>ENA-ORTQ01002449-ORTQ01002449.1-human-gut-metagenome-genome-assembly--contig:-NODE-2449-length-16287-cov-2.865759_pt1 | contig 16287 bp, 10 predicted proteins | sample MGYA00241912_ERZ509188 | MGnify/ENA primary metagenome ERZ509188 (study PRJEB26280, sample SAMEA2338849) | human gut metagenome | biome: human gut; feature: human-associated habitat; material: faeces...
CTCCTTCGATGGCCTCCTATCTTTCCTCCCTCGGCTACTACACGATTGCGATGCACCCGTACCGCGCCGCCGGCTGGGACAGAAATCTCGTTTATCCCAAGCTCGGCTTCGACGAGATGCACTTTCAGGAGTTTTTCACAAATTCTCCCCTTGTGCGCAAATATGTCAGTGACGAGGGCAACTATGAAAAGATCATAAAGCTCTACGAGGAAAAAGATGCGGACACGCCGCTGTTTTTATTCAACGTGACGATGCAGAACCATTCCTCCTACAGCGACTGGGCGGATTACGACAACTTTTCCCCCGATATCACGGTAGAAGGCTCGGATTCCAAGCTGCTTCCGGCGTACCTGTCCTTGATCAGGCTGTCTGACAGCGCCATCCAGAACCTGGTTTCTTACTTTGAAGCACAGGAGGAACCTACCATGATCGTCTTTTTCGGAGATCATCAGCCTGCCGATTCCGTCGTACGTCCGGTCTGGAAGCTAAACGGCAAAGATGACGCGGACTTAACCGACGAGGAAGAGGCGCTGCGCTACAAGGTTCCGTTCTTTATCTGGGCAAACTTCAATATCGAAACGGAAAAAGATCTGGAAATCAGCGCAAACTATCTTGCGGCAAAGACGCTGGACGCCGCCGGGCTTCCAAAATCCGCTTACGATAACTTCCTGTCGCAGCTGCACACGGAAGTACCCGTCATTTCAGCCAACCATGTAACGCTGTCCGACGGAACCTTTACCACTGCATCCAAGCAAAAAGATCTGCTTTATGATTATCAGACCCTGCAGTATTACCTGCTTTTTGACTAAACCGCGGAGGATTTCCTTTTTTATGAAAAAAAAGATCTGTTTCTTTTCCTTCCTGCTGCCGTTTCTTTCCATGATGGCGATTTTTATCGGCAACGGCATTTATCCCTTCGGAGATCAGAGCTTCATGCACTCCGACATGTACCATCAGTACGTCCCCTTTCTGGAAGAATTTGTCCGGAAAGTGCGCGACGGCGAACCGCTCTACTACTCCTGGCGCATCGGTATGGGCTCCAATTACCTGTCTCTTTACGGCTACTACAGCGCAAGCCCGTTCAACTGGCTAATGCTCCTTTTGCCCGAAAAATATTTAATCGAATTTATGAGCTACATGGTCGTTTTCAAAATCGGTCTGTGCGGCTTCACCTTTTCCTGGCTTTTGACAGAAAAATTCCACACAAACGACCTTTCTGTCCTGTTCTTTTCCACATTTTATGCGATGTCCGGCTTCGTTGCCGCATATAACTGGAACGTCATGTGGATGGATACCCTCGTCCTCGCTCCGCTGATCGTTCTCGGTCTGGAAAAGCTGGTCTTCGAAAAAAAATACAGCCTCTACTGCATCACCCTCGGGCTGTGCATTTTATCGAACTATTACCTTTCCATCATGGTCTGCATCTTCCTGTGCCTGTACTTTCTCGTGCTCGTACCGAACCTGTTTGGCTCTGATGGCTGGAAAGCGTTCCGCGCAAGGCTACTTGGCGCAATCGGACGTTTTGCTTTATTTTCCCTGTTGGCTGGCGGTCTCGCCGCCGTGCTGCTGATCCCGGAAATCGCTGCCCTGCATGCGACTGAATTTTCCGAATTCAACTTTCCGGAAAAGATCAACTGGTACTTTTCCTTCTTCGACGTAATCGCGCGGCATGCGACCGGTGTATCCAGGGAAACCGGTCTGGATCACTGGCCGAATATTTTCTGCTCCAGCGCAGTCTTTTTCCTGATTCCGCTCTATATCGTCAACCGAAAAATTCCTCTGAAGGAAAAGCTCGGCAGACTGGTATTATGCGCCTTTTTCATCGTCAGCTTCTCGGTCAATACCCTGAATTTCATCTGGCACGGTTTCAACTACCCGGATTCGCTTCCGGCACGTCAGTCCTTTTTGTACATCCTGCTCGTGCTGCTGATGTGCTATGAGGCGTTTTCAAAGCTCGACGGCTTTACCATGCGCGAGCTGTTTGTCTCCCTCGCCTGCGGGCTCGGTTATCTTTTGCTGGCAGGAAAGCTCGTGGAGGACGACGCCTTTACCCAGGGCACCTTTGTGCTGAGCGCCTGCCTGCTTGCTGCCTATGCGCTGCTGCTCTATGCCTGGAAAAAATGGAAAGAAAAACAGCCTGCAGACAGCCTCCCGTATCAGCGTGCGATTGCAATCGCCGTGCTGGCGCTGGTCGCTTTTGAATCCACCTACAACATGGCGCTGACGAGCGTTTCCACCACCAGCCGCAGCAGCTATCTGGAAAGCATTCCCGCCTACCGGGAGTTAGTTGCTCGTAATGAAGAAAAAGATTCCGATTTTTACCGCTACGAAAAGCTCAGCCGCGTCACCAAAAATGACGGTGCGCTGGCAGGCTATCCGACGGCGTCGCTGTTTTCTTCCACCTCCAACGCGGCGGTTCAGGACTGGTATGACCGCATGGGCATGAGCGAAAGCAAGGTATTTTACTGCTTTGACGGTCAGACGCCGCTTTCTGCAGCGCTTTTAAATGTCCGCTACCTGTTTTCCCGCTCCGATGCAGAGGATTCCAGCCTCTACACGCTGATCGACGAGCAGGACGGCGTTTACCTGTACAAAAACAACAAGACGCTGCCCGCCGGATTTATCCTGCAGGATGGACAGAATCTTTCTTCCTCTGAGTTTTCTGAAGAGACCTCCGACCCGTTCGAGGTACAAAATCAGATGGCGGCTTCTGTTTCGACCTCTGATCCGCTCTTTGTTTCCATCGAATCAGAGGAATCCGGCAATCAGGTTTTCTTTGATGTATACACGGAGGGGCATTACTACGCTTACTGTAAAAGCTCCAAGATCGATACCGTTTCGATCTCTTCCGCCAGCGTCAACAAAACGTATAAAAAAGTCAAATATGACTATATCCTCGATCTCGGTCGTCACGAAATCGGCGACCATGTAACACTGACCAACGACGAAGATAGCGTGCTGAATGCCGTTGTTGTGCGCCTGGATGAAGCAGTTTTGTCCCGCACACTGGAGACGCTCTCTGAGCAGCCCTTTACGGTAGATTCTTATGATTCCAGCCATGTGACCGGACATGTCGACGTCACCAAAGCCGGTCGGCTGATTTTATCCATCGCAAACGAACCCGGCTGGACGATGAAGGTGGACGGAGAAGCCGCAGACTACGACGTGTATGATGGTGTATTTCTATCCGTTCCGCTGACGGAGGGCAGCCACACGATTGAGCTTTCCTACCGCCCTGCAGGTCTGACTGCCGGTCTGATCGTCAGCCTGATCTGCCTGCTTGTGTTTATCGGAATCGGAGTTGCTCAGAAGCGTTTGGGAAAAAAATCCTGACACCCGGCTGATTTTATGCTATAATTTTTAACTGGTGCAGCGTTTCGTAAATAACTATACCAATCGCGTAGGATGTGGATTCGAGTGTGCAGGTATAAAAACGCAGGCGTAGCGGGCTACGCTGAGGCTTTTATACCTGTGCAATCGGATTCACAGGCAAGTGAGTGGTATCGTTATTTCGAAAACGCTGTACCAGTGTTGGAACCGGAGGTACGAACAGCTACAGCTGTCTGTACCTGCACGATAAGACGTTTGATTCCTGATTCCCTGAGCTTCTGTCAGAAGCCAACGTCCGCTGCACTTTTTTACAGCTTCCTAAGATTATTGAAATATGCCGCCCTGCGGCAGAAAAGAGGTAATATGGAACACTTAATCATCCCGGGGAATTATTCCTCCGCCCTGAACCTGCACGATACCCAGATCGGTATTAAGACGGTGAAAGACTTTTTCCAGAGTCTTCTGGTCCGTCATTTAAACCTTCTGCGTGTCTCTGCTCCGTTATTCGTCGATCCCGCTTCCGGCATGAACGATAACTTAAACGGTTATGAGCGCCCGGTTTCCTTCGGCATTCTCGAGCAGAACGATTACCGCGCAGAGGTTGTACAGTCCCTTGCAAAATGGAAACGCTACGCGCTCAAGGAATACGGATTTTCTCTTGGCGAAGGTCTTTACACGGATATGAACGCCATCCGCCGCGACGAAACGACTGACAACATCCATTCCATTTTCGTCGATCAGTGGGACTGGGAAAAGGTCATCGACAAAAAGGACCGCAACCTGGAAACCTTAAAAGCAACCGTCCGCGACGTTTACAAGGCGCTGCGCAAAACGGAAATGTACATGGCGATCCAGTATGATTACATCGAAGAGATTCTGCCCCGTGAGATTTTCTTCATCACCACCCAGGAGCTTGCAGACATGTTCCCGGACAACACGCCCAAGGAGCGTGAATATTTCATCACCAAAGCAAAGGGCGCTGTCTGTATCATGCAGATCGGCGATAAGCTCGAAAACGGCGAGCCCCACGACGGTCGTGCACCCGACTACGATGACTGGGCATTGAACGCCGACATCCTCGTTTACTATCCTGTTCTGGACATCGCCCTGGAGCTGTCCTCTATGGGTATCCGCGTGGACAAAGAGGCTCTGCTGTCCCAGCTGGAAAAAGCCGGCTGTCCCGAGCGCGCAGAACTTCCGTTCCAGAAAGCAATCCTCAACGAAGAGCTGCCTTACACCATCGGCGGCGGTATCGGTCAGTCCCGTATCTGTATGTTCTTCCTGCGCAAGGCGCACATCGGAGAAGTACAGTGCTCCATCTGGCCAGAGGAAATCCGCAAAGAAGCGGAAGCCCACGGAATCCAGCTGCTGTAAACAATAGAATGCTCGCAGAGCGTACATTCTATTGTCATGAATAAGGATAAGCGGCTGTGTATTGTCCTGTTATAAAATACACGACGCTCCGTGAACCTTCCATTGTCATAAAAGAGCGAGGAAGCTGTATCGTATAGCTTCCTCGCTCTTTTTGGTCAGCGTATCTCACAAAGGATCCTCTTCTCGTCGCAATGCAGGCGCTGTCACCAGCTAATCTTAACTTCTTCTCTGCTCATCCTTTTTGCCGCAATGCCGTCTTTCCCTGCAGCATCCACAATAAAAACAGGCTTCCTGCTGACAGCACCAAAAACAGCACACAGGACGGAACGCTTAAAAATACGCCGCCAAAGGGCAACAGCTCTAACATCACATACACAAACAGGTTCGCAACGCTGTGGAACAGCATCGGCGCTGCAATCGTTCCATACCATTCATACACCAGCGCCAGCAGGCAGCCGATTACGGTCGCATAGACCGCCTGAACAAGATTTCCATGGAACAGACCGAACGCCAGTCCGGAAAGCACCACCGCATACGGCACCTTCAACACCTTGCGCAGCTGTCCATAGACCACTCCGCGGAAAACGATCTCTTCGCCCAGCGGCGCAAGAATGCCGTAGGAAATGATTCCCAGCCACACCGGCGTATCGAACTGCATTTCCGAAACCCTCTGAAAGGTCGGAGAGAACCGATACAATTCTGTCAATGTCAGAACGCCGTTCATGCCGATTGCAATTGCCGCCGCCAAAATCACCATCGGAACGATGGACAGTTTATCGATTTCTTTTGTCGAATGGAACCGGATCTTTTTGTGCCAGATTCCGTAACAGATTATAAATGCACCGAACGTCGAGAGTGCGCTAGCCACATTCAGCCAGAAATTGTAGGAAGAGCCCTCCAGCTCCTGCAGCCCGATGGCATACACAATCGATACCGCCGTCAAAATTACGCTGCTGATTAGGAGACTGATTACATAATAGGCAAACATCGCCAGCGCGCTGGTTCCAACTGCACTCCAGAACTGCCCGGATTTGCTCTTCGTTTTGGCAGCGCTGCCGCGGTAGCGCTCTGAAAGGGTATTCGATCCAGTCGCCGTGCTGTTTCCTGCCTGCGCACTGTTTCCTGACTGCGTGCCGCCCAGCAGTACGCTTCGCAGTCCTTCCACATCCCGGACAATGATCTCCGCACCGGCATTTTCCAGCTCTCCCGGCTGTGCATACCCATATGACACCGCGATGCAGTGTGCACCGATCGCTTTCGCACCCTCCACATCGAAGCTGCGGTCGCCGATCATCACCATCTTATCCGGATCGCTTTCGCCCCGCGCTGCAAGCTGGGACAGCACCTCTGCAACCACTTCTTCTTTGTGCACTCTTCTTCCGTCCAGCTCGCTTCCGACCACGATGTCGAAATATTCCCGGATTCCGAAATGCACCAGAATATCCTCCACATAAACGGTCGGTTTGCTAGATGCAATCGCCAGCGTCGCACCGGATGCCTTCAGATCATGCAAAAGCGCTCCCATTCCGGGATACAGCACATTTTCGTATTTGCCGGTTACAGAAAACCGCTCCCGGTACTTCTCAACTGCCTCCTGCGCCTGCTCCGCCGTAAAGTTATAATATTTCATAAAGCTCTCTGCAAGCGGCGGTCCGATAAACGGCTCCAGCCGATCCAGCTCCGGTTCTTCAATTCCAAAGCTTCTGAGCGCATACTGCACACAACCGCAAATTCCCTGTTTCGGATCGCTGATTGTTCCGTCCAGGTCAAATAAAATACAGGAAAACATAACAGTCTCCTTTCATTTCTCTTCTGTTCTGCAGCCAAACGCCTGCATCCTGTCTTTATAGTGTAACAGAAAGCACACGAAAAGGTTATGAAATTTTTGTGAAATAGAGATTTTCCGTTTCCTGCGTTCATAAGTTGTAACAAAAATCCGGCAGGAGCCTTCATGATCCGAGATTTCGTTCATCTGATTCAAAATAAACTGCGCCACTATGCCGTTTTTCCCTCTCTGCACAGTCTTTCCCGCTCGTCTGCATTCCAAACGGCCCTGTTTTTGCTCGGCGTCCTCGCCTTTGCCCGCGCGTGCATTTTTCTCGCCCCTCCGTCTGTAACAGCACTGGCATCTGCCTCTGTAAACGGCACATTTATGCCTATTTGCCGTGTCGAAACCGACCAGAAAAAAGTCGCGCTGACCTTCAACTGCACCTACAGTGCACAAAACATGCAGCAGCTTTTGGAAATTCTGAAAGAAAAAAATGTGCACGCCACCTTTTTCGTTTCCGACGCCTGGGCAAAAAACTATCCGGAGCTGCTCTGTACGATTCACAACGCCGGACACGATATCGGCGGTCTGTGGACAACGCAGGCATCTCTTTCCATCCGGGAACAGACGCTCACACTGGAAAATCTCACGCAGCGAATTGATCGCCTTACCGATTCTGAAACGACGTTGTTTCGTTTTGAAGACGGAAACTATGACAACTCTGCTATCCGGCTCATCCAGGAATCCGGCGGTTATCCGGTGCAGTGTGACATCAATTCCATGGACTGGAAAGACTACGGGGCACAGGACATCCTCCATCGGATTTTAAACAGTCGCCAACTCCAAAACGGCTCTATCCTCCTGTTCCATGCCGGAACTGTTTATACCGCACAGGCGCTTCCCGACCTGATCGACAATCTGGAGGATCAGGGCTATCAGCCAGTTCCCATCTCCGAGCTGATCTGGAAGCACTCCTATTATATGGATGCAGACGGCGTACAGATTCCGAAGACGGAACCGTAAATAATAGAATGCACGCAGAGCGTGCATTCTATTATTTCTTTTCTTCTTTTTTATCTTCTTTTTTCACTTCCAGCATAGACGTACAGTACGGACAGCGGGTTGCCTCTGCCGCAACCTTGCTTCTGCAATAAGGGCACATTTTCACAGCAGGTTTTTCCGGCTCCTTCTTTTTGCCAAGACCAGCCAGCGCATTCATCCCTTTTACCATCAGGAAAATAATCACTGCCATTATGATGAAATTGATCACTGCGGTCAAAAATGCACCATAGCGGATTTCCACATCCCCGACCATCACAGACAAATACGTCAGATCCGTATTGGCAAACAGGCCGATCAGCGGTGAAATCACATCGTTTACCAGCGAATTGATGATCGCCTGAAACGCAGCACCAATGATAACGCCGACTGCCAGATCCATGACATTTCCTCTCAGCGCAAATTCCTTAAATTCCTGCAACAGTTTTTTCATAGTAGTATCCTTTCTTTTGTTATGTTATACTTTGGGACATGAAACGAAGAAATTTATCCCATTTAAAACTTACAATCTTTTTGATCCTGCTCGCTATCCTGATTTTTGCAGCGGCAGCCTTGATCCTGAAAACCATAAAAAACGCTTCCGCTCAGGTGCTCTCCTGGTCGGAAGCTGTTGAAGCCGTTTCCTCAGAACCTGTCAAAAATATACAGCCATCCTTAAGTGTCCCCACGCAGATTACCAAAATCGGTGACGATTATTTTCTGGTGGACTGCTATCACAATCAGATTCTGACCTCGAAAACACCGGATGCTCTACTTACCGACTGGTATGTAATGACCGATCAGATCAACCGCGGGCACACTATTGCAGGAGACGGCACCATTTATCTTGCAGATGACACCGAAAACAACCGCGTCCTCATCTTTGAAAAACAGGACGGACAGTTTTGCCTTACCCAGCTTTTCAACGAAATCGGCACTCGCCCGCATTACGTCGTCTATGATGAAATGGAAAAACGTTTTTATGTGCTCAGCTCCATGACCGGACAATTGTACGTCTTTTACCGTCCCGATCCGGACAGTCCCTCTGTTGCCCTCGAAAAAATTCTCTCTGTGCCAGAGCTGGATCAGATTTATGTCCGCTCCTTTACAATCGACGGCGACGACCTGTACTTTGTTTCCGGCAATCAATCAATTCTGCGCACCCGCAAAAAAGACCTGAAAATCCTGGAACGTTTCCCGGTTCCTGCCGAAATCTCCGGCATGATCCAGCTGACGCACATTCAGGACTGGTTTTACATCACCGTTTCCACCGACCTTACCGGTAATCAGGATTATGCGACGATCCTGCGTGTGCAGGATTTAAACGATCTTTCTTCCGGCAGCTGGGAGGATATTTATGACAACTTTGCCGGAGGCGGAACGCCTTATTATATCTCTTCCTTTGACGGACATTATTATCTGACGGAGCACAGGATTCCCGGACACAGCGTCTGGCAGTTCGATGTCATCGACAACGCACTGACAGACATCCGCGCCCTGTTTTAGGACTCATCGACCGTTTCTGATCGTCTTGCGTTTCGAAAGCCCATGTTTCGTACTTTGCTTTTTAGTATATCTGTTTCAGCTTTCCTGTACAATCCTTTTATCGCGTTCCCGCTTTGAAAAAACGCAGCCGCAATAATCCTGACGGTACAGGTCGTACTGGCGGCTTAACTCGATGGACCTTAAATAGCCGCCCTTTTTCTTAAAATCCGACGGCAGGCACGCCACATGATATTCCTCCGCCAGTTGGCTGCCGATTTCGTTGAGCTTCTGCGCATTTTTCAGCGGACTGATCGTCAGCGTTGTTGTAAAAAAATCATAGCCGCCCTCTGCCGCCAGCCTCGCCGCTTCCCGCAGCCGCAGCTCGTAGCAGATAAAGCAGCGCTCTCCGCCCTCCGGACAGTCCTCCAGCCCTTTCGTCGCCTCGAAAAATTTTTCCGGCTCGTAAGTGCCCTCCAAAAGTGCGATCTGGTTCAGCATTTCAGACCCTTTCGCCTCTTCATTCAGCGTGCTCACCAGACGTTTTAATTCCTCCACCCGATGCCGGTATTCCTCCAAAAAGCTGATGTTTGGATTGTAATAAAATACCGTCACGTCGAAATACTGCCGCAAATATTCCAGACAGTAGCTGGAGCACGGCGCACAGCAGCTGTGCAAAAACAGCCGCCGGTGATGATCCGGAAGCTTATCGATCAGGTGTTCCAGTTCTTTTTGATAGTTAATTTTGTTCATTTTTCCTCTTATTCACATGCAAAAAAATTTTATATTTTAACCATTTTCTTCTGCATCGGAATCTTCTGATTTACTTTTTCTGCCGAACTTTTTTACATACTCCTGCGCTTCTGCCAGAGAAATGTTCAGCTTTTTCTGTAATCTTGCAAGAATCTCTTCTTCTGAAATCTCAAATTCATATCCAGTCTCAATAATTCCTTTGGCTTCTCCTTCTGCTATCCCCTCACGTCTCGTCTCTTCAAACACGGTGCACATATCAGCACCTCCTTTCCTGGCAATTTTATTATAATCTATTTTACAGTTTGCCGCGCCCGCAGCAGTCATAATCACAGTCTTTTCCACTCGATGCTCTCTGGCGTAGTTTATCGCCCGATCTCTTGTTTCCTGAAGCTTTTCATTCCGATCCAACAGAATACCGAGCAGATTAAACAGATCCCGGTTGTTGATATTATGCAGCTTCAGATCATTTTTTCTCGCTTCCACGAGGTGCATCCGGTAATCATTGACAAATGGCTTCATTTCCTCTGAAATATGCAGCATCCCATGCAGAGACACCGCACCGTCCCACGGCTTTTCCCCATAATAAACAACAACTGTTATAACAGGAACCAGCCGATCATCCTTTTTCATTTTTGACAGATATTCCTCTTCTGTCAAGCTCTTTGCTGTTTTATACTTTGCCGCATTGTCCACATATTGCTTCTGATAAGCTGCATAATCATACCCCATTACCCGCATGGGCATCGCATAATGAATATGCTCCTGTCCTTCCATTCCCAGTATAACAAATTCCACGCCATATACGGTAGACTTTTTTCGAATTTTGACCGTATCTCTCGACGCTCCGATGCTTTCCGCATATTCTTTATGCTCAAAAACGGAGGATTCTTCCGTATCCAAATCGCATTGTTCCATAATAGTCCTATCTTCGTACTACCTTAAAAGGTACTACCCCATAACCACGAAGACCCCACAGAAGAGATTTCTCCCTTCTGTGAGGTCTTCGGAATTATTGTTTACAGCCTTTTACTTAAAGTATGCCACACCGGACTCGAAGATCTTCAGATCCTGTTCGCCGTAGATATTCTGTGCAACGCTTCTGTCGCGGCGCTCGGAGTGCGCCATTTTGCCCAGGATACGTCCATCCGGAGAGGTGATGCCTTCGATCGCGCTGTAGGAGCCATTGATATTCCATTCTTCATCCATGGAAATCCTTCCTTCCGGATCGGAATACTGGGTTGCTACCTGTCCGTTTGCAAACAGCTTGTCAATCCACTCCTTCGGAGCTACGAAACGTCCCTCACCGTGGGATGCCGGATTGACATATACTTTTCCAAGCTCAGCGCCCTGCAGCCAGGGAGACTTGTTGGAAACCACCTTGGTGTATACCATCTTGGAAATGTGACGGTTGATCGTATTAAAGGTCAGGGTCGGAGAATCGTCCTTCTGTCCGACGATTTCGCCGTAAGGAACCAGACCGAGCTTAATTAACGCCTGGAATCCATTACAGATACCAAGACATAAGCCATCTCTTTCCTTCAGAAGCTTCATAACCTCTTCTTTGATCTTCTCATTCTGGAATGCAGTTGCGAAGAACTTTGCGGAGCCATCCGGCTCGTCGCCTGCGGAGAAGCCGCCGGGGAACATGATGATCTGAGCCTGGCTGATCTCTTTTGCAAACGCATCGACGGAAGAACGGATGTCCTCTGCGCTCAGGTTTCTGAATACATGGGTTACAACCTGTGCACCTGCGCGTTCAAATGCTTTTGTGCTGTCGTATTCACAGTTCGTTCCGGGGAATACCGGGATGAATACGGTAGGCTTCGCTACTTTATTCTTGCATACATAAATGTGATTCGTCTCATACAGGCCGGTTTCTACTGCGTCCGTGTCCTTGACTGCCTTTGTAGGGAATACCTTTTCCAGAGGTTTCTTCCACGCATCCAGCGCCTCTTTTTCGGAAAGGGTCATGTTTCCATAGGTAAATACCGGCTCTGCCGTTACCGTGCCGAGCAGCGTATAAGCAACATCCATATCCGCCAGACGGTCTGCCGGAACTTCTGCCACCAGATCGCCAAGGCCGTTTGTAAACAGCTCCTCTGCAGAAACCGTTTCCTCAATTGCAACGCCAAGTCCGTTACCGAATGCCATGCGGGACAGAGCTGCTGCCACACCATAGCTGTCCAGTGCATATGCGGAAACGATCACGCCCTTGCCCATCAGCTCGGTAATCTTTGCATACAGTGCCATTACCTGCTCATAATCCGGCAGATCGTAAGCATCCTTCTGAATGGAGAAACGAACCAGACGGTTTCCAGCCTGTTTTAATTCCGGGCTGATAACATCTTTTTCCTTTGCAACATCCACAGCGAAAGAAACCAGGGTCGGAGGTACGTCAATATCGTTAAAGGTTCCGGACATGGAATCCTTACCGCCGATGGACGGAAGTCCGAATCCCATCTGCGCGTCATAAGCGCCCAGCAGCGCCGCAAAAGGCTGGCTCCAACGTTCGGGATCCTGGGTCATGCGGCGGAAATATTCCTGGAAGGTAAAGCGGATTCCGGAGAAATCGCCGCCTGCCGCTACGATTCTTGCCATGGATTCCACAACCGCGTAAATTGCGCCGTGGTAAGGGCTCCAGGAGGACAGATACGGATCAAAGCCGTATGCCATCATCGTTACCGTATCGGTCTTTCCTTTCAGGACCGGAAGCTTGGCAACCATCGCCTGGGTCTCGGTCAGCTGATACTTACCGCCGTAAGGCATCAGCACGCTGCCTGCGCCGATGGAGGAGTCGAACATTTCCACAAGACCCTTCTGGGAGCAGACATTTAAATCCGACAGCAGTGCTTTCCATGCCTTTTTCAGATCGCCGGCTTTTACGGCTTCCTTTACAGCAGGAACTGCATACTGCTCAAAATAGTTATCTTCTTTCGACGGAACATCTACAAAAACATCGGTTTCCTGGTGTGCTCCGTTGGTATCCAGAAATGCTCTGGACAGGTTTACAATGCTCTTGCCGCGCCAGTTTAAAACCAGACGGGGTTCTTTGGTTACAACCGCAACCGGAACTGCCTCCAGGTTCTCTTCTGCCGCATAGCCTAAGAAGGTATCAACGTCTTTCGGAGAAACAACGACTGCCATTCTCTCCTGAGATTCGGAGATTGCAAGCTCTGTGCCATCCAGACCGGCATACTTCTTGGGAACCTTATCCAGATCAACGGTCAGACCATCTGCCAGCTCGCCGATGGCAACAGAAACGCCGCCTGCGCCGAAGTCGTTACACTTTTTAATCAGACGGGAAACTTCTTCTCTGCGGAACAGTCTCTGAATCTTTCTTTCGGTCGGGGCGTTACCCTTCTGCACCTCAGCACCGCAGGTTTCGATACTCTTTTCCGTATGCACCTTGGAGGAACCGGTTGCGCCGCCGCAGCCATCGCGTCCGGTACGTCCGCCCAGCAGGATGATGATATCGTCCGGATCGGAGTTTTCACGGATGACGTTGCGTCTCGGAGCCGCACCCATAACCGCGCCGATCTCCATACGCTTTGCAACATAATCGGGATGATAAATTTCTTTTACATAACCGGTCGCCAGGCCGATCTGGTTGCCGTAGGAAGAGTAACCGGATGCTGCGCCGCGCACCAGCTTTTTCTGGGAAAGCTTTCCCTTTAAGGTGTCCGCAACCGGAACGGTAGGATCCGCTGCACCGGTCACGCGCATTGCCTGATATACATAACCTCTGCCGGAAAGCGGGTCGCGGATTGCGCCGCCCAGACAGGTTGCCGCACCGCCGAAGGGTTCGATTTCGGTCGGGTGGTTGTGGGTTTCATTTTTGAAAAATACGAGCCATTCCTCGGTGACAGGACCATCGCCGTAGTCCATTTCAACGGGAACAATAACGGAACAGGCGTTGATTTCATCGGACTGCTCCATATCCTCCAGCTTGCCCTCTTTTTTAAGCTTACGCATCGCCATCAGTGCAAGATCCATCAGGCAGACAAACTTATCCGGACGGTCTTTAAAGATCTCTGCACGCGCATCCAGATAACTCTGGTAGGTTTTTTCCATCGGTTCCCGGTAAAAACCATCTCCGAATGCGACATTTTTCAGTTCAGTGGAAAACGTCGTATGACGGCAGTGGTCGGACCAGTAGGTATCCAGCACACGAATCTCCGTCATGGAAGGATCTCTCTTTTCCTCGCCTGCAAAATACTTCTGGATATGCTTGAAATCCTGCAGGGTCATCGCAAGACCAAGAGAATCGTACAGCTGCTTTAATCCGTCTGCATCCAGCGTAGTAAAGCCGTCTAAAATCCTGACATCTGCAGGCTCTGCAAACTCGGTTACGAGCGTCTTTGGCTTTTCCATACCGGTCTCTCTGGAATCCACCGGGTTAATGCAGTAAGCCTTGATCTTGTCAAATTCTTCGTCTGTCAGATCTCCTGTAATCAAATAAGTAACTGCGGTACGGATAATCGGCTGCTCCTCCGCTTTTAAAAACTGAACGCACTGTACGGCAGAATCTGCACGCTGGTCAAACTGTCCCGGCAGATATTCAACGCTGAATACGCGTCCGTTTGCAGGGATTTCGATCGTCTCGCGATACAGAATATCCACGGGCGGCTCGGAAAAAACAGTACGGCATGCCTGTTCAAAAACCTCATCACTGATATTTTCCACATCATAACGAATGAACATCCGGACATCTTCGATCCCTGACATATTCAGATAACCGATCAGATCCTCCTTCAGTTCCTGTGCCTTAACCGCGTAACCGGTCTTCTTTTCCACATAGATCCGTCTTACGTTTTCCATTTGTCCTCCTTTTGCCGCACAGGCGGCATTTTACGTTTCCAGCTCAGTCTTACCAATTCTATCACAAAATTTCTTTTCATGGTAGCAAAAGTGTCGATTCTGCTCAAGTATCGTCGGCATTACTATTTTCGGACAGAATTTTTGTTTTCGTGTGTGCATCTTTTTCATGCAGCGGCCGCGGCAGATCCCAACAGTAATGTGTCGCAAGCACCCGGATCACAATCACCACCGCAGTTCCTGCTGCCAGCGCCAGATACAGATGGATATGGATCAAAAGCACACACACCAGTGCGCCCGCAAAAGCCGCCATCGCATAGATATGCTTATACAGGATAAACGGCATCGTATCCGCTAAAATATCCCGGATCAGACCGCCGCCGATACCTGTCATCATGCCCAAAAACACTAAAAAGAAGATTCCGTGATAACCCTCGCTGTGCGCGGTATATACGCCGAGGACTGTAAAAATCCCAAGTCCAACCGCATCACAGTAATTCATAACCTGCTCATAAATCGTCAGATAGCGGCTCGTCATGATCTCCTGCTTTCCATAGACAAGTAAAAATAAAAGAGCGGAGGTTCCCAGCGCCACCAGCGCATAAACCGGATCCCGGAATGCTCCCGGCGGCGTCCGCCCCAGGATAATATCCCGGACAATGCCGCCTCCGACTGCAACACACAGTCCCAGCACCAGTACCCCGAACAGATCCAGATTTTTGCGGATACCCAGCATTGCCCCGGACGATGCAAAAGCGATCGTCCCGATGATCTCCGCCGTAAAAATAATCGGATTTTCCATGTTCTCCTGTCCCCAGTTCCTTTTTTGTTAATACAATAGAATGCATGCTCTGCGAGTATTCTATTGTCATGAATTATGGCAGGCCGTATTCAGCCGAATGGGCGTATTCTGCTGCTTTATAGTATCCTGCGCCGCACTGCAGACGGAGCCACCCCATATTTTTTCTTGAACAGCTTGCTGAAATGATAGGCATCCTCATAGCCGACCTGCGCCGCGATTTCCTGAATGCTCATTTCCAGATTCTGCGTCAGCAGGTTATAGGCCTTGGTCAGACGAATATCAATCAGATAATGAATCGGTGTGTTTCCGGTTTCCGCCTTGAAAATCCTGGACACATAAAAGGTGCTCAGATACATATTGCCGGCGATCCGGTCAAGAGAGATTTTCTCTGCATAATGATCCTCAAAGTAATCCGTGATCTTCTCCACGAGATATTTCCGGTTCGCGGATTCAAAGGAGCATCCACCTGCCTTCTGCGGCTTACCGGTCTCTTCTTCTTCCCGCAGCAGCAAAAGAAGCATTTGCATGGCATACGTCTTCATCATATAATAGCGCCCGATCCGGCAAAGCTCCTGCTCTGCCTCCATTGCCATACAGAGCTTGGAAAGCTTACGCTGCAGCTCTCCCTCCGTACGAAATACCGGGCAATTCCCCGGTAGTGGAAAGTGGTTGCGCCCAAGCCCCGCCAGATTTAAATCTGTCAGCCCCACGTAAAATTCCGCAACCGGCGTTTTATGCTCTCCCGCCAGGCTTTGATGATAGACTCCTTCATTGATGACCAGCAGGTCACCCTCTTTTACTTCATATATAGTATCGCCGATTCTGTGCTTTCCTGTCCCGGATTGGATATAACACAGCTCCAGATGCTCATGGCAGTGATAGTTCGGCTCATCCTCCACACGTGTTCCCTTCCACATAAACAAGA
>ENA-ORTQ01002451-ORTQ01002451.1-human-gut-metagenome-genome-assembly--contig:-NODE-2451-length-16280-cov-2.528505_pt1 | contig 16280 bp, 9 predicted proteins | sample MGYA00241912_ERZ509188 | MGnify/ENA primary metagenome ERZ509188 (study PRJEB26280, sample SAMEA2338849) | human gut metagenome | biome: human gut; feature: human-associated habitat; material: faeces...
CCAAAACATGCATCCTCCGTGTCAATCAGCGAAGTGATTGACACGGGAGTGAACAATAACCTCTTCATGTCTTTAAAAACATACACGGTTTCCTCTTCTCAGTGTCCCTTTTTCTATGCTATACTTGAAAGGTTATGTTTTATAGTTATCATAAAAGAAAGGATTGATCTATCAAATGAATTCATTGAAGCCGATGTTACTTACATCATTAAAGAGCTACAATCGTTCTCAGTTCATCAAAGACGTGACTGCCGGAATCATTGTAGCAATTATTGCATTGCCGCTGTCAATCGCACTGGCACTTGCATCCGGTGTAGGACCGGAAGCTGGTATCTTCACTGCGATCGTTGCCGGATTTGTCATCTCTGCACTTGGCGGAAGCAGTGTACAGATTGCCGGACCAACGGCTGCATTCGCAACAATCGTCGCCGGCATTGTTGCCAAAGACGGAATGGATGGACTTGTCATTGCAACAATCCTCGCCGGTATCTTTCTGGTTCTGATGGGACTGTGCCATTTCGGAAGTCTGATCAAATTCATCCCATTTACGATCACAACCGGATTCACTTCCGGAATTGCTGTTACAATTGTAATCGGACAGCTGAAAGATTTCTTCGGACTTACCTATCCGGATGGGGTAAAACCGATCGAGACAACAGAGAAATTCCGTGCTGTTGTTGAAAACTTCTCTACAATTAATATTGATGCACTGATTGTCGGTGCAGTAAGTCTTGCTGTTCTGATCATTGCTCCATACATCTTCAAAAGAATTCCTGGATCTTTGATCGCAGTTATCATTGGAATCCTGATGGTTCAGTTCCTGCCGTTAAAAGTTTCTACAATTGGAAATCTTTATACGATCAGCAACTCACTCCCATCCTTCCATCTTCCGGCTGTATCATTTGAAGTTGTTCAAAATGCACTTCCGAACGCATTTACAATTGCTGTTCTCGCAGCGATTGAATCTCTGCTTTCCTGTGTTGTCGCAGACGGAATGATCAACGGTAAACACCGTTCCGACATGGAACTTGTAGCCCAGGGAGCCGGCAACATTGCTTCTGCCCTTTTCGGCGGAATTCCTGCGACAGGAGCTATTGCAAGAACTGCTGCAAATATTAAAAACGGCGGACGTACTCCGATTGCCGGAATCGTTCATTCCATTACACTGGTCATTGTACTTGTCGTACTGATGCCATATGCCGGAATGATTCCAATGCCAACAATCGCAGCAATCCTGTTTATCGTTGCATATAATATGTGCCAGTGGCGTACCTTTGTAAAGCTGGTCAAGACTGCTCCAAAGAGTGATATCATTGTACTTTTTGCTTCCTTTATCCTGACAGTACTCTTCGACCTGGTCGTAGCGATCGAGATTGGCATGGTTCTTGCCTGCCTGCTCTTTATCAAGCGTATGAGCGAAGAAACACACGTCAACAGCTGGACTTATGTGGATGATGATACCCCGGATGTCGATGAACACCTTCAGAAACTTCCACTTCAGATCCGTGTCTACGAAATCACCGGACCATTATTCTTCGGCGCTGCAGATGCAATCGAACACATTGTTGTCAAAGACTTTACACCCTTTAATAAATCATTATGTCCTATGCTGTTTTGTTTAATTCAGCCTTTAACTGATTGATTTTACTATCTATTTTTTCATCAAGTCGATTTTCAATGTAATCAATAACGTTTATTTCGGTTTTACGGTTAAATTTAACATCATTCTTTAGTATCTTTACATCTGATTTAATAATTGTAATGTCATCTTGCATTGCATCAAGTCTTGCATCCATTTTATCAAGTCTATCATTAATAGGTTGCAAATTAGACTGTATACTTGTTTGTATTAATTCTTGAATTGCCTGTAAATCATTTTTATCTAACATATTTTATCCCTCCTAAAAAATCACTTTCACACTACTATATAATCATTATAACATATATTTTTCAAACTGTAAATACTTTGTCAGTTAAAAACTGCAAGATACATTATCTCGTGCAATGCGATTGGATATATTCGTCAAGTATTTTTGCCGCAAGACCGACTTTATCTTCGCAAGTGCGTTTCTTATAATATTCTTCTGTTCTCTTTGACGGAACGGGACTGTTATCTTTTCCGTCAAGACCTAAAAGTTCTCGGCATATAATAGAGCCTGTTTCCGCTTTAAATTGGTTTGCAAGTTCCTGTACAAGTGCATAGGTATCTTTTTTACCCTCATAATCCTTTGCGTCGTCATATCCGTACAAAATTCCGACAACCATAAACATTCCCGTTACAGCACCGCAAACTTCTCTCATTCTGCCCATTCCGCCGCCGAATGATGACGCAAGTCTTAACGCCGTCTTTTTATCCATTCCCATCAAGTCGCTAAACGCCGCCACCATTGCCTGTGAGCAGTTGTATCCCTCTTTAAATGCCTGTCTGGCAAGTTCTTCTCTTTTGTTCATATTAATCACCTTACGTTTTTATTCTAATTATACCACACCTGTCAAATAAAAAAAACTGCGAGTATTGTTACCCGCAGTTTTTCGCATTTATTCAGCTGTCAAACTTTCATATTCAGCCTGTGTAATCGGCATTACAGTACCGTGACGATATGTACCGTCAAACGAGAAGTCTGAATCTGCCGTAAATTCACCCTTTGTAATATCGGTTGTTACAAAAGGCTTATAGCCCTTACTCTTTGAGAAGTAGTCAAGAAGTAAGCACCACTCATTTTTACCATTTAATTTATAAATTGTAGGACCTTCATAGCCTGTCATACTACCCAAATTATAGCTTGCAACATCTTTCCAATCACCGCTTAGAGATGTACACTCCTGCATTGTGATACTTGATTTTGCCTCATTCTTTGTAAATCTGTAATATGTACCCTCATGGTCGATAATAGTTGTATCAATAACCGCATTAGGCTCTTCTATATACAATTCAGGAGCAGAGAATGTCTTAAAGTCCTTTGTATAACTTCTGTAAATTCTGTACTTTTGGTAACTGTCGTCACTTACAACCGACGCCCAGAATACCATATACTCATCTTTTTCAGGGTCATAGCAAGCCTCCGGCGCCCATGTACAACCGGCATTGTCATTATTAATCTTTACAAGGCTTGCCTCGCTCCAATTAACAAGGTCACTGCTTTCCCATACAACAATGCTCTTTGAGCCTTGCTGTGCGGCGGCTGTCCAGTTATTCTTTAAGTTATAGACGCTTAAGTCTGTTGCGATAATAAAGAACTTACCGTCCTCACCGCGAAGAATATACGGGTCACGAACGCCCTGTGTACCGACATTACTTGTCAAATACGGTTGTTTATTATTAAGCGTTGTCCATGTCTTACCGTCTTTTGATACTGAGAAATAGATTTGTTCACGAGTTGCGTCCTCTTGTGTATCAACGAAGTGAACAAACAAGTACGCACTCATATCATCAAGGTTCTTAATATTAATTGTCTTTTCCACCTTTTTCTTTTCTGTTGTTCCGTCTGATAATGTTGCTGTTATTTTATACTTACCTGCTTCAAGATTATCAAAACTGCCTGTCGCATTTGTCTGCTCTGTTCCGACTGCCGTACCGTCTGAATCAGCCAATGAAACCTTTACGGCATACTTATCTTTCGTCGAATCACAGTCACTTGCATAAACGATTTTATTTCCGTCGGCATATGCTTTGAAACTGTCAATAACCGCTGTATATCCCAATACAGTTACGTCGAATTTTCTTGTAAATTCAACACCGTCTTTTGTCATTTTTGCAGTCAAAGTAGCTGTTTTTGTTTCGTCACTTCTTGTAATCTTACCTGCCGTTGTAACCACAGCAGCGTCTGAAGTTGACCATGTAACGCCATTTTGCGCAGGGATTGTAATGTCAGATGTAACAGCTGTCAAATCACCCAAATCAAGTGAATTTAAAGGATTTTCGTAAGCATAGTTATAGATTACAAAATCATCTATATAACCTGTTGCATACTCGCCAGAACCCCAGTTAGCCTTACCGATATATGCAACTGAATTTTTGCCGAGCATATCCGAAATATTAACTGTTGAATCAACACTGTTTGTTCTTGTTCCGTTTACATAAACGTCCGTTACGCCGTCGGCAATCGAAATGATTACATCGTTCCATTCATTTGTGTTATACGCACCTTTTGCCGCCTCACTTCTTGTACCGGAATTATTATATCTTTCAGTTGTAAGTGTACCGTTGTTTGTCATTGCACCAAGATACTGTTCTTTTTTATATGTCTGTGCACTGCTGTTTGGTGAGGCAAAGAACCACCATGATGTTGTTGTGGTTGTCGGCTTAACCTTAAATGAAATTGTGATATTTTTCTGACCTGTCAAAAGCGAATTGCCGTTTGCGTCTGTAAGCGCAACAACCGTTCCGCTTGTTCCGTCAAACTGAATACACTTCTTATTGTCAACCGTAACAAATTTCGGTGTACCTGTTGCCTTGCCGTATGATGATGTACTTGTTAAGTCGCCGTTATCAAAATTCATATTGATAAGCTCGCCGCTTTCCGGAACCGTCGGTGCTGCGGTTGGTTCAGGAGTCGGCGTCGGTGCCGCCAACTCACTGCTGTATGATATTACATCTGCGTTAAAGTTATCATATGAAACAACTCTTCCTCTTGCACCGTTGTATGAACCTGTTAATTCAAGCGATTTAACGCTTATAGGTGTGCTTATTGTTCCTGTGTAGCTTACATCAGTCTCACCGCCTGTAAAGCTTACGCTTGCCGAACCTGTTCCGTCTATTATAATTTCTACCTTTTTATTAAGTCCCATATTGTTTGCGTACTTCTGCGATGATGTCTGCCAACCGTTTGCACCACGCAATTTACCGCTTTTGACATCAGTTGATGTACACTGAATTACCGGTTTTTCCGAATTGGCAAGTACGTCTGTACCTCCGATACGCATTTGATTAAGATTATATCCGCCGCCTGTGATTGTAAATCCTACAACCTCGTTGCCGTCTGCGTCTTTAACAGAGAATGTATTTTCCTTACCGTTCTGCTCCCAACCTGAGAACATATCGAATGTAAGTCTGAATTTATCCTTGCTTGTAAGTGACTTTGCCTCTGAAAGTTCTGCTTTTGCAGTTGCTTTAACAGGAACAAATACGTTACCGAATCTTTCAAGACCTGTTGCATACACTTGATTTCCGTCTGCCGACAAATCTCCTGCACTTGCATTAAAGATATTTGCTGAATCTTCAAAATCATCGCTCATTTCATCAATATCCGTAACGCTCGGTGCTCCGACTGCCGTTTCCTCTGACGGAGTTGCGTCAATCAAAAATTCTGCGATATTTGTCATATTAGTATCGTTAGTATATCTGAAGTAACGATATGCGTTTTGATCAGCCAAATCTGTACTGCTTATTGTTGTGTACTGACCTGACGGAATTGCCGTACTGATTGTATACAAATCAGTCCATGTTATGCCGTCGTTTGAAGCCTGAACTTTACCGTCCTTTGTTCTTTCAGGCATACCGTTTCCGCTTCTTGCGGCAAGTTTTACGTTGTTTACTTTAACAGTCTTGCCGAAGTCGTACATTACATAGCCGTTTTGTACGCCGTCAAAATATGTATTAAGGTCGCCGTCTGCCGCTTTACGATAATCGTTAGCGTCACTTGGTGCTGTTGTGGCATTTCCCCATGAAGCCGTTCCGCTTAGAGTATACATTGTTACCTTAATATCTTTTGTAGCCTTAACGTCACCGATCGTCGCCGTTATTGTAACTGTTCCTGCTGACACGCCTGTTACTGTACCGTCATGTGAAACAGTTGCAACTTTTTCATCGCTTACGCTCCAAACAGGTGTACCCTCTGCATTTGTGTCAAGAGTATATTGTGATGTTTTGCCGACACTTACAGTTGCCGCACCTGAAATTGTTGCATAAACAGTGATGTCATAAGTTTTTGAAGTTGTGTAGTCGCCTACCTTAACCGTAACAGTTACCTTGCCCGGTTTCTTAGCCTTCAAAAGACCTGTCTGAGAAATTTCAGCAATACCGTTTTCAGTTGCATCACTGTCAACAGACCAAGTAACATCACCTTTTAAATTTGTGCCAAGGGCAAGTTGTACCTCGTCACCGCGTTTAATTTCAACGTCACTGCCTGTAATAACCGCATAATCTGTTCCAAGCTGTGAAGTAGTGTTTGTTACAGTCGCTTTCGGAGTAACTCCGTCCCACGCCATAAATTTGAATGTACAGTCTGTAAAGTCACCTGTTAGTTCTCCTGTCGGTTGGTTTACCGTAACAGCTTTTAGTAAACCGTTCTTATCATACACTGCAAAATATTGATTATATCCGTTCAATGTTTCGCTCGGTGTATAGCTGTATTTTAAACCTGTGCTTGTAGGTTCAAAACTTGTAACCTTTGCACCTGTTTCAATCAAATATGTTGTTACTGTATTTGCTTTTAAAGTTGTAGTAAGAGTTTTTCCGTCAAGTACGGCACCGTCTTTGATTTCTGCCCACTTTTCCTTGCCTGCCATATCTGTTCTGATTTCTCTTACGTTTGTACCTACCGTATTAAATCCCGAAAGGTCAAATACATAATTAACATCAGACGAATTTGCACCGTTGTTTGCTACGATTTTAATATCGCCTGTATTTTTGTTGTATGCAGCAAGTGTGTTTGCCGATGAGGCGATAATTGTATCACCCGGATTTATGTACTTTGTAAATTGACCGTATGTGTAATACTTATTTGTAAGTACCAATTCTTCGTTATCATGGTCTGCCATACCTACGCCCCATACACTGCCTGTATATGCCAAAGAATTGTTAGCCTCCGTCTTATTTCCGCTCGTCGGGTCTACGAATTTTGAGTCCTTATGGAAGTCCACTATATCCCACATTACCCATGCGGACGGTTGCATACCGTTCATATCTTCGATAATCATACTTGCAAGAGTTGCACCGTTACCGCCCTTGTCAACTTCACTCTGCCATAGGTTTTTGCCGAGTTCAAGTGCCTTTGCCTTAACCTGTGCGTGATAGCCACGGTCTGAATATGTGTGAGTATCAACTCTGCCAAGTGCAGTCTTTGCCTCGTCTGTAAGACTTCCGAGATTGTTTGCGGTTTTCTTCAAACTTGTTTCGTCCATACCTGCCACAAGTACGTCCGTAAATCCTGCATTGTCAAGTGCTTTTCTTGTTTCCGTAATCATCTTTGACTGACTTGTACCCGGATCAAAGTGACAGCCCTCTTGTTTTGGTGAGCCGTAACCCCAATAATCCGTATCAGGCTCATTCATAGGCGAATAGCTCTTAAACTCTATGCCGTTATCTTTGAAAAGCTTTGTTGCGTCTGCAATAAACTTGGCAAAATCATCATACATATCGTCATTTAAGTTATTCAATTTTCCGTTTGACGTAACCGTTCCGTCACTGTTTACAGTACCGCCGCCGCTTGTACAGCCTGTTTTAGTCATAAAATACGGCGCGGAATTTGAAAATCCTTCAAAATATAAATCAGGATTTGCTTTTAGTGCCGCTTTTGCGATATTTAATTGGTTTTGGTCTTTCGTAATGTCATATGTAATGCTCTCTACATCTTTGCCGTCACTTGACAATTTGTAATCACTGTACACGCCGGGTACTTTTGAGTCAGAACGGTTGATGTGATTATGTGTCGGATCGTCACCGCCGCCTAAGTTGTAACGTGCGATGTCAAGTCCTAATCCCTCGTCTGAGAAAAATGCCTCTGCCGCCGCATTGGTAAGTTTTTCACTGTAACCTAATCTGTTTGCCCACCAGCAAAGTGCAGTACCCCATCCTTGGAACTCACCGTTGTTAAAAGGTGACGCGTCAGCCGGATTAAGCTGTACATATGTCGGTTTTGTATCTTGAGCAGATGCACTGATTAAGCCGCCAAAAGGAAGCATAGCACATGCCAAGATTGTGCTTATAATCTTTTTCTTATTCATTGGTTTTTTCTCCTCCTTAAGATTACATTATCCGTTAATTATATTATAGCACTCCCACATAGTACATTACAATTATAAGATTTCTAAAACAGTTGTAAATTTTCTAACTGTTTTGCTTTACTTTTGTACTTAGATATTTTATAATAGATATTAGATTAAAGACGCGTCTGTCAACACTTTGCCGACAGACTCAACAGATATATTGGAGGCGGATAATATGTTCAAACCTGTATCAGCAAAAGAAGAACGACTTTTACCGGTGTATGTCTACGGCTCGGAATCTCTTGAACATCAAGCACAAATAAGTCGCGGCAAAGGTTTTATGCTACATTCTCAAATTTCCGTTTGTTACAGCGGAGAAGGTGTTTTTACAGACCACAACAATGTTTCGCACAAAGTTCAAAGCGGAGATATTATGTACTTTACTTCCGCAACATCAAATTCATATAAACCCACCTCTGTTCCATGGAAAACAGACTACATCGTTATGGGCGGATATGCTCTTATTGAGCTTATGATGTTTTTGGGATATTCAAAAAGCGGTGTAATTCACCTTACCGAAAATATTAAAGAAAAAGTATATCAAAATTTTAAAACAATTATTGAACTAAACAACTCCAATACCGAAAATGCTCATTCGATTTGCAGCAGACTTTTGTATGCTGTATTGTTCGATATTGCATCTTGCATTGAGGGCAATCCCAACAATGACAAAGCGAATTTAATCAAGCCGTGTATTGATTATATAAAATCTAACTATATGCACGATATTTCAATATCAGCTTTGGCTGAAATGATTAAAGTAACTCCTACTTATCTCGGAATTATTTTTAAGAAAGTTTACAATATAACACCGCAAAAATTTCTTACCAATATACGTATAGAAAATTCCAAACAACTTTTAGTCAGCAACAAAAATATGTCACTTTCGGATGTTGCAATCAATTCCGGATTTAACAGTGAAAGTTATTTTTGCAACACATTCAAGAAATATATAGGCATTACGCCTACGGAATACAGAAGTATTAACACATTCGGAGAAATATAAGCTATGAAAAAGAATTACGAAAAAATTTTACCGTCATACATATGTGATATACAGGAAATAAACAATCTTTCAAAGGTTATGTTTATGAACAACTTTCCGCACCATCAATTCATTTTGTGTACAAGCGGAACAGGTAAAATATGCACCGAAAACAACATTGAACAAACCGTAAGCAAAGGCGATATTGTATTTATAAATTCTTCAATTCTGTTTTCGCTCAGACAGCAAGAAAATTTTTCTATAAAGCGTATTGCGTTTAACGGTAATTTCGTTACAAATTATCTCCAATACTTTGATTTTAACCAATCCGTTGTTTTTGTTCCGAAAAGCGACGAAGTTTTTAACGCATTTAATATTGCGTATGACGGCTATATGCACGATAAAGACGATATACAAAATTCTGTTAATATGTACAATCTTATCGGTGTATGCGGTGAAAGTTATGTTTCATCAAAACCCACTCTTTTGACACCCGAAGATTTTATTGCCGAGAGTGGTTTTGATTTTATAAAACAAAACATATCTTCAATAAATATAGACTTTTCACCATATCTGAAATTACACAAAATTTCAATAACGGAGCTTAACGATATTTTTATAAGCCGTTACGGCAAAAATATTAATGAGCTGATTTACTTTTACCGTATGGAATTTGCGAAGTACGCGGTTTTCAAGGTAGGAAATACTCATTACGAAAGGTATTATAATCAATGCGGTTTTAAATCTCCCGAAGAATTTTACAGTGAATTTAAAAAGTATGCGAATATGACCGTAGAGGAATACTTTAACCTCGTTTGGGCAAAACAATAGGCTGTCGGCAAAAAAACGACAGCCTATTGTTTTATTTATTTTCAATTTTATACAACATTGTTGCCGCTTCGGCACGTTTCATATTATTATTCGGAAGTATCGTGTTATCCTCATAACCGCTCACAATACCTGTCGAATACAACTTGCTCACGCCTTCTTCCGCCCACTGCGGTATATCGTTTTTATCCGCAAACGGAAGATTCGGCAAATCATCATTATTCGGAAGTATTCTTCCCAAAATCGTCATTGCCTCTGCACGCGTTATATTGTCATACGGTGCAAATGTGCTTGTTCCGTCGTCATTGACGCGGCCTAAAATTATACCCTCTTTATACACAGCTTTTACAGCCGGAACTGCCCACTGCGGTATTATATCATTATCCGTAAAATCAAGCTTTACATCATCATATTTTGAAAAATCAAGTTTTTTGTAATTTGCTATCATCGATGCAAATTCCGCTCTTGTCATATTGTTGTCAGGCTTAAAAATCATTTTTCTGTCTTCTTCAAAACCGCTGATAATCCCTGTTGCCGCCATATCGGCAATTATGTCCTTTGCCCAGTGATTTTCTGTATCGTAAAACGGATTAGGTGTACTCGGATAATCCGAAATATGCACCGGTATTTCTTTCGTTAAAGCCCCTGCCGTCACCTTTATTTTACCGTCTTTGTTGACTGTATCGGCAAGTGTGAAAATACCGTCCTCTGTTATTGTACCTATATCACCCTCAACTTCCCATTTATACAATCTGTTTGTTGAAAGCAATTCGGTTCCGTTTTTGTATGACGCCGCCGAAAGATTAAGCTGCAATTCTTCGTTTGCCTCTGTATAGATTTCGCTGATTTCTTTCCAGTCCGCTTGATTATATACCTTGATTTCTTCAGGTGTTTCATAAACGCCGTATGTCACGTCCGCCACGTCACCGTTATCGCCGTACATAACAACTTTAACATCGCCTGTACCGTTAAGCGATACTGCTCCGTTTTCATCCACCGTACTGTCCGTATCGGTTTCCGCACGATATTTTATATTATACGGTTCTTCCATTTTATAATTTGCGGTATCGTATACGCTTTCTATATTAATATTCGCGGTCATTCCCGAAAGATAGTTATTATTAGTTCCGCCTGTAATATTGATTATCCACGGAATATTCGTTCTCTCGCGATTGTCCTTTAAGAAAATATAATTTGCAACACTTCTCAAATAACCGTCCGACGGTGAATTTACAACCATTGTATTATCTTTTCCCGGAAACCACGCAGAAATGGTTGTCGAACCGCCTCCGTCAAGATTTAACGCGTCAACACACCCAAGCTCAACCATACGTTTTGCAAGCGTTTTAAGTTGAGCGCCATAGCTGTAACCCGACTGTCTGCCGTCAAGCGTATAGAAAATAATATTGCCGTCTGCTTTTATTCCGACAGCCGTTCTCGGTGCCGCACCGGCTTCAAAATCGGAATTTGCCACTCCGTTTGTTACAAGTCTACCACCGACACTGCTTACCGCATTTTCAGCCGTTTTCCAAGTACCGTCATCTCCGACCGCCTGATTTGCGACCGTTAAAGTCTGACCGGCGTGAAGTCTGCTCAAAAAGTCATAATATTCACTTACACCGCTTGTATCCATAAGCAAAACAACCTTACCCTCAGGAATTTCTATCTCGCCGTTATATATGAACACATCGTCAACAGTAAGCGACATTGTTTCGTCTACGTGCAGTCTGCCCTCATTCGGTGTGCAAATAACAAAAATACATTCCGATTGAGTTTTTGTCGTTTCTCCGAATTTGTCCGTCAAAAGATAAACAGGATCAAATCCCGCCTGACACCACTTATTTATATACATAACATCAATCGTTTTTTCGCCGTCCGTCACTGTTGTCTGAATGTCAAGCCACTTTATAAAACCCGTTCCGTCACTTCTGAAACCGACCGCGTCCTGTCCGCCGTATTCCTTTGATATAATTTCGCCGTCGGCTATTGTATAACCCATCGGAATACCTGTCTTAAATGAAAAATAATCGGCATTAATTCCGACAAGCGGTCTTAAACCGTTCTTCTGTATATATTGCTCTGCCTGTTTAATATTTCTCGTTCCCCATATGCTCGCACCGTTCACAACAATCGGTACGGCGTCCTCATTAGGTGTATATTCAACATAATATTCATTTTGCTTACCGACGCTGTCCGAATTGAACTGTACATTATGAAAGTATGTAAATGCTCCCATATACGTACTCCAACCGCCGTTTTGCTCACCCAAAACATCTGCACTTGCAGTTATTCCCGTAAGCAACAAAAGCGTCATTGCAAAAAATAAAATTTTCTTCCTCACAAAACATTCCTCCATATTATAAACCAATACATTTTATAGTATATCACAAAATCGGATTTATGTAAAACTTAAATAATGGAATATATGCAATTAAATATTATATAATTAAGGCTATCGGCATCAAAAAATAAAGTAGACAAAACCATATCGGTTTTGTCTACAATCCAAATTTTGCTTAATTCTTATTCTATACCTACAACTTCATATCCTGCGTCAACAACGGCTTTTTTAAGCACATCGTCCGACACGTCTTTTGCAAGTGTTACAACAGCCTGACCGCCGTTATCAAGTGAAACTTCCGCACTTACTCCGTCTATTGCGTTTAGCACCTCTCCAACTCTGCCTGTACAGTGTGAACACATCATTCCGTTAATTTTAATTGTCTTTGTCATAGTTATATTCTCCTTTTCATTTTTTACAGTTTTAATATTATTGCGTTTCGGTTTGAAAAATCTCAATCTCAACGCATTTGACACAACGAATACCGAACTGAAACTCATAGCAAGTGCGGCAATCATAGGATTTAATTTCAATCCTGCTATACCGTATAAAACACCTGCCGCAATCGGTATTCCGAGTGCATTATAGAAAAATGCCCAGAACAGATTTTCTTTTATATTTTTGATTACCGAGTGGCTTAGCTCTATTGATGTAACAACGTCCTGCAAATCGCTTTTCATCAATACAATATCAGCCGATTCAATAGCTATATCCGTTCCCGCACCGATAGCAATACCTACGTCTGCACGAGTCAAAGCAGGTGCGTCATTAATTCCGTCACCGACCATTGCAATCTTGTGACCGCTCTGCTGAAGTTTTCTTACTTCTTCTTCCTTGTCTGACGGCAACACCTCCGCAACGGCACTGCTTAACGGCAGCTTGTTTTTAATTGCATTTGCCGTAACAGCATTGTCACCCGTAAGCATTATTACGTCAAGTCCCATATTACGCATATCTTCTATCGCTTGCCTGCTTGTTTCCTTTATGGTATCGGCAACTGCAATTATTCCGACAAATTTATTATCAACCGCAAAATACAATGATGTTTTTCCGTCATTCGCGAATATTTCATCTTCCGATACTTCAATATTGTTTTCACGCATCATCTTATAATTTCCGGCTAAAACCTTCTTTCCGTCAACATTGCCTTTTACACCTTGTCCGACAATCTGTTCAAAATCTGCAACATCACTCAATTCCAAGCCGTCGGCTTTTTCAACAATAGCCTTTGCAAGAGGGTGTTCCGACAAATATTCTATTGACGCGGCGATCTGTAAAAGTTCTTTATCGGAAATTCCGACAGGTGCTATATCCGTTACAGAAGGCTTACCCTCTGTTATCGTTCCTGTTTTATCAAGTACGACCGTATCAACCTGATGTGCTGTTTCAAGACTTTCGGCTGACTTTGTAAGTATTCCGTACTGCGCGCCCTTGCCTGTACCGACCATTATTGCAGTCGGTGTTGCCAATCCCAACGCACACGGGCAAGAAATTACAAGTACCGATATTCCCATTGAAAGTGCAAAACTAACACCTTTACCCAAAAGCAACCACACTATAATCGTAATCACTGCGATTGATATTACAACCGGTACAAATATACCGCTGACCTTATCGGCAAGTTTTGCAATCGGTGCTTTTGATGCCGAAGCTTCTTCCACAAGGTGTATAATCTGTGACAATGCGGTATCTTCGCCGACTTTTTCAACCTTAAATTTAAAATATCCCGATTTATTTATAGTTGCTCCGATAACCTTATCACCGACATTTTTTTCAACCGCAATACTCTCGCCTGTAATAGCCGACTCATCTATCGCACCGTTACCCTCAACGATAACACCGTCCAGCGGAACTGATTGTCCTGCTTTTACAACGACGATTTCACCGATTTGCACATCATCTACACCGACTGTAACTTCTTTTCCGTCACGAATTACAACTGCCGTTTTCGGCGATAAATCAATAAGTTTTTCTATCGCCTGTGATGTTTTCCCTTTTGCTCTCGATTCAAGGAATTTTCCGAGGGTTATGAGTGCAAGTATCATTGCCGCCGACTCAAAATACAAATTCATCATATATGAATTTGCAAATTCCTTGTCACCGTGTCCGAGTCCGTAGCCTATGCAATATATTGCAATGATTCCATACACAAATGCCGCGCCCGAACCTATCGCTATCAGCGAATCCATATTCGGTGCGCCGTGAAACAACGTCTTAAAACCTGTTATATAGTATTTTCTGTTGACATACATTATCGGCAACGTCAACAGCATTTGCGTAAGTGCAAATGTTATTCCGTTTTCCGCACCGTGAAACACACTCAAAAACGGCCAACCCCACATATGTCCCATTGAAATGTACATTAGCGGCACAAGGCAAACAAGCGACACAACAAGTCTGAACTTCATATTTGAAATTTCGTTGTCGATTTTGTTGTCTTTCTTTTCTTGTTTTTTGCCTGCAACAGACGCACCGTATCCGCCCGAAACAACCGCGTTTATAATATCGTCAACGCTTACAGCCGTTTCATCAAAATCAACGTGCATATTATTCTGCAACAAATTTACGTTTACAGACTTCACACCGTCAAGTTTTTTGACGCTTTTTTCAACGTGTGCGCTGCACGCACTGCACGTCATTCCCGTTACATTAAATTTTTCAGTCACATTATCACCGTCCCGAATATTTTGATTGAATTTATTTATTGTTTATGATATTATTATATCGTAAATTATTTATTTTTCAAGTATGCACTTTTTTGATAGATACTATCATTTATGATAGTATGGATTGGAGGTAATACATATGAACCACGATTATATATGCCCTGTTGAGGCAACACTTGAAATAGTGGGCGGAAAATACAAGCCACTTATATTATGGCACTTATCGGGTAAAACATTACGTTTCGGGCAATTACAAAAATTGCTTTCATCCGCAACGCCGAAAATGCTTACAAAACAGCTCCGCGAACTTGAAAATGACGGACTGATTGCACGAAAAGTTTATCCCGTAGTTCCGCCGAAAGTAGAATATTCACTGACTTCACTCGGAACAAGTTTTATTCCTATATTATCAAGCATTTGCGATTGGGGAAATAATTATTTAAAGGCAAACAACATTTGTCCTAACTGTTCTATGACAAAATAAAAATAACAAAAAGGAGCTGATTTCAGCTCCTTTTTGTGTCAGTTTAATTAAACCAATATATTAAAGAACGTCGTTCTTTATAAGGTCCTCATATGATTCACGCTTTATAACTACCTTAGCTTTACCGTCCGAAACAGCAACAACTGCCGCTCTCGGAATTCTGTTATAATTGCTTGCCATTGAATAGTTATAAGCACCTGTTGCAAGAACTGCCAAAGTATCTCCGACTTTGATTTCCGGCATCATCGCATCTTTAAGCAAAATATCTCCGGATTCACAGCACTTACCTGCTACTGTAACCTTTTCGGTACGTTCGGCATTTGCGTTGTTCGCAACAACCGCCTCATACTCTGATTCGTAAAGTATATATCTTGGGTTATCACCCATACCGCCGTCTACCGACACATACTTTCTCACATTCTTAATATCCTTAATTCCGCCTACTGTATAAAGCGTAATACCTGCCGGTGCAATAATTGAACGGCCAGGCTCCATAAGAATGAACGGTAGTTTGACTCCTCTTTTTTCTGCAGTAGCCTTAACAACCTCTGAAACGTGCTGAATATATTCATCATACGGTACAGGATCGTCATTTTCGGTATACATAATACCGTATCCGCCACCAAGGTTAAGATTATCAATTTCAAGACCAAGCTTGTCCTTTAAGTCACCTACAAAGTTCATCATTATTTCAGCCGCTTTACAGAACGGTTCAATATCAAAAATTTGTGAACCGATGTGGCAGTGAACACCGTTTACTTTTACGTTAGACATTTTACTTGCTTTTTCAATAATTTCAAATGCTTCGCCGTTTTCAAGTGCAACACCGAACTTTGAATCAATTTGACCTGTTTGAATAAAGCTGTGAGTATGAGCGTCAACACCCGGTTTAATTCTGAACATTATGTTCTGAACAATACCGTATTTCTTAGCAGTTTCGTTAAGTGCTTCAAGTTCATAAATATTATCAACTATGATATTACCCACTTT
>ENA-ORTQ01002479-ORTQ01002479.1-human-gut-metagenome-genome-assembly--contig:-NODE-2479-length-16041-cov-2.236394_pt1 | contig 16041 bp, 9 predicted proteins | sample MGYA00241912_ERZ509188 | MGnify/ENA primary metagenome ERZ509188 (study PRJEB26280, sample SAMEA2338849) | human gut metagenome | biome: human gut; feature: human-associated habitat; material: faeces...
CAGCGAAGGCCCCCAGTCGAGCACCGAGAAACGGACGATATATACGAAGAAATTGGCGAAGCCCAGGATCCAGATCAGCGGGTTCCTGAACACATGCTTCATCAGGAAAGCGCGGTGCTCGGCACTCTTCGTCTCCTTTTTCACCTCCTTCACCTCGGTGCCTTCCAGTTCGGGAAGCCCGACCGAAGAGGGCGTATCGCGCAGGAAGACGACCAATCCGATCGCCCCGGCGAATGCGATGGCCGAAGGCACCCAGAAACACCATTTCCAGGCCCCAACATGCGTCGCCGAAGCCATGACGCGCTCCATCCCGGCAGCATCGTCGGGCGCAACGCCCAGATTGGCGGCGATCGTCGCCACGGCGTCGGGGTCGGCCGTCATGTTCATGCCCACGGTACCCATGATGTAACCGCAGAGGATCACCACGAGGCCCGCACCGATCGAATGCGAGGTATTCCACACAGACATCTTGGTCGCCAGCTCCTTGGGCGGAACCCAATGCGTGATCAGGCGGTTGCACGGCGGGAAGCCGCACCCCTGGAACATGTTGTTCAGAATCAGCAGCACGCCGAACAGGACGACCAGCGTATGGATGAACGTCGTCCCGTAGGTCTGCCCCGTAATCCATGCGCAGATGATCGCACCGCAGCCGAAAATGAAGTTGATGACCGAACACACCGACAGGCCCGTCACCATGTGCCAACGGCCGTTGGTGCGGTCCGCCAGTACGCCGTTGACGAATTTCGACACGCCGTAGATCAGCCCGACGAGGGTCATGATGACGCCGAAGGTCGTTTTCGAGATGCCGTACTCGGCCGTAAGACCGGGAATGGCGAAAGAGAAGTTCTTGCGAACGAAATAAAAAATGGCGTAACCGATCATCGTTCCGATGATCGTCCGCCACTGCCAGTATTTGAATCGTTTGGTCTGTTCCGCAGTCATAAGGCTCGTCGATTATGCGATTTCCCAAGCTCCGCCCTTGCCGAAGACGCGGGCGACCAATTCATCGTAAATCCGTGCGCGTTTGGCCAGATCGAGCAGATTGATGCGCCAGCGCAACAACTGCGTGAAATCGACCATGCTGCGCAACTGCTCGCGCGAAACACCGATCTGCGAAGGATCGGTCGGCGCGCCCGCAGCGGCGAACAGCGCACGCATCTTCTCGAACGGATAGCACTGCGCCTGCAACCGCGCCTTGAAGGCGGGCCAGTTCTCCTTGACTCGCGTGAGTTGTACGCGAACCGTCTCGGCATCGTTCCACTTCTTCGTGATCTCGGTATAACCCAGCTCCGGCACGGGGAAATCGCGGAACAGATCGAGCGCACGCCGCTGCTCCGCTTCGAGCGAGGGCCATGCGGCCACGCAGGCGTCGACATCGAGCGTCGAGAGATCCATCTTGAAGAACTCGTCGAAGAAGGCGCACATCGTGAGCGTACCGATCGCCACCTGGAAACCGTGCGACTGGAACTTGCCGTTGTAGCGATGGTGCGTCATGTCGAGCACGTGGCTGAACAGGTGTTCGGTGCACGACGCCGGACGGCTCGACTTGGCCACCTGCATCGCGATGCCGCTCAGCGTCAGACCGGCGAAGAGCGAAGCGATCGCTTCGGGTTTGCCGGCCGCCACCCCTTCGGGATCGGCGAGCATCGCATCCAGATCGTTCATGAAGACGTTCCACGCAGCGGGAATGATCGGCTCCGTACCGAACAGGTCGGCGATCATCCACTCGGCGCCGGCGGGTATCTTGGCCGCCAGATCGGCATAACCCGCCGCTGTCATCTCTTTCGGCGCGGCAGCCAGCACGCCCACGTCGGCCAGAATCACCAGCGGCGCATGGGTTTCGATATTGAGTTTGGCGCCGTCGCGCGACACCACTGCGCCCGACGACGAATAACCGTCGACCGAAGCGGCCGTAGCCACGCAAAGATAGGACTGACCGTGGTGGAACGACGCGAGTTTGCACAAGTCGTTGATGACGCCCGACCCGACGGCGACGGCGACGGCCCCCGTGCGGTCGAGCATCTCGTCGATCCGCTCCACATAGGGCCAGTCGGCATGAAACTCCTCCTCTTCAATAAGGAAACGCTCGCAGGGAATTCCCGCCTCGCGCATGGATGCGTCGACGGCTTCGCCGGCGGCTTTCCATGTATTGTTATCGGCGACGATGACGGCCTTCCGATTCGGAAAATACTCCTTAAAAAGAGCCGGAGCACGGTGAAGAACACCCTCGCCGAGTTCGAATGCTTTCGTATCGGTTGCGATTTTTAAAGCATCGAGAATACATTGCGTATTGTTCATTCGATTTAAGAGTTAGTAAGTTACTATTCCAAGACACAAAGTTACAAAAACCGCGTGGAATAGCAAGCTTTTAGCGTTATTTTTCCGACATTTATTTCCGGAAAGCCCTGTCCATCCTCCGGAAAGGCCGGCTGCGTTCATCTTTCGGCGGATTTATCGGAAACGATAATACCCGCGCGCCCCTTTCGAAAATCGAAATAAATCGTAAACATACACTACTAAATTTCGAATCGGTTCCGATTCTGCAAATCCACATCCGGTCGGCCCGTACCGGAAGCACATGGCGGGACGGGAGAAATCGCGGCGGAATCCGCCCCGCCGTCAGATGCTCTCCGCAGTTCCGTTCTCTTCCACACGCCGCCGCCTGTCCGCACTGCGATCTCTCTGTCCATACCCAAGCGGACGCGGAAGCCCTTCCTCCGAGCCGTCACACCCCAAAGAGATGCGTGCCGAAGTCCCTGCCGAAACGAGACGCCGGACGCAACGCCCAACCACGCCGAGACCGCCGAACGCCGGCGTATTAAAGCGGATGCGTCCCGTGTCTCCGGTCGCGGAACGGTTCCGGACGGACGATGACCGCAACGCATTTTTTCCGCAAAATAGATGCAACTTTAAAAGTTAAATTCTATTTTTGTAAAAGCATTCGAAAGAAAATAGAATTAAAACGAAATCGGATTCAATCGAAAGCGTACGGCAAACGCAGTCGGGAAACTCCGAGAACCGCCCTGCGGACACGCAAGACCGTTGAAGGCCGGAAACGACAACCAGCAGACGCGACGGCGGATGCCGAAGCGGATTCCGGCCTGCCGGCACAAAAGACGTTATACCTAAATATATAAATAGATGAAAAATACGATGAAAGCGCTCAACCTCCATGCGGTCGGCGACCTGCGTTACGAGGATGTGCCCATGCCCGTGCGTCAGGCGGGAGAGGTGTTGCTCAAAGTGCACGCCTGCGGAATCTGCGGAAGCGATCTGCCGCGCGTCTTTACCAAAGGAACCTACCATTTCCCGACGATTCCCGGCCACGAATTCGCCGGGGAGATCGTCGAAGCCGACGACCCGTCGCTCGTCGGCCGTCGTGCCGCAGTCTTCCCGCTGCTGCCGTGCCGAAAATGCGAAGCCTGCCAGGTGGGAGAATACGCACAGTGCAGCGATTACGACTACTACGGCTCGCGGCGCGACGGCGCTTTCGCCGAATACATCGCCGTGAAGGAGTGGAACCTGGTCTTCTTCGACGACTCGCTCTCCTACGAGGAGGCCGCGATGTGCGAACCGGCCGCCGTAGCGCTTCACGCCATCGGTCAGGCGTCGGTCGGCATCGGCGACACCGTCGCCGTGTTCGGTGCAGGCCCGATCGGCATCATGCTGGGCCTGTGGGCCCGAACCGCCGGCGCGTTCCGCGTCATCCTGTGCGACATCGATCCGACCAAAGTCGAATTCGCGCGCAAACAGGGATTCGACGCAGTGAACTCGCGCGAGACCGATCCGGTGGAGTATATCCGCACGCAGACCGGCGGCCGGGGCGCCGACGCCTGCATCGAAGGAGCCGGCGTGGCGCAAACGTGGGAGCAGGCCCTCAAAGCGGTCAAAAGTTTCGGTACGGTCGTCTCGATGGGCAACCCCGCCGGCGACATGACCCTCACCCAGAAAGGCTACTGGGAGATCCTGCGCAAGCAGCTCACGCTGAAAGGGACGTGGAACAGCAGCTACAACGACGTCCGCAACGAATGGCGCACGGCGCTCGCGGCCATCGCGTCGCACCGCATCGACGTGCGTCCGCTCATCTCGCACCGCTTCCCGCTCTCGGAGGCCGACAAGGCGTTCGGCGTCATGCGTGAGCGCAAGGAGTTCTTCAACAAAGTAATGTTCATCAACCGATAGTATCACCGGCAGGGAGGTCGCAGCCCCCTTTCCGACCGCAGGAGGCGGACAACACTTCCGCAGGAAGCGGTCTCCGGCCGCCCCCGTCTGACGAAACCCGGCACCATCAACACCCAACGATTATGGCAAAAACCGAAAAACTGTTGCAACGCATCGCGGAGCTGGAACGCGAAACCGGCATCCGTCGCACCCTCTTCGCCGCCTGTCCCAATTCGACGGCGGTCATCAACGCCGCCTTCCGTGCCGCCAAGCGCAACAACGCGCCGATCTATTTCGCCGCGACACTCAATCAGATCGACTGCGACGGCGGGTACACGGGGATGCGGCCCGACGAGTTCGTGAAGTTCGTGCGCATGGAGGCCGCCGCCGTCAACTTCGACGGAATCTATATCGTGGCCATCGACCACGGCGGTCCGTGGCTCAAAGACAAGCAGCGCACCGAGAAGTGGTCGACCGAGGCCGCGATGGACGGGGTGAAGCGCTCGTTCGAAGCGGCGCTGCTGGCGGGGTACGATCTGATCCACGTCGATCCGACGGTGGACATCAACGTACCGGCCGGCCAGACGATCGACATCCGTCTCGTGGCCGCCCGCACGGTGGAGCTGATCCAGCACTGCGAAACCTTCCGCCGTGCGAAGGGACTGCCCGAAATCTCCTACGAGGTGGGAACCGAGGAGGTGCACGGCGGTCTGGCCGACGAACGGACGTTCGACACCTTCATCGCCGAACTCAAAGCAGGACTGGCGCGCGAAGGGCTCTCCGACGTATGGCCCTGTTTCATCGTGGGCAAGGTGGGAACCGACCTCCACACGACCCTCTTCGACACGGAGGTAGCCCGCAGCCTCACGGCGAAAGTCCGTCCGCTGGGCAGCTACATCAAGGGACACTACACCGACGGCGTAAGCAATCCGCAGGACTACCCGCTGTGCGGCATGGGCGCCGCCAACGTCGGCCCGGAGTTCACGATGAGCGAATACGACGGATTGGCCGAACTGGAACGTACCGAACAGAAGCTCCTGGCCGAAGGACGTATCGCCATGCGTTCGCGCATCACCGAGACACTCGAACGACTGGTCGAAGCGTCGGGCCGCTGGAAGAAGTGGCTGCTGCCCGCCGAGGAAGGATCGGCATTCGGCGCACTGAGCGCCGAGCGCCGTACGTGGCTCGTCAAGACCGGCTGCCGCTACATCTGGCAGGAACCCGAAGCGCTCGTAGCGCGCCAACGGCTCTACGACAACCTGCGCCGTGTGGGAATGGACCCCGAAGAGGTGGTACTCGGCCGCATCGAACACGATATGGACAAGTATTTCTACGCATTCAATCTGGTCGACCTTAACAACCTGCTGTAATGAACGTAAAAGAACTGTTGAAAAAATGCCAGCGCGACCGGACGGCCGTGCTGGCGACCAATTTCTATAACTTCGAGACCCTCACGGCCGTCATGCAGGCTGCGCAACGAATGCAGGCTCCCGTGCTGTTGCAGCTCACGCGCAGCTCGATCGACTATATGGGGCTCGAACAGGCCGTCGGAATGGGCCGCAGGGCGATCGCCGACTACGGCGTCGAAGGGTGGATTCATCTCGACCACGGCGGATCGGTCGAACTGGTCGAGCGGTGTCTCGATGCAGGATTCGACTCGGTGATGATCGATGCCAGCGAGCGTCCGTTCGACGAGAACGTCTCGACGACCCGGCGGGTCGTCGAACTGGCACGCCCCTACGGCGTGAACGTCGAAGCGGAGCTGGGCTACGTCGCCAAACTGGGACAGGCGCAGGGCGGAGGCTTCACCACGCCCGAAGAGGCCGCACGGTTCGTCGAAGCGACCGGCGTCGATGCGCTGGCCGTGGCCATCGGTTCGGCGCACGGCTTCTACCGGGAAACGCCGCATCTGGATATGGAGCGGCTGAAGGCGATCCGTGCGGCCACCGACGCGGTGCTGGTGCTGCACGGCAGTTCGGGCATTCCGCATCCGATGGTCCGCGAGGCGATCGCGGCCGGCATTTCGAAGGTGAACCTGGCCACCGAGATCAAGGATACCTTCATGCGCTCGCTCAAGGGCGTCCTGACCGCCTCGGACGAGATCGACCTGCGCAAGGTCTTTCCGAAGGCCGTGGAGCCCGTGACGGCGCTGCTCGAAGAAAAATACCGGATGACGGGCACGGCCCGTCGCTGACCGGAACCGAAGATACTGACCTGAAAACCATGATCCGATGAAACCTGTTTGTCTGATGACCATCGCCCTGCTCGGGATTCCGGCCGCCGGCTCCGTGTCGGCGCAGAGCCTCGAAGAACGGAAAGCCGCCGTGCAGGAACTCCGGCTGAAGGATTACGAACCGCGGTCCGTATTCCGCATTCCCCGGACCGATGTCCGGCGGGCCAAATTCCCCGTCGTGGACATGCATTCGCACGACTACGCCGCCGACGATGCCGGAGTGGCCGCATGGGTGCGTACGCTTGACTCGTGCAACATACGCTATTCGAGCGTCATGCACTGCGAGTGGATCGGTGCGCCCTTCGAGGAGTATATACGCAAATACCGGCCCTACGGCGACCGTTTCCTGTTCTGGTGCTGTTTCGACTACACGGGATTCGGCGAACCCGGATGGGCCGAACGGGCCGTCCGCGAGCTGGAGCGCTGTCATGCGCTGGGAGCCCGCGGCGTCGGCGAGATGGTGGACAAGGGGCTGGGCGACACCTATGCCCGTCCCGTGCCCGGACGGGGCATCCACCTCGACGATCCGCGCCTGCGCCCGCTTATCGAACGGTGCGGCGAGCTGGGAATGCCCGTTAGCATCCATATCGCCGAACCGATCTGGATGTACGAGCCGCTGGACCGGCATAATGACGGACTGATGAACGGTGCAGACTGGGCCGTGGACACCTCCGCGGAGGGCTGCCGCGGTTACGAGGAGCTGATGGCGACCTTCGAACGCGCGCTGGCCGCCTATCCCGGGACGACCTTCATCGCCTGCCACTACCTGAACATGAATCAGGACCTGGAGCGGCTCGGGAGGCTGCTCGACAGGTATCCGAACCTCTATGTGGACATTGCCGGCCGGGCGGGCGAGTCGGCCGCCACGCCGCGCGCCACGCGCCGTTTCCTCGTCCGGTATGCGGACCGCGTCCTCTTCGGCACGGACAACGGTACGGACCCCGGCATGTACCGCATGGTCTTCCGGATTCTGGAGACCGACGACGAACACTTCTACAACCCCGACTACGGGTATCACTGGGCTTACAGCGGCTTCCGTCTTCCCGACGACGTGCTGCGGAAAATCTACTACGGCAATGCCGCCCGGCTCCTTCACCTCGACTAACACCCGAACGAACATGAAAAAACTGCTGATCATCGCCCTTCTGCTCTCGGCGGCCGCGTGCTCGTCGCCGCAGCGCATCTCGAACGGCGGAATTGAAATGGAAGTGGACGGCCGCATGCATGTGCGCATCCGTTCGCTGCACGGGGGGACGGCCCCCTTCTGCGACGACTTCAGACCCTTCGACCGGCTGGTGTGCGACGAGGCCGAAATCGTCGATTTCAGGCTCGGACGCGTCGAACGCTGCGAGGGCGGCTATTGCCTGACCGGGCTTGCGGAGTGCGACGGCATCGCGGTCGAAAAACGGATGATGGTCACGGTCCCCGAAGGGGATTGCGACGGAATGCTGCTCGTAAGCACGCGCTATATCAATCGGGGCGGCGACCTGCACGTGCGCCGTCTGGTGGCGAACGAACTGCGCATCGGGGCCGACTCGCTGTTGTGGTCGTTCCAGCCCACCTCCACCTCGGCCCGGGCGGACTGGGTGCTTCCGGTGCGTCCGGGATTCCGGCAGGAGAACTACCTCGGCATGAACAACACGGATTACGGCGGCGGCATTCCGATGGTTTCGCTCTGGCGGCGCGACGGCGGCGTGAGCGTCGGACTGACCGAACCCTGTCTGCGTACGGTCTCCATGCCCGTCGTCTGGAGCCGCAGCAGCGACGCGGCGACGATGTCCCTCGTGCGCGGATTCGACGAGGAGCTGCTCTTCGCCCGGGGCGACACGCTGGCGGCTTACGACAGCTTCGTGGCCGTGCAGCAGGGCGATTTCTTCGATCCGCTGCGCAGCTTTTCGACCTACATGCAGCGCCACCGCGGCATCCGCATGGCCGCTTCCGAACCCGGGGCCTTCGAGCCGGTCTGGTGCGCTTGGGGATACGAACGGCAGTTCACCGTCGGCGAGGTGATCGGAACGCTGCCCAAAGTGGCCGAACTGGGCTTCAGGTGGGTGGACGTGGACGACGGCTACCAGATCGCCGAGGGCGATTGGGAGACGAACTCCCGTTTTCCGGGAGGCGGCCGCGACATGCGCCGTATGACCGATGCCATTCACGCGCTGGGCATGAAGGCCAAGCTGTGGTGGGCGCCGATGGCGGCCGATCCCGGCACGCGCATCCTGCGCGAACACCCCGAGATGCTGTTGCAGACGGCCGAAGGGACGCCCGAATACATCACCTGGTGGGACAGTTACTACCTCTCGCCGGTCAATCCCGCCACGGAGCGCTACACGCTGGGATTGGTGGACCGTTTCATGCGCGAGTGGAATTTCGACGGTCTGAAACTCGACGGACAGCATCTGAACCTCTGCCTGCCGGATCACAACCCGGCGAGCGGGCTGGACGATCCGGAGCAGGCCGTGGAGCGCTTCCCCTCTTTCTTCCGCGCGATCTTCGACCGGGCGCGCGCCATCAAGCCCGATGCCGTGGTGCAGCTCTGCCCGTGCGGATGCGCGGTAAACTTCTTCAACATCCCCTATATGAATCAGGCCGTGGCCTCCGATCCCACGTCGAGCTGGCAGGTGCGGCTGAAGGGCAAGAGTTACAAGGCGATCAATCCCGGGCTGGCCTATTACGGCGATCACGTGGAGCTGACGGACGGAGGCGACGATTTTGCCTCGCAGATCGGGATCGGCGCCGTGATCGGTTCGAAATTCACCTGGCCCGAGAACAACCCGGCCGTCGAGGCGGATTACCGGCTCACGCCGGAGAAGGAGCGGCTGTATAAGAAATGGGTGAAGATCTACACCGACAGAATGCTCTCGCTCGGCGACTACCTGAATCTTTACGACATCGGTTTCGACCGGCCCGAAGGACACGTCATCCGTAAGGACGGGGCGCTCTACTACGCCTTCTATGCCGACCGCTGGGACGGCGGTCGCATCGAGCTGCGCGGTCTGGAGCGCGGCCGGACCTATGTGGTCACGGAGTATGCGGCCGACTATCCGCGCAGCTACGAGGTCAGCGGCGACGACCCCTTCATCGCTCCGTCGTTCGATCGCAGCTATCTGATCGAAGTCCGTGAAAAATAGCAAGCATAAACCAAACCATCAAAACCTAATTCGTATGAATCTTAAATCATTCCTCAGAACTCAACTGCCGGCTTTCCTCCTCTTGGCGGGGAGCGCCCATGCGCAGACCGCCGTTCAGGGTACGGTGCTCTCGGCAGAGGACAAATCGCCCCTCCCGGGTGCGACGGTCGTCGTCGAGGGCACGACGCGGGGGACATCGGCCGGTGCGGACGGTCGCTATGCGCTGGAAGCCGTCCCGGGCGAAGTGCTCGTCTTCTCGTTCGTGGGATTCGAGGACCGGAAGGTGACCTACAGCAACCAGACGACGATCGACGTGGAGCTCGAGCCGCAGTCGAACAGCCTCGACGAGGTGGTCGTGATGGGTTATTCGTCGCAGCGCAAGACGGAGCTTTCGAGCGCCGTGGTTTCGCTCGACGCGGAGCAGCTCACCGACGTCACCTCGCCCGACATCGGGAACATGCTCCAGGGCAAGGCCGCCGGCGTGCTGGTCTATAATACTTCGGGGCAGCCCGGTTCGCAGGCTACGATCCGTATCCGCGGCACGGGCTCCATCACCGCAGCCAGCGACCCGCTCTACGTGGTGGACGGCATCATCGGCGGTACGTTCAACCCCAACGACGTGGAGACGCTCACCGTGCTCAAGGATGCCGGAGCGACGGCCATCTACGGTTCGGAGGGTGCGGGCGGCGTCATCGTCGTCACGACCAAGTCGGCGAAGCAGGGGCAGAAGACGACGGTCAATTTCAAGTTCTCGGCCGGCGTGAAGTCGGTGTTGCAGGGCCGCCTGAAGATGATGGATTCGGAGGAGCTCTACTATACGCAGAAGAGCTACATGCCCGAGGTGCTTTTTCAGGCGCAGCGTCCCGAATCGCTGCTCGGACAGGATTTCGACTGGGTGGACGCCATCTTCCGCACGGGCGTCGTGCAGAATTACTACGCTTCGGTATCCGGCAGCTCGGGCAAGACCAATTACTATGTCAGCCTCGATCATTACAGCGAGGACGGAACGCTCATCAATACCGACTTCCACCGCACGACGGCCCGCATCAACCTTTCGACCGAACTGGCGCGTTCGCTGCGCATGACCACGCGCGTCGCCTACACCAATTCGCGCGATTACAGCTCCTCGTCGTATCAGACGCTCGAGTGGGCCTACTGCATGGTGCCGTGGGACAGCCCCTATTATGCCGACGGCTCGCTCATCGACCTGAACAAGGACACCGAACACGCCTGGCTGTCGCAGTACCGCTACAATCCGCTCTTCGCCGAGAAGTACAACTACGCCAAGTCGCATTCGGACGATCTGGTGGGCGACCTGCAACTGGTGTGGAATCCTACCGACTGGCTGACGGTCTCCTCGTCGAACCGGTTCAACCGCAGCGGTTCGAAGTACATCACCTGCATCGACCCCCGCACGGTGGGCGAGTCGGAGCACGGCAGCCTTGCGAACAGCCTGTCGGAGGGATGGGGCATCTCCTCGTCGAACCTCGTCAAGGCGGCGCACTCGTTCGGCGACCACAACCTCGGCGGACTGGTGGGCTACGAGTACGGAATCAACAAGGAGGAGTACCTCGACGTGACGGGACAGGACATGCCCGAGGGGATGGGTTCGATGAATTCGACGATTCCCTTCGAGAACGGCGGGTACGACCTCTGGGGCGAGGGCTGGTCGGTCTTCGCGCAGGTGCAGTACAGCTACCGGAACAAGTACACGCTCACGGCGTCGTTCCGCGCCGACGCCAGCTCGAAGTTCGCACCCAGGAACCGGGTGGGTTACTTCCCGTCGGTGGCCGCTTCGTGGGTCGTCAGCCACGAGAACTGGCTCAGGGACGCCGCATGGCTTGATCTGCTCAAGCTGCGCGCCAGCTACGGCGAAACGGGTAACTCGTCGATCGGGTCGTACCTCTACCTCGATTCCTATTCGTTCGCCTCGAAATACCACAACAAGGTGACGGCCATTCCCGTCCGCAAGGCCAATCCCTATCTGGGCTGGGAGACGGCCAACATGACCGGCGTGGGTCTCGACGCTTCGTTCCTCGGCCGGATCGACCTCACTCTCGACTTCTACAACATCATCAACTCCGAGCTGCTGCTCAACGTGCCGCTGTCGCCTTCGACGGGCTTCTTCGACCAGACGGCCAATGCGGGCAAGGTCCGCAACCGCGGCATCGAGGCCAAGCTGAGCTACACGCTCTGGCAGGGCAAGCAGGGCTTTTTCAGCCTCTTCGGCTCGATCGCCTACAACAAGAACACCATCATCAGCCTCTCCGAAAGCCTCAAGACCTATAACGAAAAGATGATGGCCCAGGCGCAGGACAAGGGCAACTCGACGCCCGTGCTGATCTACCAGGACGGAATGCCGATGAACGCCATCTGGGCCGTGCCGTCGCTGGGCATCGACCCCACCACGGGCCAGGAAATCTACGTCAGGAAGGACGGCTCGCTGACCTACGAATACGACGCGCAGGATCAGGTCGTAGCCGGCATCAGCGACCCCAAGTACCGCGGTAACTTCGGCTTCGCGGCCGAGTACAAGGGCTTCGGGTTAAGCGCCACCTGCACCTTCCTCGGCGGCGGACAGAGGTACAACACCACGCTGGTCAACAAGGTCGAGAACGTCGACATCCACTACAACGTCGACCGCCGCGTGCTCTACGGCCGCTGGCAGACTCCGGGTCAGAACGCCATGTTCAAGAAACTGGGCTCCTACACCGACGAAAACGGCAAGCAGCACGACGAAAAGACCCGAGCCACGACGCGCTTCGTGCAGGACAACGACGAACTGACATTCTCGTCGCTGAGCCTCTACTACGAGTTCAACCCGCGGCTGATCAGCAAAATCCGCCTCAAGCGGCTCAAACTGGCCTTTTACATGAACAACATCGCCACGCTCTCGTCGATCCGCATCGAACGCGGCACGACCTATCCCTTCGCACGAAGCATGTCGTTCCAGCTGACCGGAACCTTCTAACGCAAACCACCGAAGCCATGAAAAACAGCATCAAATACCTCCTTCTGTCCGCCGCAGCCCTCGCAGCCGTTTCATGCGAGAACTGGCTCGACGTGACACCCCCGTCGGAAATCCGCGCCGAGGACCACTACTCCTCGGCCGAAGGTTTCCAGCAGACGCTCATCGGCTGCTACCTCGCCATGGGCGAAGCCGACCTCTACGGCGAGAACCTGACGTGGCACATGGTCGAAATGCTGGGACGCCAGTACGACGCCCGCAAGAACGCCGCCGCGGACGACTACGACCTCGACCGGTACAACTACAAAACCACGAAATCCACGGCCGTGATCGAAAAGGTCTGGGAGAAATCCTACTCGGTGATCACCAACGCCAACGACGCCCTCGACTACATCGACCGCAGGAAGGACGAACTCGACACAATCAACTACCGCATCATCAAGGGCGAGCTGCTCGCCGTGAGGGCCTACGTCCATTTCGACCTGATGCGCCTGTTCGGGTGCAGCGACCTGGCCGGACGCACCGACCTGGAGAGCCGTCACACGATCCCCTACCTGACGAGCGTCGACAAGGACGCGGCGCCGCAGCTGACCTACGCCGAGACGCTCCGCCGCATGATCGCCGACCTCACGGAGGCCGCGCGCCTGCTGGAGATCGACCCCGTCCGGGCTAGGTATCCCGAGAGCATCTATACCGAAGCCAACGTCGACAAATTCTACGATTACCGCCAGATGCACCTGAACTACTTCGCCGTCAAGGCCCTGCTGGCGCGCGTCTGCATGTGGGAAGGCAGCGACGAGAACAGGCACACCGCACTGCAGGCCGCCCTCGAAGTGATCGGCGACCCGGCATCGGTCGGAATCGCCGGCGGGCTGACGCTGCGCACGTTCACCGACGCGGCCAAGGCCCCCACGACCGAGATGTGTTTCCCGAGCGAGCATATCTTCGCGCTCGGCGTCACGGACATGGCCAGGAAAATCGCAGGCAACCTCAACCGCGAATACAATTCGAACGACCGCCAGTACTACACGCTGTGCATCAAGAACTCGATTGCCGACGATCTTTTCGAAATCAAGGGCGCCGGCATCTCCGACTGCCGCTACAAACAGCTCTACCACAACACCGACTACTGGCCCGAAGGGACCAAGACCCCTTCGAAGCTCTATCAGCAGACCTCGACGGGCGCCGACTACCTCTACAAGGACCTGATGCCGCTGATCCGCCTGCCGGAGATGTACTACATCGCCGCCGAGTGCCGCATCTCCGGTCCGGACAAGGACCTCGGCGAAGCCCGCAGCCTGTTGCAGGAGGTGCGCAAGGCCCGCGCGGTCTACGACGAACTGGATGCGAACCTCGACGAGGCGGGCCTGATGGCCCAGCTCGAAAAGGAGTACCGCAAGGAGTTCATCTGCGAAGGCGTGGTCTTCTATTTCTACAAACGGCTGGGCTACGAGAAGCTGCCCCGCCAGAGCGACGTGATGAGCGGCAGCAAGGTCATCGACGACGCCGTCTACATGCTGCCCTACCCCGATTTCGAAATACAGTCGGGACGCGTACAGTAAGTCGAACGATTAATTGTTGAGAAGAATGAAAAAACTGATCTGCATACTGCTGGCCGCGGCGACGACGGCCGGCTGCGAAAAGGACGACCCGACACGCTACGACATGTCGCAGGGAAGGGTCTGCTTCCCGGGAGCCGCACCCAACGAAACGGCCGAATATCCCGGATACTCGAATTCCGACAGCACGTTCTACACCTCGATGACCTTCAAGCAGCAGCCCGAAGGGGCCGCCGAGGCGGTGATCGAGGTCCCGGTGAAACTCATCGGCGGGGCCTCCGGCTCCGACCGGCAAATCGGCGTCCGCGTCCTCGAAGAGGGAACCACGGCACAGCCCGGGCAATACGAAATCCTCGGCGCGGAGGTTCCGGCCGGGAAGACCTACGGCGCCATCCGCATCGAGGTCGCCAAATCGGCCGACCTGGACACACAGCAGCGCGAACTGACACTCTGCCTGACCGATTCGCCCGACCTCCGGGTGGGACCGGACCGCTACCTGAAAGCCAACGTCTCGTGGCACAACATGCTGCCGCGGCCCACGACGAACAAGCAGTGGTCCACCTACAACGCCTTCATCGAATCGGAGATCGCATCGGGCAACTCGTCGCCGGACGCCTACAGCCAGGCGGGCCACCAACTGCTGTTGGACATCTTCGGCTGGGAGGTGTTCCCCGACTGGGGACCCGATTACAGCTACTACATCGACGCCTGGCGCGCCAGGGCGCAGGCCTGGTACGACGAATGGAAGGCCGCCAACCCCGGCCGAAAGCGCATCCACGAATCAGGCTCCATGAAGGGCCGGGAGGTAACGATCCGCACCAAGTAAACAACCAACGACCATGAGAAAACACACCCTATATCTGTTGCTGGCAGGCTGGGGCCTGCTCGCCGCGTCGTGCTACGACGACAAAAGCACGTTGCAGACCACCCATATCCCGCCCGTGGAGATCGAAGTGCCGGAAGCCATCGCCTCGCAGCTGACGGTGGTGCACAACGCACGGCTCGACATCACGGGCATCCGCATCACCAAAGACGGCAGGGAGAATCCCGAGGAACTCGCCTACGAATGGACCGTGAGCCAGACCGACAACGACTCGGAGGCGATTTCGCTCGCCACGACGCGCGAGTTCCACGAAGTGATCGACCTGCCGATCTCCTCGAAGGGCTACCTGTTCCTGCTGACGGTCACCGACACCGCCCACGACCTGAAGTACCAGTACAAGTGGACGCTCATCGTGACGGCCCAATACAACGAAGGGCTTGTGGTGGCCTACACCAAGGACGGAACCACCTCGGACCTGGGACTGATCATGCACCCGCAGCTGACCGAGACCTACTCGGGTGCGGAGCAGGGAACCGTCGAAAAGGAGCTGGTCAGCCGGCGCAACGGCGGTCCGTTCCCGTCGGCGGTCACCCACATGCTCTACACCTACGACAAAACCGACAAGAAAAACATCCTCTGGGTGTCGACCGGCGACGACCTGATGCGCGTGGAGACCGACTATTACGAAATCCTGGGCCACAAGGAGGAGGCGTTCGTCTACCTGCCCGGAAAGCTCGACGTCCGGAGCCTGCTCAACACCTACCAGTGCACGATGATCCTCAACGACGGCGACATCTACGAAACGCTGCTCAGCCGCGGACGCATCTCGACGCCCGTCAGCGGGACCGAGACCATGACCGTCGACAACGGCGTCGTTTCGGCCCACTCGGCCCCGGGCAGCGCCCGCAGACCCAGCACGATCTTCTACGACCGGGAACAGGGCAAGTTCTGCTACGGCTACAACCAGACGTTCTATGCCTGCGGCAGCGTGGCCTCGTCGCCCTTCGACCCGGGGAACGCCCCCGGCCTGCGGTGCATCGCGGGCGGCATCAGCATCGACAACGCCACCCATACCCTGCTGATGCAGAAAGCCGACGGCAACCACGCGCTCTACACCTTCGGCAACTACTCCGCTTCGGCCGGCGCACCCACCGCCAAGCTGATCT
>ENA-ORTQ01002491-ORTQ01002491.1-human-gut-metagenome-genome-assembly--contig:-NODE-2491-length-15973-cov-2.728107_pt1 | contig 15973 bp, 16 predicted proteins | sample MGYA00241912_ERZ509188 | MGnify/ENA primary metagenome ERZ509188 (study PRJEB26280, sample SAMEA2338849) | human gut metagenome | biome: human gut; feature: human-associated habitat; material: faeces...
AGCGGCCGTTGCCCCCGGCGCAGAACTCCGCAAATTTCAGGATCATGGCGGCGGGCATATTGTCCACGATATAAAAGCCCATGTCCTCCAAAAAGGAGGCCGCCTTGCTCTTCCCCGCCCCGGACAGGCCGGAAATGATGATAAATTCCATGGCTGTACACCTCTTATCTCTCTCTGCCGTCCGCCCCGGACAGCTCCCGGCAGATCAGCGCCCGGGACAGGTACATGGCCCTCAGCCGCCGCTCCAGCAGGGTGTGGCGGGCGGTGCCCCGCGGAAATTTCTTCCGGGCCGCCTCACACTTATGGATGATGGACTGGACGGCCGTCAGCGCCTCGTCCAGCTCCTCTCTCGTATATCCGTCCATCTTACCCCAGCACCCGGATCTCCAGCTCCAGCTCCACGCCGGTCTGGCGCAGCACCTCCTGCCGCACCTGGTCCGCCAGCTCCAGGACATCGGCGCAGGTGGCGCCCCCCCGGTTGATGAGGAAGCCCGCGTGCTTCTCCGACACCTGGGCGCCCCCCACCGCCCTGCCCTTCAGGCCGCACTGGTCGATGAGGGCGGCGGCGAAGTGCCCCTGGGGGCGCTTGAAGGTGGAGCCGGCGCTGGGATATTCCAGAGGCTGCTTCTCTCTCCGCCGCTGGGCAAAGTCTGCCATCCGCCCGGCGATCTCCTCCCGGTTTCCCTCCGGCAGGGCGAATACCGCCCGGCAGATCAGCAGGTCCCCCTCTGAAAACCGGCTGTGCCGGTAGCTCAGGCCGCAGTCGGCCCCGGAGAGCAGCCGCTGGGTCCCGTCCCGTTCCAGCGCGGTGACCTGGAGGAGCACCTGGGCGGTCTCCCCGCCGTAGGCCCCTGCGTTCATCGTCACCCCGCCGCCCACGCTCCCCGGGATGCCCTGGGCGAACTCCAGGCCGGTGAGGCCCTGATCCAGCGCGGCCTTGGAGAGCCGGGACAGCAGCGCGGCCCCTCCCGCCTCCAGCCGCCCCTTCTCCCCCGGCCGTTCCGGGGGGAGGGCCCGTATTTCCTCCAGCGCCCCGGCCGGCTTGACCACAAAGCCCTCATATCCCCGGTCCGCCACCAGCAGATTGGAGCCGTTCCCCAGGAAAAATGGCGGGATCTCCAGCGTCCAGGCCGCCTGAAGGGTCTCCCGGGCCTCCTCCTCCGTCCTGGGCAGGGCCATCAGTCGGGCCGGGCCGCCGATGCGGAAGGAGGTGTGTCGGGCCATAGGCTCCTCTTCCCGCAGCTCCAGCCCGGGACAGCGTCGGGTCAGCTCTGTGCGCAGCAGTTCAAAACGATCCATAGGGTCCTCCCGTCCAATCAGAATGAGGTCGCGCGGAGACTTATTTTATTATTATAGCAAATCTCTCCGGAAAATAGAATACCCCAAAACATCTGTTCTTTTGGTCAGAAGCGCCAGCGGGAGATCCGCAGGGCTGAACGGGGACCCTGACCCGCCTCTGCACGGGGTGTGCCGCAGCTTCCACGCCCCCATGCATGGCCCGATGTCCCCATCAGGCCGCACACATCGGCCATCAGCACAGGTGTATGGGACCGCCCTTCCGTTTTTTTCCCGTTTTCTCTTGCAATCCTCTGTCTGCTGTGTTATCCTACGGGTGGAGTATGATTTTCATCTCCCATCTGATCTAAAAAGGAGGAAAGGTAAGTGGACGCTTACGGCCGAAGTCTCAAATCGGACAGCGACAGTTCTCTCCCGGGCCCCCTTGCCTTTTCTCCGGCATAGGGAGCTCTGCACAGCGCCCCCTGCCGCCTGGCTTCCGCACAGGCGGAGGTCTGTTATGCGCCCCGCCGGGGCCCTTCCGCTGTGCTATGCGCCCGCTGAGAATGTCGCCGCACAGGTCTTTCCCGTCTCCGGGGGGCCGGTGCGGCTTTGTCTGTCCCATTGGAGGCTTCCTGACAAAAAGGAGGTTGCCAATGCAGAACAAGAAATGTTTGGAGCGCTGCCTGGAGCTGATCCGGGACAAGCGCTACCGTGAGCTCTCTGCCATTCTGGCGGAGCAGAACCCGGTGGATCTGGCCGATCTTCTGGAGGGCCTGCCCCAGGAACAGGGCGCGCTGGCCTTCCGCACGCTGCCCAAGGAGCAGGCGGCGGAGGTCTTTTCCAATCTCCCCCCTGACACCCAGCAGATGATCGTCGTCTCCCTCCCCGACCGGGAGCTGGCCGGCATCCTGGAGGAGCTGGCCATGGACGACACGGTGGATCTGCTGGAGGAGCTGCCCGCCGGCGTGGTCAAGCGGGTGCTGAAAAACGCCCGGCCCGAGACCCGCAGGCTCATCAACCAGTTCCTCAAATATCCGGAGCAGTCGGTGGGCAGCATCATGACCGCGGAATTCATCGACCTGAAAGGGACCATGACCGCGGCCGAGGCCATCCGCCGGATCCGCCGCCTGGGGGGAGACTGCGAATCCATCTACACCTGCTATGTCACCGACGGCCGCCGGGTGCTGGACGGTGTAGTCACCCTGCGGGAGCTGCTGCTGGCCCCCGACAACGCCCCCGTCCGGACGCTGATGGAGCCCAACGTGATCACCGTCCGCACCACCGACGACCAGGAACTGGCCGTCCGGGCCCTGATGCGGTACGACTTTCTCTCCCTGCCGGTGGTGGACCAGGAGGACCGGCTGGTCGGGGTGGTCACGGTGGACGACGTGATGGATGTGATGGAGGAGGAGGCCACCGAGGACTTTCAGCGCATGGCTGCTATGGCCCCCTCGGAAAAGTCCTATCTCAAGACCGGCGTGTTCGCCCTGGCCAAAAACCGCATCCTGTGGCTGCTGGTGCTGATGATCTCCGGCATGATCACCGGCGGCATCCTGGGTCGCTATGAGGCCGCCTTCTCGGTGATGCCCCTGCTGGTCACCTTTATCCCCATGCTCACCGACACCGGCGGGAACGCCGGCAGCCAGAGCAGCACCCTGGTCATCCGCGGCATGGCGGTGGGGGACATCGCCCTGTCCGACTTCCCCAAGGTGCTCTGGAAGGAGCTGAGGGTCAGCCTGCTGGTGGGCGCGGTCCTCTCCCTGGTCAACCTGGTCCGCCTGCTCCTCTCCTACCCGGGAAACGAGCTGGTGTGCGTCACAGTCACCCTGTCCCTGTTCGCTACGGTGGTCCTGGCCAAGACCATCGGCGGAGCTCTGCCCATGCTGGCCAAGCTGGTGCGGGCCGACCCCGCCATCATGGCCGCCCCTCTGATCACCACCATCGTGGACGCCCTTTCCCTGGTCCTCTACTTCACCATTGCCAGCCGGCTTCTCCACCTGTGAGGATACACCGCCGGAAAAGCTGGGGGGCACGGCTTGCGCCGTGCCCCCCTTTCCCTGCTCTCCCGCCGCTCAGAATCGGTTGAGGGGGACAGAGCCGTCGTCCGTCCCCTTTTCGATGAATCTGACCTCCACATAGTAGCCGTACTGCTCATTGACCTGGACATAGGGCCGGTCCCCCACTCTGCGGCCCAGCAGGGCCTTTCCCATGGGGGACTCCTTGCTCACCAGGCCGTGGAGGGCATCCTGGCGCATGGTGGTGACGATCTGGTACACCTCTGTCTCGTCGTCCTCCTCCAGGTAGACCGTCACCCGGTCGTACAATCCCACCGTGTCCGCCCCGGAATGGTCCGCGATGACCACGGCGGTCTTGATCATGTTTTCCAGAAATCGGATGCGGCTCTCGTTCCGGTTCTTCTCCTGCTTGGCCGCCTTGTACTCAAAATTCTCGCTCAGATCGCCAAAAGCCCTGGCCTCCTTCACCGCTTCCAGCAGTTTGGGCCGCAGCTGGACCCTGCGGTAGTCCAGCTCCTCCCGCATCAGCTGGAGGTCCTTCTGCGTCAGTTCGTTGTGCATGGCGCTTCTCCTCTCCGCCCCGTCCCGGGGCCCTTTTCTTTTGGCCCTATTGTACCAGACCCCGGCCCGGTTGGCAACGGCCTGCACCAGCTCTCTTTGCTCTCGTGTGTGCGCATGTGATCTTTACAGCATATAGGCATTGTCTTATAGGGGGGAGTGTGGTATGATGATAGATTGAAAGCCTGAGACGGAGGGGACCCTATGATCGACTACTTCCACCTGAATATGGACGCTGAACAGCTGCTGAATCTGTCCAGCCTGGGGCTGGCCCACCTGGGGGACGGGGTGTATGAGCTGATGGTGCGCTCCTGGCTCTGTCTCCACGGCAAGGCCACCGCCCGCAACCTGCACCGGGCCACAGTGGGCTATGTGGCCGCGCCGGCCCAGGCCCGGCGGGCAGAGCGCATCCTCCCCCTGCTCACCCAGGAGGAGGCGGATGTCTTCCGCCGGGGCCGAAACACCGCCCCCCACTCCGTCCCCAAGGGGGCCAGCCGTGGGGAGTATCAGACCGCCACCGCCCTGGAGGCCCTGTTCGGCTGGCTCTATCTCCAGGGCCGGACCGACCGGCTCAACCAGCTCTTCTCCACCATGATGGAGGGGGAGCTGTGACCCGCCCAACCTGTGACATAAATGAGGTGATCCCATGCCTTTGGACGCGCTGTGCCTGAGCGGAGTGGTCCATGAACTGCAGAACGCCCTCTCCGGGGCAAAAATCGACAAGATCTATCAGCCAGGCCGGGACGAGGTGGTCCTGGCCCTGCGGGCCCCCGCAGGCAATGTGAAGCTGCTCCTCTCCGCCAACCCCAGCCACCCCCGGGCCCATCTCACCCAGATTTCCCGGGAGAACCCGGACAAGCCCCCCATGTTCTGCATGCTGCTGCGCAAGCACCTGTCCGGCGCCCGCCTGCTGGAGCTGGTCCAGCCACCCATGGAGCGGGTGGTGGACCTGCGGCTGGAGGCCCTGGACGAGCTGGGGGACCGGGTGGAGCGCCGCCTGGTGCTGGAGGCCATGGGCCGCCACTCCAACCTGATCCTGCTGGACGGGGAGGGCCGGATCATGGACTGCCTGCGGCGGGTGGACAGCGACATGTCCGCCCGGCGGCAGGTGCTGCCCGGCCTGTTCTACCGCCTCCCCCCCGCCCAGGAGAAGCTGGACCCCTCCTCCCTGGACCGCGCCGCCCTGGAGTCCGCCCTGGCCGCCGCACCGGAGGAGAGCCAGGCGGACAAGTGGCTGCTGGACACCTTCGGCGGCCTCTCCCCCCTCATCTGCCGTGAGCTGGCTTTCCGGGCGGGGGGAGCCACCGACGCGCGGCTGCATCAGATGGGGGAAGGGGGCCGGTCTCGGCTGCTGGATGAGCTGGAAGGGCTCCTGCGTTCTGTGCAGGAAAATAGCTTTACACCTGTCATGCTGGAAAAGGAGGGGCATCCCTCCGACTTTACCTTTCAGCCCATCAGCCAGTACGGCCCCGCCGTCTCCTGCGTCCCCTTCCCCTCCTTCTCCGCCCTTCTGGACCGCTTTTACGAGCAGCGGGAGAACCAGGAGCGGGTGCACCAGCGGGGCCAGGACCTGATCCGCTCCGTGACCAACGCCCGGGACCGCGCCGCCCGCAAGATCGGCCTTCAGGAGCAGGAGCTGGCCGCCACCCGGGACCGGGAGCGGCTGCGCCAGTTCGGGGACATCATCACCTCCAATCTCCATGCCATGGAGAAGGGGATGTCCCGGCTGACGGCAGCCGACTTCTATGACCCGGAGTGCCCTCAGATCCACATCCCCCTGGACCCCCTCCTCACCCCTCAGCAGAACGCCGCCAAGTACTATAAGGAGTACAACAAGGCAAAAACAGCGGAAAGTATTTTAACTTTACAGCTAGAGAAAGGCCGGCGGGACCTGGACTACCTGAACAGCGTGCTGGAGGCCATCTCTCTGGCGGAGGGAGAGCGGGACCTCCAGGAGATCCGCCAGGAGCTCACCGACACCGGATATCTCCGCCGCCCCTCCAAAGCCAGAGACCGGGGCAAGCGGGTGGCCTCGAAGCCCATGGAGTTCCGCTCCTCCTCCGGCCTGCGTATCTCCGTGGGCAAAAACAACACCCAGAACGACCTGCTCACTACCAAGCAGGCTTTCAAGAGCGACCTGTGGTTCCACACCCAGAAGATCCACGGCTCCCACGTCATCCTGTGGACCGAGGGGGGGCAGCCCGACCTGACCAGCATCCAAGAGGCTGCCCAGCTGGCCGCCTGGTTCTCCCAGGGACGGGAGAGCGGCAAAGTGGCGGTAGACTATACCCCGGTAAAATATGTGAAAAAGCCGGGGGGCGCCCGGCCCGGCATGGTGGTCTACACCACCTATGAGACCGCCTATGTCGCCCCAGATGGGGAGCTGGCCCGGCGGCTGCGGGTAAAATAGAGATCCCTTTAATCAGGGGGAGCGTCCCGCCGGGCGTTCCCCCTCCCCCATCTGTGGGCCGGGGCATCCAGAGAGGGCTTCCACCCTGGAACACAAATTTTGATCGGGTGTGAAAAGGAGGATGCGCCCAGGGACAGTTCTGAGACAAAATAATTTCAAATCAGCCATGCGCGGGACGACCGGCTGCGGTCCATACCAGACCGTTTATGCTTTTCCCCTTGAAAAATAGAGACAAGCAGATCGTCCCCTTTCTGAGAAAGCAGGAGAAAACAAAATGAATTCCCACAGCGATCACACATTGCATTTTGAAGCGGTAAACAGCAGGAACCGAGCGGAGGTCGAACATCTGGAGGTCTTTGCGGACCAGTCCGGCTTCATTGAAAGCGTGACACAGTGCCTTCAGGAGGCCGACAAATTGGAGTTGTGGAGGCCCGTCGGCATTTATGACCTCGGTATGCTGATCGGTTTTGCCATGTACGGTTATTTTCCGGAACCTGCCCCGGGGCAGGTGTGGCTGGACCGGCTGCTGATCGATAAAAAGTATCAGGGCAAAGGGTACGGAAAGCGGGTCGTGCTTGCCCTGCTTGACAGGCTCCGAACAGAATATTCCTGTGATACCATATATCTCAGTGTGTATGAGACCAACTCCCACGCGATCCATCTCTATCAGCAGATCGGTTTTCACTTCAATGGAGAGTACGATACCAACGGGGAGCATGTCATGGTATATGCTTTTTAACCTATTGTGCCGTCCGCGTTATAATACAGGGCCGTATCCCCTCAGTGTACAGAGCATCAAACAGCGATCGGCACCGGTTATCAGTCTATTGGCCGGAGAAATAGCGGGCCGGGCAGCCAACAAATGGCTGTCCGGCCCGCTTATCCTTCTTCTCTCAGGTCCAGGAGGACTCTTCGGTCTCGGACCGCTTGGCCCGGGACATCAGGTCTGTGACCACGGCGTGGACATCCCGCCCCTCATAGAGCACCTCGTAGGCGGCCTGGGCGATGGGCATCTCGATGCCCACCTTCTGGGCCAGGGTGCGGGCGGTGACAGCGGCGTAGTAGCCCTCCACCACGGCGCCGATCTCCTTCACCGCCTCTTTGGGCTCCACCCCTTTGCCGATGAGGATGCCGCACCGGCGGTTCCGGGAGTGCATGGAACAGCAGGTGACGATCAGGTCCCCCACGCCGGCCAGCCCGGCAAAGGTCTCCTGTTTTCCTCCCAGGGCCACCCCCAGCCGGGCCATCTCCGCCAGCCCCCGGGTCATGAGCAGTGCCTTGGTGTTGTCCCCGCAGCCCATGCCGTCGCAGCAGCCGGCGCAGAGGGCGATGATGTTCTTCAGGGCGGCGCACAGCTCGGTGCCCACCTTGTCGGTGCTGGTGTAGACCCGGAAGCGGGGGTTCATAAACAGGTCCTGCACCTGCCGGGCCAGCTCCAGGTCCTCGCTGGCCGCCACCACGCCGGTTGGGACATGGCGGCCCACCTCCTCGGCGTGGGAGGGGCCGGAGAGCACCACCACGGGGCAGTGGCCCTGGAGCTCCTCCTCAATGACCTGGCTGAGGCGGAGGGAGGTGTCCTTCTCGATGCCCTTGGACACGGAGATCACGATGGTCCCCGGGTCGGCCAGCTGCTTCAGCTTGGCGGCAGTGGCGCGGACCGCAAAGGACGGGGTGGCCATCACCACGGCGCCGCAGCCCTTCACCGCCCCCATATCGGTGGTCAGGCCCATTGTCTCGGGCAGCGGCACCCCCTTCAGCATGGGGTTCTCCCGGGTCTCCCGCAGCACCCGGGACTCCTCCTCGGTGTAGGACCACAGGGTCACCTCATGTCCGTTTTCCAGCAGCAGCAGCGCCAGGGCCGTCCCCCAGCCTCCGCTGCCAAGGACTGTGATTTTCATGGTAATACCTCCCAAGATATGTTGTAGGGGCGGCCTGTGGCCGCCCGTTGTTCAATTTTCTTGGCTGTTCGGGCGGCCGCAGGCCGCCCCTACGGGGTCATTGCTTCTTGTGCAGAGAAAACTTGTTCTCTGTCCCGGTCAGCAGACGGTGGATGTTGCCCCGGTGCATGTAGACCACCAGGCCGCCCAAGAGCAGGCCCAGCAGGGTGATGATCCAGTCCTGATAGACGAACCAGGTGGCCACCGGAAAGCTGGCTCCGGCCCACACCGATCCCAGGGAGACGTATCGGGTGAGAATGGCAAGGATCAGGAATCCCCCCCACACCACCAGGGCAATGCGCCAGTCGATCATGATGGCGATGGTGCCGCCGGACAGGATGCCCTTTCCCCCCTTGAAGTGGAACATGCAGGGGAACATGTGGCCCAGCAGGCAGAACAGGCCCGCCCAGTACTTGGCAAAGACCAGAACAATGGCCTCTTGGCTCCAGAAGCCGCCGTCCCAATATCGGGCCATCAGGATGCCCGCCCACACTGCGGCCACCGCCTTGAGGACATCGCACAAAATAACTACCAGGGTCAGCGGCCCGCCGAAGGTGCGGTAGAAGTTGGTCAGCCCCGCGTTGCCGCTGCCGTGGGTGCGCACATCGTCCCGCAGGATGTACTTGGAGACGATGACCGCCCCGTTGGAGCAGCCCAGCAGGTAGGCCGCTGCCGCCACCAGAAGCAAGGGCAGACCCATGTCATAAAAGATCCAGGGGGAGATGTCCCCCCAAGTCATGCCCAGCATTGCTCACTCCTCCTTCTCGCCCTTCTGCCGGATGGTCAGCCGCACCGGCGTGCCCTCCAGGCCGAAGGTGGCGCGGATCTGGTTCTCCAGATACCGCTGATAGGAGAAGTGGAACAGCCGGGCGTCGTTGCAGAAGCACACAAAATGAGGGGGGCGGATGCCCACCTGGGTCATGTAGTAGATCTTCAGGCGGCGGCCCTTGTCCGTGGGGGGCTGCACCCGGGCGGTGGCATCGGCCAGCACCGAGTTGAGCATCCCGGTGGAGATGCGGGTGGCTGCCTGGTCATTCACATAGTTGATCAGCTCGAAGAGCCGGTCCACCCGCTGGCCGGTGAGAGCGGAGATGAACACGATGGGGGCGTAGGTCATATAGCTCAGGTCCCGCATCACGTCCTGGCGCATCTTGTCCATGGTCTTGCCGTCCTTCTCGATGGCATCCCACTTGTTGACCACGATGATGCAGGCCTTGCCCGCCTCGTGGGCCAGACCGGCCACCTTGGTGTCCTGCTCGGTGACCCCCTCCCGGGCGTCGATCATGATGAGGCACACGTCGCTGCGCTCGATGGCCATGGTGGCCCGCAGGACGGAGAACTTCTCGATGCGGTCATCCACCCTGGACTTCTTCCGCATCCCTGCCGTGTCGATGAACAGGTATTTGCCCCGCCCGTTCTCGAAGGGACTGTCCACCGCGTCCCGGGTGGTGCCCGCCACATCGCTGACGATGACCCGCTCCTGCCCCAGGATGCGGTTGACCAGGGAGGACTTGCCCACATTGGGCTTGCCGATGATGGCCACCTTGATGACATCGTCCTCCTCGTCCTCCTCCTCCTCGGGGGGGAAGTACTGGAAGCAGGCGTCCAGCAGGTCGCCGGTGCCGTGGCCGTGGACGGCGGAGACGGCGATGGGGTCGCCCAGGCCCAGGTTATAGAACTCATAGATGTCCGGGTTGGTCATGCCCACCTGGTCCATCTTGTTCACCGCCAGCACCACCGGCTTCCGGGCCCGGAGGAGCATGTTGGCCACCTCCTGGTCGGCTGCGGTCATGCCGGTCTTGACGTCACAGACAAAGACCACCACCGTAGCGGTCTGGATCGCGATCTCGGCCTGCTCCCGCATGAAGGAGAGGATCTGGTCGTCCGTCCCCGGCTCGATCCCGCCGGTGTCCACGATGTCGAACACCCGGTTCCTCCACTCGCACTGGGCGTACAGCCGGTCCCGGGTGACGCCGGGGGTGTCCTCCACGATGGAGAGGCGCTGGCCGCACAGCTTATTGAACAGCATGGACTTGCCCACATTGGGGCGCCCCACGATGGCGACTAAGGGCTTCATACATATCACCTCTTGATGAGTTAGGAATTAGGAATGAGGAATTAGGAGTTAGAGGATAGGAGATAGGGGCGGCCTGCGCCGGGGAGTCCGCGCGCCCCAGGCGCGCCATAATTCCTACCTCCTAATTCCTCATTCCTAATTCCCTCTCAGGGGTTGTATTGATAATATTCCGTCTCCTCCCGGGGGAGCTCCTGTCGGGGGAGGCCGGACGAGATGCCGCACATGGCGTCCAGCAGCTCATAGCCGTCCTGCTCCACGGGGATCACGGGGACACCCAGTGCCCGCTCCACATCGTCCAGGGATACGTCATCCAAAAAGACCCGCTCCCCGTGGCGGAGCATATTGGCGGGGATGAGCAGACGCTCCCCCAGCTTCTTCCCCCGCAGCTGAGCGATCAGGTCGCCCCCCGTGACCAGTCCGGCCACCACGATGGTCTCCCCGAAGAAGTCGTTGCGGATGGGGTACACCGTCCCCTCTATTTTACCACATTTTTTCCGCGCCAGCTCTACCAATTCCGTTAAAAACGGGGCGGCGGACACGCCTGTGGCAATGGAGAAGGGGACGGTCCTCTCCATCTCCTCCGCCTCCATCAGGTCCAGGCCCCGGCGGAATTCCTGGCGCAGCAGGCGGAGCATCCCCACCCCGTTGTCCAGCTGGGTGAACTCCTCGTAGTAGTCCTCCTCCGGCAGGGGCCGCCCGGCCAGCAGGTAGAACTCGTCAGAGCACCAGACCAGGGCTGTGCCGTGGGCGTCGCGGTGGGCCGCCGCAAAGGCCTCCACCTGGTCCACCACCGCCCCCGCTTCCTCCCGGGTATAGGGCCGCAGGGGATAGAGGCCCTCCCGGTACTTGGTCACCCCCACCGGCACCACCGACACGCTGTGGACGGCGGGGAACATCTCCGCCAGGTCCCTCAGGGTCCGGTCCAGGGCGGGTCCGTCATTGATCCCGGGGCAGGAGACGATCTGACAGTTCATGGTGATCTGGTGCCGGGCGAAGCGGCGCATGATCTCGATGCTCTCCCCGGCCCGGCGGTTTTTCAGCATCTCCACCCGCAGCGACCGGTCGGTGGTGTGGACGGACACGTTGATGGGGGAGATGCGCAGGTCGATGATGCGCTGCACCTCCCGCTGGGAGAGGTTGGTCAGGGTCAGGTAGTTGCCCATCAGAAAGGACAGCCGGGCGTCGTCATCCTTGAAATAGAGGCTCTCCCGCATCCCCGGCGGCATCTGGTCCACAAAGCAGAAGATGCAGTTGTTGGCACAGGAGCGGGCCCGGTCCATGAGATAGGTCTCGAACTCCAGTCCCAGGTCCTCCCCCTCCTCCTTGCGGACCCGCAGGGTGCGGCTGGCTCCATCCGGGGCCTGGAGGGTAAGCGTCAGACGGGCGTCATAGGAATAGAACTTGTAGTCCAGCACATCCAGGATCTGCTTCCCGTTGATCTCCACCAGGGTCTCTCCCGCCTGGACGCCGGCTTTGGCCGCCGGGCTCCGGGGCTCCACCCGGCGGATCATGGTCTTGCTCACAGCGCTCCCTCCTCCTCTCAAAAAGGCGTTCTTTATATTATATCGTATCCCTGCCCCTCTTTTCAAGGAAAAATCCGTTTTTTCTCGGATCTCGCCGGACATTTTTTGAGGGCGCCGCCGGGTATCCGGCGCCATCGGCCACCGGACACCTTATCTTTTTCTTGATTGTACCATACCCGTCCCCGCCGGGCAACACGTTTCCACTCTATTCTGCTCTCTCGCCGGGTATCCGGGGCACAAAAAGGATGCCTCTCCCCCGCCCTTAGTTCCACCGCTCCGGCAGAACGCCCTCTCCCCGGCCTCCGGGGAAAAGCACCCTTTCCGCCCCGGAGTTTACAGGATGTGAAAATTATGATATGATGTTCTATGATTTTCCCTTTTCTTTCTCAAATCCGCGGCTCCGGCCGCCCTGGAGGCACCTGCGACATGCTGGACGACAAGCTCAAAGCCCTGTGGACCCGGATCTCCCCCCCGCAGAAGGCGGCCTTTTTCGGCTGTCTTCTGTCGGGCTATCTGGTCCACCTCTACGTCTTTACCAACATCATCCCCAACTCCGACGGTCTCAGCCGCATCTTCGACCCCCAGCAGATGACCGTCTCCGGCCGGTGGTTTCTCCACTTCGCCTCCTATTTCAACGGCTTCACCCAGATGCCGGCGGTCATCGGCCTCTTCTCCGTGCTCTTCCTCGCCCTGGCCGCCGCCCTGGCCGTCTCTCTGCTGGGCATCCGCAGCCGTGCCCTCTCCGCCCTGTCCGGGGCGCTGATGGCCGCCTTTCCCGCCGTGGGCTACACCTTTCTCTATCTGTTCACCGCCTCCGCCTACTGCTTCGCCATTTTTTTGGCGGTCCTCTCCGTCTCCCTGGCCAGAAGGGGCCGGTGGCACTGGCTGGCAGGCTGTCTGCTCCTGGCCTGCTCCATGGGCACCTATCAGGCCTATGTGACGGTGGCCATCGGCCTGTCCCTGCTGGTCATTTTCCGGGAGACCCTGGACCCGTCCGCCTCCTTCTCCGCCACCCTGCGCCTGGGGGTGCGGCTGATGCTGTTCCTGGCTGCGGGGGCCGTCCTCTACTACGGCATCCTGCTGGTCTTTCTTCAGGTGAAGGACCTGGAGCTGCTGTCCTATCTGGGGATGGATGCCGCCAGCTCCGGCTATCCCTTCTCCCGCCTCCCCGGGCTGCTGCTGGACACCTACAAGCAGGTGGCGGCTTTCTTCTTCCTGCCCGGTTCCGCCAACACCTTCACCTCCGGCTGGATGGCCGTGCTGGATCTGGCCGCGCTGGCGCTGGGCGGGGGCTGCTTCCTGCTGTGCATGGGGCAGGAGGGGCTCTGGCGGGCACGCTGGCGCCCCCTGGGCGGGCTGGCCATGCTGGCCCTGCTCCCCCTGGGCATCAACTTCGGCCAGATCCTCAGCCCCTGGTCCGCCCCCACCCCCCTGATGAAATACGCCTTTGTGCTGGTCTATCTGGCGGTGGTGCTGCTGGCTGACCGGGCCCTCCCCGCCGCCGGTGCCGGCGCCTCCGTGCTCCGCCGCCGCGCGGCCCCCTGCGCCGCCCTGTGGCTGGTCCTGCTGCTGCTGTTCTCCCTGAACACCAACAACCGGCTCTACACCGCCTCCGCCCAAGCCCACCGCGCCACCCTCAGCTACGCCACCCGGCTGGCCTCCCGCATCGAGAGCTGCCCCGGCTACACCCACGGGATGCCGGTCTATCTCATCGGCTCTTTCCCCACCGACCGGGTCCACAACAGCGTGGAGGGCTTTGCCCAGGTGGACCATTACAGCGTCCCCCTGGACACCGTGGCTCCCCTGAACAAGCACATCTACTACTACCTCCGGGACTGGCTGAACCTCCCTATCGAGGAGCCCGCCGAGGCCGACCTTATGGCCATGGCGGAGCGGCCGGAATTCGCCGCCATGCCCCGCTACCCCGACGACGGCAGCGTCCAGATCATCGACGGCTGCCTGGTCGTGAAGGTGCAGGAGGAATACACCCCAAAATCCGACTTTGAGATCGCCTATGAGAACAGGAGATGAACTGTCCCATGCCCAATTCTGCTCCCACTGACTCCGGACTGCTCTCCGTGGTCCTCCCCGCCTTCAACGAGGAGGAGATGGCTCCCCGGGCAGCTGATGTCATCTCCGCCCTGCTGGAGCAGGCCCAGATCCCCCATGAGCTGATCTTTGTGGACGACGGCTCCCGGGACAGGACCTGGGCGCGCATCCAGGAGAAGAGCCGCGCCCTGCCCCAGGTCCGGGGGGTGCGCTTCTCCCGCAACTTCGGCAAGGAGGCTGCCATTTTTGCCGGCCTGGCCCAGGCCCGTGGGGCTTGCTGTGTGGTGCTGGACTGCGACCTCCAGCACCCGCCGGAAAAGATCGTGGACATGTACCGCCTGTGGCAGCAGGGCTACCAGGTCGTGGAAGGCGTCAAGGTGAGCCGTGGAAAGGAGAGCCCCCTGCACACCCTGGCGGTCCGGTGTTTCTACCGGGCCATGAGCGGGAGCACCGGGCTGGACATGTCCCGGGCCTCCGACTTCAAGCTGCTGGACCGGCGGGCGGTGGATGTGCTGCTGGCCATGCGGGAGAAAAACGCCTTCTTCCGGGCCCTGTCCTCCTGGATCGGCTTTTCCACCGCTCAGGTGGAGTTCCAGGTGCGGGAGCGGGAGGCGGGCCGCTCCAAGTGGTCCCTGCGCAGCCTGTTCCGGTATGCCCTCACCAATCTGGCCGCCTTCTCCACCGCCCCCCTCCAGCTGGTCACCTTTCTGGGGGTGCTGGTGCTGATCGCCTCGGTGGTGCTCAGCGTCCACTCCCTGTGGCAGAAGTTCACCGGGCAGGCCCTGGAGGGCTTCACCACCGTCATCATCCTGATCCTGTTCATCGGCAGCATCCTCATGATCTGTCTGGGCATCATCGGCTACTATATCGCCAAGATCTATGAGGAGGTGAAAGACAGGCCCCGGTATATCCTGTCCGACACCTGCGGGGAGGCGCGCCATGCTGAAAAAGATCTTTGATCCCACCCTTTTCCGCTTCCTCCTGGTCGGGGTGGTGAACACCCTGGTGGGATATGGTGTCATGTTCGGCCTTTACAACCTGGCCGGCCTCCACCTCTGGGGAGACCCGGGCTACTGGATCTCCTCCGCCGCCAACTATCTGGTGGGCAGCGTGGTCAGCTTCTTTCTCAACAAGCACTTCACCTTCCGCAGCCGGGAGAAGGGCCCCGGCGTGGTGCTCCGCTTCGCGGCCAATATCACAGTATGCTGGCTGCTGGCCTACGGCCTGGCCAAGCCCGCCATGGGAGCCCTGCTGAGCGGCACTGCCCTCAGCCCCCAGCTTCAGGGCAACCTGACCATGCTGGCGGGCTCCGGGCTGTTCGTCCTGCTCAACTACTTCGGACAGCGCTTTTTCGCCTTCCGCTCCAGGACATGACCCCCGGCATCTGGAACAGGCCGATCACATGTGGCGCGAGGTAGAAAACAGAGGGCACCGCCCGGCCTCCATCCATACTCAGGCGCAGGGACATTGGATGTCCCTGCGCTTTTTGTATTGTTAGGCGCGCCTTTGTCCGGCCGGTCAGGCAAACGGAGGGGAATGAGCATCCTGCCCGCAGATAGCTCCTCCCCAGAGCTCCATCAAAAGCACCAGCTCAGCCGGTGCTTTTCTTTCATTATATATAATAAGGGGAGGATGTGAGCGTGTTCACATCCTCCCCTTATCTCACTTTTCAATTTTGCGCGTTTGTACAATCACTTATTGTTGTCCTTATTCTTTTTGTTCGTAACGCTGCTCAGGATAGCGCCCACGACGCACAGCCCGATCACTACGATCAGGAAAATCTTTTCAGGTCCCATTGGTCATCCTCCTCCCCTGTAAAGATTCTTAACACTTTTTTGTCGGCCATTTTTATTTCTTAACGGTTTCTTGATAAGAATCATAGCAGATTTTTATAAAAAAAGCAACCCTTTTTTACGGACATTTATATATTTTTTTGTGTCCCTCCGCTTCACTTCTCCAAATTATAAAACATTTTCTTTGATTTTACCTAGCTTTTATTGATTTTCCCCGAATTTTTATCCTTTTTTGACTGTTTTATTTTTTGTTATTTTCATTAGTTTTTCTCAAGATATCTTGTCATTTTCTTAACACCTGCGCCGCATTCTTTCTCCCAATACGCAGAACGG
>ENA-ORTQ01002516-ORTQ01002516.1-human-gut-metagenome-genome-assembly--contig:-NODE-2516-length-15832-cov-4.480256_pt1 | contig 15832 bp, 16 predicted proteins | sample MGYA00241912_ERZ509188 | MGnify/ENA primary metagenome ERZ509188 (study PRJEB26280, sample SAMEA2338849) | human gut metagenome | biome: human gut; feature: human-associated habitat; material: faeces...
GCCTTTCTGCCCGCTTTTTCCACCGGCATTTTTACCTCTTTCAACAATATAACATTTGAGAAAGAAAAATGTTACGAAAAAATTCGTTCTTTTTTTCCGACAAAATTGGTTCTGGTGACTTGCATTTGTGTAACTCTGGAGCAAACCATCCATTTTCGGAACTTCCATTGATTTCCAGATGACTTTCCTGTTTCCCAGTCATCCGATTTTGACATTTCGGGGTACTCTTATCCCACTTACTCATTGTATAGTCATCCAGTTTAACTAAATTCTGTTGACCTCCTGATAACTTATTTATCCTTCAGTCATCCGATGCCGTAAATTCCGGTACCTCCCTGGTAACTTACTCTTCTCCTAGTCAACCACCTCTACGTATTCTATAGACTTTCACTTAACTTACTCTTCCCCTCAGGGTTTTATAGGGTTTTATAGGGTTTTATAGGTTTTTAAACCATCGACGGGCTATCGGGCAGTTACCGACCCACCTACAGAACCTGCCACCGGCAGCTTCCTTCAGATGCATGGCAACAAAAAATCCCTCCTGTGAACCAACTCTACAGGAGGGATCTTTTATCATATATTTTGTTGGTGTGAGTTTCGAATCAGGCAGATTACTTTGCTTCTTCTGTTTCTGCTTCCTCAGGTGTCTCTGTTTCCGGTACTGCTCCGTTATGAACTGCAACAACTGTCAGAACTACAGCTTCCGGATCATCTTTAATGTCGATATCTTTGTCTTTTGCAAGACTCAGATCTTTGACACGGATCATGTCACCGACCTTCAGACCAGCTACATCGACTTCTACTTTGTCAACCAGTGCTGACGGATAAGCTTTATAATTTACTTCTTCCATATTTTCCTGAAGAACACCATCTGCTACTTTGTCATGGTTTACAATCACGATTTCAGCAACAGAATGTACTTTTTCATTGCTTACCAGTGCCTGGAAATCAATCTCATCAACTCTGCCTGCCAGTGGGTTAAAATCAACCTCTTTGATCAGTACATCGTATGTCTGACCATCTACCTCAAGCATAACCTGACTTCCTTTGTGGTCAGTCTTTAACAGTTTGTCAACCTCCGTCTTCAGCATTTTTACCGGGATGGAACCTTCGATCTCACGACCGAATACATTACCTGTAACGTATCCTTCTCTTCTCAGTCTTTTTGCCTTAACGTCCATGCTTCTTTTTTCAGCTTTTAAAGTATTCATTTGTCTTTTCCTCCAAAAATCTGATGCTTAGCAGCCTTCAACTTTGTTTTGTGAAAGGAGGTTTTGTTAAGTTCTGTTTACTTTTTACGGTTAGAAGTATAGCACTGAGTACAGAAACAGATTAACCAAATATTATTTTTTTTTGCTTTCAAATTTGTTGATATTTTAAAATTGTATACATTAGCATCTGCGGTGCAGCATTTGCAACTGTCATCACACAGTATGTTTCCGGAATCGGCATCACATTGTATGTACTTCTCAAATGCCGGGATCTGCTGCCATCAAGATTGACACCTTTGCCTATCTTCCGGTGCAGGATTTCGGTAATGCTTACTCTACTTTTATTGCACAGAACTACGGTGCCGGTAAAAAAGATCGTATCCGCAAAGGAACAAAGGAATCCTTCCTGCTCAGTTTTATTTTCTGTATAATTATTTCCGCTATTGTCTGCATTTTTGCTGCTCCGCTAATGACTATTTTTGTGAGTGCAAAAGAAACTGCCGTCATCACCTGTGGTGTACAGTATCTCCGCGTAGAGGGATCTTTTTTACTGCGGAATAGGATGCCTTTTCCTGCCAAATTATATACATAAGCCATGCAAGAATTCATTTTTTATGTTATCATTAATAATAGAATAACGTAGAAAGGACATAATTCTGAGAAAAGGATCACATAATGACAGAAATACAAAGCCTTGGAAATATAGATATACAAGTTCTTACAAAAGAATTCGTAAAGATCCAGACTGATGAAATCATTGTGACAAACGAACGCATCTCTCATATCAAAGAACGTCATCCAGAAGATTATAATTTATTTGAAAAATACGGGCGTGAAAGTGTTATATCTCCCGATCTGATTATAAAAGATTTAAAACACTGCGGAACTGTTTTTATGGTAAAAAAACTTCCTGAAACCAATCTTAATGTTGTTGTCCGTGTCGTTTTGGAAACAGATGATAACAATCTAAAAAATTCTATAATGACATTCTACAGAATACGAGATAAAAACTTAAAGAAACTTATCGAAAAGAACCGCTTACTTTACAAAAAAGAATAAATGCGATATAGTATACATAAAATATAAAGGCTTTACCCAAAGAATTATTGAAGTAGAGATTGTGCTGCTACACACCCTATGGGTCAAAAGAAATGTGGGAAGGGGCACACCCACCAATAATTCTTTGGTTTAGCAAATATAGCTTTTTTAACACCACCAGTCAGTGGTGTTTTATTATACTATTTTTGATTCAACTGCCAGGGATGTCTGAGAAACATTCCCCTGCCAAATTATATACAAAAGCCATACAGGAAACCTTGCGAGACTTTCTGTATATAAAAGGCAGGCACAAGTTTTCACACTCATCCCTGCCCGTTCTCATAAACTACTCTCTTTTATTTACTTTTTCTCTTTTGCTTTTTCATTTGCCAGTATCTCTTCTGCCATCTCCACTTCCGTCTTTTCATCTTTCGGAAGGATGATATTCAGAATGATCGCAAACAATGCCGCCGGCACGATACCTGAACCACCAAAGATCAGATTAATACTTTCCGGAAGCTGTGCAAGTACAGCTGAGTTGGAGCCAAGTCCATAGCCAACACCAAGTGCAACAGACACAATCGTCACATTTCTCGGAGACAGTGGCCATTTTGTGATAAGCTGAATACCACTGATTACGATTGATGAGAACATCATAACCGCTGCGCCGCCCAGTACACTCTGCGGCATAATGGAAATCAGAGCGGCAAGCTTCGGAAACAGACCACATGCGATCAGGAAAATACCGCCGATTCCGATTGAATAACGGTTCACGACCTTATTCATGGCAACCAGACCAACGTTCTGGCTAAAAGAAGTATTCGGAAGAACACCAAGCAGTGCCGCAAAAGAAGATCCGAGACCATCACACATAACACCACCGGAAAGCTCTTTGTCAGTAGCCTCACGTCCAAGACCGCCCTCTGTAATACCGGAAATATCACCAACTGTTTCAACAGCGGTAACGACAAACATGATACAGATCGGAACAATTGCTTTTGCATCAAATACCCATTTGACCGGCATGATCTTCGGAATTGCAAACCAGGATGCGTCTGCCACCTTACTCCAGTTGACTACCCAGGACTTTGTTGCTTCAACAACAGCACCTGTTTCATCGGTGTATGTAAAAGTAGTCGGCAACACCATTGCCATGATGGATACAAGAATATACCCTACAATAATACCCAGCAAAATCGATGAAAAACTGGTGAATCCTTTTGTTCCGTGTTTCAGTGCTATGATTACAACCAGAACTACAGTACCTACAAAAAGATTTTCGAGGGAACCATAATCCGGTGCTGTACTTCCACCACCGAAAGAACCGATTCCGACAGAAATCAGTGAAAGTCCGATAGACAGTACAACTGTACCAGTTACAACTGCAGGGAAAAATTTACGCAGTGGCTTTAAGAAACCTCCAAGTACAGTTTCAAACAGACCACCGATAAAGCTGGCTGCCAGAATTGCTCCATAACCGGCAACTCCGCTTCCCATCGTAACTGCCACGCTTTTGCAGACACCGATAAATCCGGAACTTGTTCCCATAACGATCGGAAGTTTACCACCAACAGGTCCGATCGTGTAGATCTGAATCAATGTAACGATACCTGCTACCAGCATGGCATTCTGCAAAAGCGCTACCTGCAGGGCACTTCCTGATTCGATACCACAGACTCCTGTGATGATCAGAAGTGGGGTCAGGTTTCCGACAAACATTGCCAGAACATGCTGTAATCCAAGCGGAATCGCAAGTTTCAGCGGTGGCTTACCGTCAAGATCATACGGTGTTGCAGTGTTTTTTTCTTTTGTTTCCATTTAGTTTCTCCTTTTCTCCTCTCTCGTTCGAGCCCTGATAAAATCAGCGGACATGTTACCGGCACTTCCACTATACGCGTGCAGCAAAAAAGGAAACAACAACCATCTTCATCTTTGAAGTTCTCTGTCGTTTCCTTTCAAGGTGCGGTTTCTCATGTTAGCGCACTAAATAACATCTCGATTATTTAATTATACCAGATTATTTTTATCTGTCAATTTCTTTACTTAATAGTATTCATGATCAATCTGTATCACCGCGAAATACTTGCTTCCCGGCAGTTCGTGTATCCGCTCTTTCAGCCAATTCACGATTTCGTTGTCTGTATAGGAAGTTTTTCTTGGAACCTCCACATCAAAGATCAGATTTGTTCTGGTCGAACCTTTTACCATTCGGAAATCATGCATACTGAAGGATTCATCCAGAAAATGTACCATCTCTTCTACTTTTGCCTTCATCGCAAGAACTTCCTCATCATCTGTCACAATCGGATCCATATGGATCGTTGCGGAACAATGCAGTTTTTCCTGCAGTTCATGTTCAATATGATCGATCTGTTCGTGGATATCCTGAATATTTCCGTTCACATCCACTTCTGCGTGAAGTGAGATCATCACACGTCCCGGACCATAATCATGAACGATCAGATCATGTACACCATGAACCATCGAATGTCCCAGAACGATTTCACGAATTTGATTGATAAATTCCTGCTTCGGCGGCTGTCCGATAAGAAGGTCAATGGTTTCTTTCAGTGTAGAACCACCTGTATAAAGAATAAAGCATCCTACCAGGATTCCGAACCAGCCATCAAGAAGCAGTCCCGTATATTTGCTGATCAGTGTGGCGATCAGAACAAGTGTCGTTGCCACAGTGTCGCTCAAACTGTCAACAGATGTTGCTTTCATTGCTGCACTATCCAGTTTTTTACTCAGTGAACGATTATAAAAAAACATATATACTTTCACAAGAATGGATGCGATCAGAATCACACATACCAGTGCACTGCTCTCAATCGGTTCCGGGGAACGCAGTTTACCAAGTGATGACCAGATGAGTTCGAATCCCATGACAAGTATCGCTACCGATACCAGAAGTCCGGAAATATATTCCATCCTGCCATGTCCGAATGGATGCTCCGGATCAGGCTCCTGTCCGGAAAGCCGAAAACCGATTAACGTAATGATCGAAGAGCCCGCATCCGACAGGTTGTTAAACGCATCTGCCGTAATAGCAATAGAACCACTCACCGTTCCTGCAATCCATTTGCCAAGAAAAAGCAGAATATTCAGTCCAATTCCGACTGCACCACTTAAAACGCCATATGCCTGCCGGACTGCCGGTGAACTGTAATTATGGCGCTCTTTAATAAAAAGCGATGCCAAAAATGTAATCATATAGATTCCCCCTGTCTGTATTCTCTCGATCTTACCACATTTCTGTGAATAAATCCAGATTTCCCCGGAATCCATCTGGAAAAAGATTTTAGAAAATGATATAGTTCTATTAATAATGTTTACATATTACGAGGAGACTTATTTCTATGAAAAATCTCAAAAATATTGCAATGCTGATAGATGCTGATAATACACAGCTTTCCAAACTGGAATCTGTTATACAGGAAATCTCAACAAATGGCCGTATCGTCGTCAAACGTGCTTACGGTAACTGGCGCAAAGGTTCTCTCAAAAACTGGGAAAATGAATTAAAACGTCTTGCAATCAAAGCGGAACAGCAGTTTGACTATGTTGCCGGCAAAAATGCGACAGACATGGCACTCGTTATTGATACACTTGATCTTCTCCACAGCGGCATTTACGATGCCTTTGTCATTGTCGCAAGTGACAGTGACTACACGCCTCTCGCGATCAAACTTCGTGAATCCGGAGTCTTCGTTATGGGAGTCGGTGAGAAAAAAACGCCGGAGCCTTTCCGCAATGCCTGTGATGAATTTGTCTATCTTGAAAACTTAAGCAAAGATACGGATACGCAGACTGCCGCCGTTCAGAAACAGTCAGGAGGCACAAAGCAAAACGCACAGGGAACTGCCGAAGAACGCCGTAAGGCAAAAGAAGCCAAAGAACTCAAAGGAATTCACAAGCTTCTTCGTATCGCCTGGGACAAATATCAGGACGATGATGGTTACGTCAATGTAAGCTCTGCCGGCCAGTACATCAAACGTGCGAAGCCGGATTTCGATGCACGTACTTATGGTTATGTCAAATTACCGGAACTGATCGAAGCTTTTCCTAAAAAATATGCAATGAAACGCTACCCCGGCAAAGGCACGGTAACGATCATTGCATATAAATGTCTCTGATTTATTTCTCTGACATGCAATTACTTTTCTTTATTTACGTCTGAACAGTCTCTTTACTGCTTTTACTCCTTCATTCAGAATGATAACGGTAAAAGCAGTCAGGAGCATTTTTCCCCACATTCCCACAGAAAGAGGAACTGTTTCAAATACAGCAGCACCAAACTGAGTGATGATTATCTGCAGGATCAGTACCAGAAGGAATACACCGAGCATCAGTTTGTTTTTCAGAAGATTCTTGCACATCGGTGTATCGTCCAGTTCACGGCAGTTGAATGCATTGAACAACTGGAACAGTACAAACAGTGTAAATAATACAGTTGCTTCTTCCTCCGGTGCTGCGCCAAGGAAGTTTTTGAAATGCTGGAGCATAAAGTTTAACTGTCCGTTCATCACAAACTGGATCACTTCGATGGCAAAAACATTACAGCCTTTCAAAGCAGTTCTTTCTTTATCCAATCAGGTTTGCAAGATCCTCTTCTACTGTCCCGATTCCACTGATTCCGAAGTTATCTACCAGAATCTTTGCCACATTCGGAGAAAGGAATGCCGGCAGTGTCGGTCCGAGATGGATATTTTTGACTCCAAGCGCGAGAAGCGCCAGAAGGACGATGACCGCTTTCTGCTCATACCACGCAATATTGTAGACGATTGGAAGCTCATTGATATCGTTCAGTTCAAAAATTTCTTTCAGTTTCAGTGCAATGACTGCAAGTGAATAGGAATCGTTGCACTGTCCTGCATCCAGAACTCTCGGAATGCCACCGATATCTCCGAGATTCAGCTTATTGTATTTATATTTTGCACATCCTGCAGTAAGAATTACAGTATCTTTCGGCAGTCCTTTTGCAAAATCAGTATAATAATTTCGGGACTTTGCACGTCCGTCGCAGCCTGCCATTACGACAAATTTGCGGATTGCTCCGGATTTTACTGCTTCTACGATCTTATCTGCCAGCGCGAAGACCTGCGCATGTGCAAACCCACCGATGATCTCACCATGTTCAATCTCTTCCGGCGCCTGACACTGCTTCGCCTTAGCAATGATTTCTGAAAAATCTTTTTCTTCTCCGACACCGCCCGGAATATGGGTGCATCCCGGATAAGAAGCTGCACCCGTCGTATACATACGGTCTTTGTAGCTGTCCTTTGGCGGAACGATGCAGTTCGTTGTCATCAGGATCGGACCATGGAAACTCTCAAACTCCTCTTTCTGTTTCCACCATGCATTTCCATAATTTCCGATAAAATTCGGATATTTTTTGAACGCCGGATAGTAATGCGCCGGAAGCATTTCGGAATGAGTGTAGATATCCACACCCGTTCCCTGCGTCTGTTCAAGAAGCATTTCCAAATCATGCAGGTCATGTCCCGAAACAAGGATACCCGGATTTTTGCCGACTCCGATATTGACTTTTGTGATCTCAGGATTTCCGTAAGCTGCTGTATTAGCCTTGTCAAGAAGTTCCATCACACGAACGCCGAAATTTCCTGTCTCGAGAGTCAATGCAATAAGTTCTTCTGCCGAGAGAGCATCATCCGTTGTTACCGCAAGTGCTTTCTGGAGAAACGCGTCGATCTCCTCATCCGTATATGCAAGTGCTGCTGCATGTTTCGCATAGGCTGCCAGTCCTTTCAGACCGTAGGTGATCAGTTCTCGAAGACTTCTGATATCTTCATTCTCTGTGGCAAGAATTCCTACGTGCGAAGCTTTATCTTCAAAAGTATCTTCTGTACCGTTCCAGAATGCAGCTTCCGGGAGATCATCTCTGTTTTCGACTTTTTTCAGAAGTTCTTCTTTGATCTCCAGCGTTTCTTTGATTCGTGTAATGATAGATTCTTTATCAAAATTTGCATTTGTGATCGTTGTAAACAGATTTACAATAATTTGATGATTGATATTATCATCTATTTCTTTTCCTTCGCTTCGAAGCTGTGTGGTCACTGCTGAAATGCCTTTTGTCACATAGACCAGCAGATCCTGCATGGCTGCAACATCCGGTTTCTTTCCACATACCCCTGATACTGTACATCCGCTGCAGCCTGCAGTTTCCTGACACTGAAAGCAAAACATCTTATTTTCTTTTTTATCCATGGTTAAACCTCCTTATGGTTTCTCTGTATAGTTTCTTTGTGAATCCAATATAATATACATCTCACTATAAAGACGTGGTTATAACCACATACATAAAAACGCAAAAAAGACGGACATAAAATCCGTCTTCTTTCAATGCATATAATAATTAAATTTCATTTTCAGTCAAAAAATTCAATTCCCATCAGTGTCAGTCCGTGTGCCGGCGCGGTCGGTCCGGATACAGAACGGTCGCAGGCATCGAGGATCTTTTTCACACGTTCCGGCGGATACTGTCCGTTTCCGACCTGAATCAGTGTTCCGGCAATGATGCGAACCATATTGTAAAGAAATCCCTCTCCCTTTACCCGAATCGTCACAATGTCACCGTCTCTCCACACATCAATTCCTGTAATGGTACGGACTGTGGATTTTACCTGCGCACCTGTTCCACAGAAACTTGCAAAATCATGTCGTCCGATCAGATAAGAGGTTGCTTCCCGCATCTTATCTACATCAAGTGTATAATGATAAAAATAAGAATACAAACGCTCTGTCGGCACCGGGAATTTACGGTTCAGTATCCGGTATTCATATGTTTTTTCACTGTCGCAGTATCTCGGATGAAAATCCGGTTCCACTTCTTCTGATAACTGAATACGGATATCTTCCGGCAGTCTCTGATTCAGTGCATAGGAAATCTTTTCTCCCGGAATGCGTGTATTCGTATCAAACACAGCTACGTTTCCGAGTGCATGGACACCCGCGTCGGTACGGCTTGCACCCATGATCTCAATTTTTTCTCCGAGAAGGTCAGAAAGTGTATCATTAAGCACACCCTGAATCGTGATTCCGTTTGGCTGAATCTGCCATCCACTGTAATTCGTTCCGTCATAGGCAACTACAAGTCCAACTCTTTTCATCTTATCCTCCATTTATGGTAAAAATGGCTCCCGCCTTTTACAGCAAGAACCATCCTTATTTATAAACCGGCCACACGAAATCCGATCGCTACTGCAAGATATGCAAACAGGATCAGGTATGCAATATGGTCTCGTTTCTTATATTTCAGCGGTTTCATCTGGGTACGGTCATCGCCCCCGTGATAACACCGTGCTTCCATCGCCATTGCAAGATCATTCGCACGGCGGAAAGCAGAAATAAACAGCGGCACCAGAAGCGGTACCATGTTTTTTACTTTCTGGATCAGATTTCCGTTTTCAAAATCTGCGCCTCGCGCGATCTGTGCTTTCATGATCTTGTCCGTTTCTTCGAGAAGAATAGGAATAAAACGAAGTGCAATCGACATCATCATTGCGATCTCATGTACCGGAACATGGATCTTATTCAGTGGACGAAGGCTTTTTTCCAGTCCGTCGGTCAGCTGATTCGGGGTAGTCGTCAGTGTCATAAGTGAAGAACCGATTACCAGATAGATCAGTCGTATTGCCATGCGGACTGCCATTGAAATACCTTCTTTTGTGATCTTGAAAATTCCAAGCGTAACGATCGCCTCACCCGGTGTCAGAAGAATATTAAACACCATCGTGATCAGCAGGATCATAAAGATTGCTTTCAGTCCCTTGAAGATAAACTTCACCGGAACTGTGGAAATCAATATCATTCCTGCCAGAAATACGGTCGCTACCGCATATCCGACTACAGTATGAAATAAAAATACTGATATAATAAAAATCAGTGTACCGGCAAGTTTTGTTCGTGGATCCAGCTTATGGATCGGGGACTTTGCCGGATAATACTGTCCGATTGTAATATCTCTAATCATTCAGAACCCCTCCTTTCAGTAAAGGAGAGTTCATTTCCTTAAGCGCATGCAGGATATCCTCTCTCGCTTCCTCAACAGTTGTATCAGAAGGATCTACCGGAAGTCCTTTTTCTTTCAAAGCATGCATGATATAGGTGATCTGCGGTGCTGCAAGTCCCATCTCTTCCAGCTCTTTGTAATGCGCAAAAACCTTTTTCGGAGTATCGTCAAATGCAATCTTACCGTGATTTACCACTATCAGACGTTCTACATATTTCGCAACGTCTTCCATGCTGTGTGAAACCAGAATGATCGTGATTCCACGGGCTTTATGAAGTTCTGCAATCTGGTCAAGGATCTCATCCCTTCCCTTCGGATCAAGTCCTGCAGTCGGCTCATCCAGAATCAGGATCTTCGGATTCATTGCCAGAACACCGGCGATCGCCACACGCTTTTTCTGTCCGCCGGACAGATCAAATGGAGATTTGTCAAAATTTTTTTCTTTGAAGCCTACCTGAAGAAGTGCTTTTCTTGCTTCTTCCTCAGCTTCTTCTCTGCTTTTGCCCTGATTCATCGGTCCATAGCAGACATCCGAAAGAACATCGCTCTCAAAAAGCTGATGTTCCGGATACTGGAAAACAAGTCCTACTTCACTTCGAAGTGCTCTTCTGTTGTAGTTTTCTGCCCAGACATCCTCACCATTGTATGATACTGTGCCGGAAGTCGGCTTAATCAATGCGTTCAGATGCTGGATCAATGTAGATTTCCCGCTTCCTGTATGTCCGATCACACCGATAAACTGTCCATCCGGAATGTTCAGATTAATGTCTTTCAGTGCGTGGATCTCATAAGAAGTTCCCGGGCTGTATGTGTAAGTTACGTTTTTCAGTTCTATTGACATAAGGCATTTACCAACTCTTCCGTAGTAAGGATTCCATCCGGAATGTCTACACCGGACTGTTTCAGTTCATGTGCAAGCAGCGTTACCTGCGGCACATCCAGACGATATTTCTTCAGTGTCTCCACCTGTGAAAAGATCTCCTTCGGAGTTCCCTCCATCACGACATGACCGCCATCCATGACAACCACACGATCGGCATCGATCACTTCTTCCATGTAGTGTGTGATCAGAACGACCGTCACATTTTCCTGACGATTCAGCTGATGAACTGCTTCCAGTACTTCTTTTCGTCCGTTCGGATCCAGCATGGCAGTCGGTTCATCCAGAACGATACACTGCGGACGCATCGCCATGACACCTGCGATCGCCACACGCTGCTTCTGTCCGCCGGAAAGCTTATTCGGTGAATGATGACGATATGCAGTCATTCCTGTCTTTGCAAGGCTTTCATCCACACGTTTCCAGATATCTCCTGTAGATATCCCCATATTTTCCGGTCCGAATCCCACATCTTCCTCAACCACGGTACCAATGATCTGGTTATCCGGATTCTGAAATACCATACCTGCTTTTTGCCGTATCTTCCAGAGTTCCGGCTCTTTCGCCGTGTCGATTCCGTCGATCCAGATGGTTCCCTCTGTCGGGAGCAACAACGCATTGATGTGCTTAGCAAACGTAGATTTGCCTGAGCCGTTATGTCCAAGCACTGCAACAAATTCACCCGGTTGTATATCAAGGTCAACGCCGTCAACCGCTCTCTGCGTATCTTCGACATTTCCATCTTCATCATATCTCAAATAGTCAAATGCAAGTTTTGCCGCTTTGATGATTCCCATCTTTTTAGTCCTTTCAGGCTTCCTCGGAAGGTTCGCCACCGGTCAGAGATTCGATCAGTTCCCAGATTTCATCTCTTCCCTGCTTTGTCTCAGCAGAATACGGAATCACAGTTGTTCCTTTTCTTAACTGAAGGCCTTCTCTTATCGCCTTCAGATTCTTCTGAACCTGACTGCGTTTCAGTTTATCCAGTTTCGTTGCAATAATTATCGGCTCATAGCCATTATGAAGAATCCATTCATACATCTGTCTGTCATTTGCAGACGGATCATGACGGATATCGATCAGAAGAAAAACGGCTTTGAGATTGCGGGAAGTATGCAGATAATTCTCGATCATCTTTCCCCATTTTTCTTTTTCTGCCGGTGTTACACGGGCATATCCATATCCCGGAAGATCGACCAGATCCAATTCATCATTGATCTTATAAAAATTGATCGTCTGTGTCTTGCCCGGCTGTGCACTGGTACGCGCCAGTGCCTTCCGGTTCATCAAACCATTGATCAGTGAAGATTTGCCGACGTTGGATTTGCCGGCAAAAGCCACTTCCGGCAAACCGGTATCCGGAATCTTACTTGTGATTCCGCATACGATATCTAAAACTGCGCTTTTTATAACCATAAAGTCCTCTTTCGATAACTGTTCAAGTCTCTGCAAGTTACTTCTGTCAATTCGCAAGTGCCTCGTGAAGCACTTCATTCATATTTTCTACAAAGGAGATTTTCAGACCGTCAAGGATCTCATCGTCCATCTCCTGAATATCCGGTTTGTTCTGTTTCGGTACAAGTACCTGCCTGATCTTGGCGTATTTGGCTGCAAGAAGTTTTTCTTTCAGTCCACCGATTGGAAGTACATGACCACGGAGTGTGATTTCACCGGTCATTGCTACATCTGCGCGCACTTCTCTTCCGATGATCGCAGAAAGCATAGCTGTCGCCATGGTAATACCCGCAGAAGGTCCGTCTTTCGGAACTGCCCCTTCCGGAATATGTACGTGAATATCATTTTCCTGGAAAAATTCCGGCGAAATATCATAATCGGATGCTACAGAACGGATGTAAGAAATACCTGCCTGAGCAGATTCTTTCATGACATCTCCGAGCTGTCCGGTAAGCACAAGTTCTCCCTTGCCCGGCATGACATTGACCTCGATCTGAAGTGTATCACCGCCGACCTGTGTCCATGCAAGTCCTCTGGCAATTCCGACTTCGTCTTTCTTATTTGCCATCAGATAACTATATCTGGCTTTACCGAGAAAATCTTCAAGGTTTTTGCCTTTGACCGTAATCTTCTTCTGGTTATTTTCCATGATCTCACGAGCCGCCTTACGGCAGATCTGACCGATCTTACGCTCCAGTCCACGCACACCTGCCTCGCGGGTGTAGAGTGTGATAATCTTGCGAAGTGCAGACGGCTGGATCGTCAGTGCTCCTTTCGGAATACCGTTTACTTCCAACTGTTTCGGGATCAGATGCTCTTTCGCAATGTGTTCTTTTTCGTTTTCAGTATAACCTGAGATCTCGATGACTTCCATACGGTCAAGAAGTGGTCTCGGAATACTGTCCATATCATTTGCGGTCGCAATAAATAATACTTCGGAAAGATCCTGAGGAACCTCTACATAATGGTCATTGAAGCGGTTGTTCTGCTCCGGATCAAGCACTTCGAGAAGTGCTGCAGAAGTATCTCCTTTATAGTCACTGCTTGTCTTATCAATCTCATCAAGAAGCATCAGCGGATTGCTGACACCTGCCTGTGAAAGTGCTTCCGTGATACGTCCCGGCATAGCACCTACATAAGTCTTTCTGTGTCCGCGGATCTCCGCCTCATCACGGACACCGCCGAGACAGATGCGGACGTATTTTTTATTCAATGCCTCTGCTACAGACTTCGCGATGGAGGTCTTACCTGTTCCCGGAGGGCCTACAAGACAGAGGATCGGGCTCTTGCCGCCACCTGTCAGCTTGCGGACAGCAAGGAATTCCATGATGCGTTCCTTGACATCTTTGAGCCCGTAATGTCCTTCTTCGAGAATTTCCCAGGCCTTCTTTAAGTCTGTGGAATCTTCAGACTTTTTATCCCACGGAAGCGCAAGAAGTGTCTCGATATAAGTGCTCAGCACACTGCTTTCTGCTGCACTGCTGTTCATGCTCTTAAAACGGTCGATTTCTTTGTTCAGTTTGTCTTTAACTTCCTGAGAAGCCTGAAGTTCACCAACTTTTTGGCGGTATTCTTCCGCGGTATCACTGGTACTTTCCTCTCCCAGTTCCTCACGGATGACTTTAAGCTGCTCTCGCAGAATATAATCTCTCTGATTCTTATCCACACGGGATTTAAGCTTGCGCTGCAGATCGTGTCCGACCTGGAACACTTCGATCTCATTTGTGAGGATTGCAGCAAGTACCTCATAGCGATCTTCAAGGCTGACTGCCTCGAGGATTTTCTGTTTGTTCTGATAACTCAGCGGAACATTTACCGAGACCTGTGTGATCAACTGATCGATATCCTCAATGTTCAGGATTTTTGCTGCCAGATCTTTGCTGATTTTTCCGCTTTCCATGCAATATCTCTGAAAGAGTTCCTGAATACTCCGGAACATTGCTTCATTCAGAGATTTCGTATATTTCGTACTGTCAGGCTCAAAAAGTGCCGTCTCTGCTTTCAGAAACGGCTCCTCCTGATCAAGACTTAGAAGTTCTGCACGTTCAATTCCTTCTACCAGCACTCTGAGCAGATCCTGCGGAAGTTTTACTACCTGCTTGATGTAGGCAACAGTTCCCACCTTATACAGATCTGATAACTTCGGAGATTCCATCTCTGGATCCTTCTGTGTAACCAGAAAAATCTTCTGATCATGAAGCATTGCCGCCTCTATTGCTTTGATTGAACGTTCTCTGCTCACATCAAAGTGAACGATCATTTCCGGAAGGATTGTTGTGCCGCGCAGAGCGATTGCCGGAAGAATGCTGATTGGCTGTTTCATCTATTTTCAATCCCTTCTTTAGGCCGTCTCCGGCTTTCCTGTCTTTCTGGAACGGGAATTTCTTCTTGTGGTATTTTGCTGCATGGCAGGCTGTTCTCCATGAACCACTTCCGGTTCTCCGGTTCCGTCTACTGCATCTTTTGTGATGATGCACTTACATATCGTATTGTCGGAAGGAGTACGGTACATCAGATCCATCAGAGATTTCTCCATGATGGAACGAAGTCCTCTGGCACCGGTCTTACGCTCCAGAGATTTTCTCGCTACTTCTTTGAGGGCATCTTCCTCAAATTCAAGCTCTACTCCATCCAGCTCGAATAATTTGTGATACTGTCTGGTCAGAGAGTTCTTAGGCTCTTTAAGGATACGGATCAGTGCTTCCTCATCCAGTCCATCTAAAGTAACTACGATCGGAACACGACCGATAAACTCCGGAATCAGGCCATATTTGATAAAGTCTTCCGGCATAACGTCCTTCAGGACTTCTCCGATGTTTCTTTCTTCCTGTACAGAAACATCTGCACCGAATCCGATGGACTTGGTGTCCTGACGTGCTTCAATCGTCTTTTCGATACCGTCAAATGCACCACCGCAGATAAACAGGATGTTGGTGGTATCAATCTGGATAAACTCCTGATGCGGATGTTTACGTCCACCCTGCGGCGGAACGCTTGCAACTGTACCTTCAAGGATCTTCAGGAGTGCCTGCTGTACACCTTCACCGGATACATCTCTGGTGATGGATGCGTTCTCGGATTTACGTGTGATCTTGTCGATCTCATCGATGTAGATGATACCGTACTGAGCACGTTCGATATCATAATCTGCTGCCTGAATGATCTTCAGAAGAATGTTCTCAACATCTTCGCCAACATAACCTGCTTCGGTAAGTG
>ENA-ORTQ01002518-ORTQ01002518.1-human-gut-metagenome-genome-assembly--contig:-NODE-2518-length-15828-cov-6.812063_pt1 | contig 15828 bp, 17 predicted proteins | sample MGYA00241912_ERZ509188 | MGnify/ENA primary metagenome ERZ509188 (study PRJEB26280, sample SAMEA2338849) | human gut metagenome | biome: human gut; feature: human-associated habitat; material: faeces...
ATTAAAAATACAAGGATAAAGGAGTGTTACACATGAAGCATTATACAGAATTCGACAAAACCGCTGATTGTTTTGATATACAAGAAATCAAACGCGGCAAACATAAAGAGGTTATCAAGCGTTGCAACAATGTCTTCACGTTTGATACAGAGGCATCCACGTATTATCTTTATTGTGATGAGAAAGGCAACCCTGCAAGGATTGCGACGGCGTTTGACTATAACAAGCCCGTGGACTATTACAAGCGTTGCAAAAAGTATGGTGTCTGCTATATTTGGATGATGCAAGTTCTTGATGAAGTTTATTACGGAAGACAGCTTGAAGAGCTCAAAGTGTTTTTAGGCATTATACACAAGGTGCTTGGCGAAACCACGCAATGGCGGGTATATGTACAAAACTTCCCGTATGATTGGCAGTATTGCATCAACGTTATCAATTTTGATGAAGTCTTTGCGCGTGAGCCGCGTAAGCCTATGTTTGCTATTAGCCGTGAGTTTAGCGTTGAGTTTCGCGATGCATATGTCTTGAATATGATGTCACTTGAAATGGTAGGAAGCAAGTTCAACTTGCCGCATGCCAAAAAAGTTGGTGACCTTGATTATAATGTTGAGCGTTTGCCGTGCACGCCTATGAATAGCAAGGAATTGGGGTACTGTGAATACGACTGCCTTGTCTTAGCCGATTACATTGCGATGAAAGCAAAACAGTACGGTACGGTGTGGGATATTCCTCTCACGCAAACAGGTGAAGTACGCCGCGAGCTTAAAGAAGAGATTATAGCAAGCAAGCCCCAAAATCCTTGGTGTGCGATGAATGATTGGTATCATCGTATATCTCGTATGTGTGAAACAAGCATTGACGATTATAGAGAGTTAGTGCTTTGTTATCAAGGTGGATATACTCATGCGAATGCGCATTACGCCGGGGTTATGATGTTCAATGTTGATAGTTACGACTTCAAGAGTTCTTATCCTGCTGTAATGGTCATGGAAAAGTATCCGTCATCCCGGTTCTATGAAGTTGAAGATGACATCTACCATCTTGACATTGACAACTACGCGTATATAATGCATTTGCGTCTTTGGGGTGTGAAGAGTAAGTTGCAGAACACCTATTTAAGCGTTAGCAAATGTGTAGACTTTGATTTACAGAGTGCAGTTGTTGAAAAAGACAACGGTCGCGTGTACAAGGTTGACATGTGTGAAGTGTGGATAACAGAACAGGATTGGTTGACAATACAAGAAGCATATAAAATGGAAGATGTTGAAGTTTTGGACCTGAAACGCGCACGCAAGGCATATCTTCCAAAAGAGCTTATCAATTTGTTGGCGCGTTTGTTTGAGCAAAAGGAAAAGCTTGGCGCTGAAATTAAAGCTCTGAAAGCAAAAGGCATTCTATCTGCGCAAGAAATCGAACGGCTTGCAGTGTTGCAGGCTTCTCGCCAATATGTTAAACAATGTATCAACGGTTGCTATGGCATGGCAGTTACGAAATATGTGACAGACCCTGTTGAGTATGACTATAACTATGACGGCGGCGACCATAGCGGATGGGTGCCGTATGAGCCGTATGAAGATATGACGGATGACGAATGGTACAATAAACAACGCTTTGATATGCAAAAGAAGTTAAATGAAGTGAACAGTCACCCGTTGCTGAATTTTGCATGGGGTGTTTGGGTATCTGCATATGCACGGCGTAATTTATGGCGTGCCATTATTGCGCTTGATGAGGGTATCATTTATGATGATACCGATAGCATGAAGATTGCGGAAGATTACGCGGATGCGGCGCGGGAATACGTCAAGGATTACAATGCAGAGGTTGCCGTAAAGATTGCCAAGGCGTGCAAGGCTCATAAAATCGACCCTTCTAAATTTGCACACCTTGGTGAATTTGATTATGAAGGTCGCTATGACAAGTTTATAACCTACGGTGCTAAAAAGTACGCCGTTGAAAAAGATGGCGAGCTTGAAATCACGGTATCCGGTGTAAACAAGAAGAAGGCCGTGTGGAATAAAAAGCGGGAAGCAGAAGAGGGCATTGCGAACAAGTTTGATGCCATCGAACGCATTGAAGAGTTTCGTTTAGAGCCTGAATGTGCAGGGGGAAAGCGTAAAGGTACTTCTTGGGGATACCATACAAGTGGCCGCATGATTCGATATTATCTTGATGACCAACCGAAAATCACTCTAACCGATTACCTTGGCAACACTGAGACCATCAATCAAAAGCACGCGACGGCTCTTCAGCCTACCACCTATAACCTTGGTATGACGGACGAATACGACAACCGCATCAAGAGTGCGCAAGCTCTTTGTGCTGAATACTGATGTTGTTAAAAAAAATAACTATTATTTACATTACGTTCGATATGTTATATAATAAAGGCACAAGGAAAGGAGTAAGCATTATGACAGATACAGAATACACGCTTCTTGCAAAGCGTATCAATCAACGGCTCGTTCAAGCGTTGCGACTTGGCACCGTCAATACAGACGGCAAGCATTTTCAGCAAGACCTTGCGGCAATTGGCAAGACCCGTCTTCCCGAAAAGCTCTCATACTTGCACGGCAAGAATGTTGACGCGGTCTTATCCATCGCGAACAAGTACAAGGACATTACCCGGTTTTATGGTCCTATTCAGGGAAGTGTAAAGAGTGAAGTACGTAAACGCACGGCACTTGAAAAGAAGTATATGTCACTTGTGCGCAAGGTTAATTCGCGTATGCGTGAGATGGAACGTGAAGGGCTTGGCGACCTTGGTGGATATCAAGATGCCGTTGGAGTGTTGAAGATGATGTATGAAAGTCTTATCTATCAAGGCATTCCGGGTGATTCGTTTCCCGTTATGCCGGAAGACCTTCCACCGTCTGCAAACCTGAAAGAGATTGTAAACGATTTCGTGCAATTCGTGCATAGTCCGATGACAACAGCACGCGGACGCCGTGAGTACATCGACAGTGTTGATAAAGCATTCACGGACCGGGGCGAATCAGGGTCGAATTTCTTTTCCAGCATGGCAACCCCGCTCACGACAAAAGACAAGATTGTACTTGGCTATTGGGTTTCTATCTACGGTTCTCTCACGCATCCTTGGCTCGTGAGTGACCAAATTGTTGAGACTGTGCAAGAGTTGAATGCAAGCGGACAAGCACGGGGCGGTTTAGGAACAGTTCGACAGATTCAGCGAATGGCAGAGGCCTGGCACAAAGACCCTGAGGGTCACCGTTCATGGTATGGTTATCTTGCCGCCGCAATTGCGGGGCAATTGAAACACTTTAAGTTGTAAAGGAGAACGATTATGAGACATGATGTGGATTGGGTACAGCGCACACACGATGCGCTTGAGCATTTGCATGAAAACATTGCACAACCTATTATATTTAGGGGGTATGATACTAAAGACAAAATGTGGAGAGAGTTTATGTTGTCACCTAAACAGACGGTGAACGATGTTGCGGTAATGCATGTGTATATGCAACGGCTTGACCCGAATTCTGTTATTGCGTGTACTGATTTTGCAGAATGGGGAGACGTACGTGTTGAACAGCCTATTGGGATGCATAAGCCCTTGAACCGTGTGGGTGACGCGTACGGTTGGCCGTATGTTCGTTATTCGTTACTGCAACCTATTGTAGGACGATTTATACAACCGGAATGGAGATGATAACAATGGACATTATTCAGGAAATCAAGAAGCGTCAAGAGAAAATCAGCGCAAACACTGAGCGAATCTTCAAACTGCAACAGCAGAATATGAAGTTGCGGGAAGAGATTCGGAAACTGCAGAAGGGGGATTGATTATGTATAGTATATGTATTAGCGGGCACGATAAAGATAAGAAAGTTCATAAACTTTTCACAAATCCATTTGAAAGGTCAGAATACTCGTGTAATATTATCGCAAAAATGCTTGATGATTTAACGTCCGCGCCGTTTTATTGTATTCCTGATATGATGACTATAGATAATGATGAGACAGGGGCGAGTTCATGTTTCTGGTTCTATTCTGATGAATGTGTAGCGCCATCGCGTGCAGCAACATTGTGTGCAGCAGCATCGTGGGTTGAAGGGTGGATTGCAAGGGATGCTGAAATGACTTGCGAGGATGAAGAAGATGATGAAGAAGATGAAAATTCATTCGACCCCCGCCACGCAGGGTTCAAACTCCTGTTGGAATATTTTATGTTGACACCTGAAGAACAAGCGAAAAGGCATAGCGATTATGCTCAACTGATTACATCGCTCATTTCCGGCCATATGGAGTAAGTTATTTATTTAACAAGTCAAATCCATTGACAACGCCTAACAAAGGCGGTACAATATAGACAATGAAACGGAAAACGTTTCAAGTAAATAAAAAGGAGCTATTGTTATGAAAAAGAATTTCTGGAAACCTGCAACCTCTACTATCCCGGGTCCCGTTGACTTCAAACCTATCACGGTGCCCGCCGATGTGTCCATCCCCGATGAGGCTTTCAACGCTGAACCGGTGCCGGTGTTTGAGTGTGAGCGTATAATCAACGACGCGCTCGATTGGTTGTATCCCTTTATGTTCAGTGATGAAATCATCCTTGAGCCTATATACAAGCACGATTGCGTGATTTCCCTCACTTGCCGGGTTGACGATGAGTCCACCGAAACCATTGACTTTTACAGCGATGACCGGATTAGCGAATGCAAGAAGAAGTTGCGTAAGATTGTGATGAACGGTTGGCCGGTTGAGTCCTTTGAACAGGACGGAAGCCTTTTGTTGAACACCGTCTATCTTGAAAAGTTCTTCAAAGCCCTTGGCACTTTGGGCGGTACGCTTGATACTTCCGACGGATATGTAAAGTTCATCCCGTTCGCTGAAACGTCCGCGTACTTTTGGGATTTGGTAGGTGATTGATATGGAAGAGCTTCCCTACATCCCGGATATGGACCCTGTTAAATATGATAGCTGTTGGTCCGGTATAGTGCGGGAATTGATTAAAGAACAAGAGCAGAAAGAGTCGAAACAATCAAATGCATAGAATAAAGCCCCTCTCAAACGAGAGGGGCTTTTCTTAATGTTCCACGTGGAACATCTAGTATCATTCACCGTGTTGCGTTCCTGCGTCATCACTGGTATGGATGTCGATGTTATCATTGACTTCATCGCTATTGCTCTGAATCAGTTGAGACGGGTTCAAATAGATTTCAGAGCCAACGGCATAGCGACGGTTAGCAAGCCAAGAAGTACCAGAGCCACTAGGGTAAATACGCAATCTATGTGTGCTCATAACCTGCACGTACAAGGCAACAGTAGTAATACTAGAAGTGCTTGTTCCTGCTACTGTGAGTAAAGGCGCCCACATATCAGTTACGACAGGGGAGAAATCATCAGGCATTATAATATACAGAGCTGAAGAACTTCCGGCGGTCGCCCAAATATACCCCTCAAATTTCAAATGTTGATGGTCATTTTTATCGTACCACAATTTGAGATTATCGATGTTGATGTTCGTAGAGCCCACCTGTGATGGCGTTACTTCCACCCATTCAACGCCGCCACCTCCGCCGCCACCACCGCCGGACGGCGTCTTCCATTCAACAGACTCGCCATCACTTGCAATAGTCGGGACCTGACCGCTTGTACCACCTGCGGGAAGCGTTCGGAGCGCACTGATTTTGTTGTCCGTGTGTTCGTCTGCTTCCGTTACGGCGCTGGTTTTGGTAGTACCCGCGAGCGTGTCAACATAGAGCTTGTTTGTGACATCGTTGTTATTGGTAGGGGTTTCCGCATGAGTCTCACCAAGAACCGTTAAGCCTTCAAAATGGTTGGTGCCTGTAAATACGTTGTTTCCAGCGGCTACAACGTCACCGGAGCCCGTACCGGGCGTGCCGGGTTGCCCTTGCGGGATACCGTAGTCAATCATGTATAGACCGCCGCCAACATCTTCCAAGGTGACCGTGGGCTCTGCGTCGGGTCCGAGCTTTGTAACGGTGCCTACCTCAAAAGTAGGCGTAATCCCATCTTTACCAGGGGTGCCGGGCGCACCGGGCGCACCGGGAGCCCCGTCTGCACCCGGTTTTCCGTTCTTAATTTTTGCTGTAGTTGTACCGCTTGCATCTGTGACGGTAATAGTTGCACCCGTTTCGGTCTGGACAACGTTTGCAGTAGGGCTCACACCATCTTTACCGGGCGTACCATCATTGCCTTTCGGTCCTTTGATGTTACGAGATGCCGGGGGTGTAGTGGTGTTAGACTTTGCCCACGAGATAATCCCGGCGGTTGTAACGGTAGGATACCACAAATCATCGGAGCCACCACCGCCGCCACCGCTCTGATTAACCCACTCGTAACCGGAGCCATCTTCTTTCGGCGTTGCAACCTGCCCGTGAGTGCCACCCGGCGGAAGTTCGCGGACGTTCTTTACCGCCGTCAAGAGTACGTTAAATTTTTGACAAATCTGGTTTAACCACTCAATAACAGTCGGTCCGCCTTCATACGGAAGGAACGGCAGAGGAAGCATAGGAATCACTCCATTCTTTGAAATTTTCATCGGTGTCTTTGTATAACGGGCCTGTACCGGGTGTATCGTGAGGCGGGTAAGGAATAGGCGGGATGACGGGGCAAGGGACCTTGCAAGGCTCAACATTCACATCCATTGTATCACCTTCTTTAAGAGTAGTTACTATAAAAGAGCTGCGCAATTGCGGGGTCCTTTACAATCATCATGTTAATGTTTTCAATCACTTCACGGTAAGCGGCAAGCAGGCGGAATTTTGCTTCCGTTGTGCCCTTGCGGGTAGTGTTTGTAGTACTACCATCTTTGCCGGTTTCCTTGCGGGTTTCAGTATGTTCGCCACTTCCACTCGCTACGGTTTTGCCGGTGTCGGTTCGTGTTGCAGTCGCCGCAACGGTTGTAGTGCCTGTATCGCTGTGAGACCCTTCACTCGTACTGTTGCGACGGTTGCTGTTACCCTCTGCGGCATAATTGTCATCCATACCACCGGTATCGCCTGTACCATCACCGGAATTACCAGAAACCGGGAAAACGTAGTGTTTATCGTATCCGTGTTCCCCGTTTGTGTCGCTAGTGGACCCGCTACTTTGTGTACTGGTAGTATCATCGCGCTTGTCTTGGCCAGTACGTTCGTCGGTTGTAGTGCGGGAATCACTGTTATTGCCCTGAGTTGTTCCCGTGCTCTCGCGTGTACCTTGCATAACGGTTTCAAGAGTTTCCTCATAGCTCTGCAACGGATTTGCGCCAATGTCCAGAGCATCAATAGCTCGGCGTGCATTATAATAGGGCATGATAGCACGCATTGCAAAATCCATCTTTTGGGCCATTTCGTCGGGGGTCTGAAAACCGATTTCACGGGTCCAGTAATATTGAAGAATTGCGCTGTTGATTTCTTCCCGCACACTGTCAGAGGGAGCCGGGTATTTACTCAATGCCTTTTCAGCAAAAGGATACCCGGATGCAATCAAGTCACATAGACGCACTGTTGCTACTGCCATCGCTTCCACCCTTTCCGCCGTCCGCGACATTCGGTTCGGTCTTTTCATCTTCTTCATCTAACGGAAGACCGTTTTCATCAAACACGTCCGCACTGTTTTCGGTAGACCCGCCAAGCCATTTTACCGTTACTTTCGGGTATCCCATTGCGGCAAGTTTATCGAAACCGTCTTGGCGTGCTTTAATGACTGCTTTTGCTTTCATTGTGATTTGTTCGTTATTCGCGTTGACTTCATCGTCAGTGACGCGTTCGGCCTTGACAACATTGACATTGTTTGTGCCGAGATAGGTTAAGAGTTCAGACCATTCTTTATCAAGTTCATTTGAAAATGCAGAAATGTTATTGATACATTCGGTGTTCAATGCCTTGATGTCGTTGCCCGTGTTGCTATCTACTGCCACGAAAATGTAAGGGGTGCCAACGCTAATTTCTTTAATACGATTTTGCAAAGAAAGCTGCTGTGCCTCTGTGCCCGAAATAATGATAGGGCAAGAAAGAGAGCTCACGTTGACATTACGGGCCATATGCAACTGTGCCATATCCTGCACAATGTGCAACACCATAAGATAGGGCACAATTGGTGTCGCCGTTGCACCCGGAGAGCTTTGGCACACAGTGTCGTACATAATGACAGCATTCGTGTCTTTAAGATAGGTAAGGCCCATACCATTCGCCGGACAACTAGACCACTCAGTCGGGTTGCCATAGATGTCGAACGTTCCACCCGGCAAAACGTTGCCGCAACGGTAAGAACCGAGGATTTCATCAAACCAAACCGTATCGCGGCCATCATAAAAAATGCAGCGTTCGGCGTACGACGGGTCAAAATATTTGAGGGCATCGGGGTCTTCACATTCATACGTAACACGGTTCAGGAAAATTTCAAGCGCACGATTTACGTAATAAATGCAAGTGTCTTCCATATCGGCTTGCGCTTTGCGGTAATAATTTGCTTTTTTCACTTAATCACCCCTTAATTGTATTTTTTACGCTGTAATCCATCCACGCGGCAGGGTCGTGCCAAATTCGGAGACCTGCGTCCATTTGCTGATTGATGACATTCTTTGCCTCTGTAGGCAGGTTGCCGAGAACATTTGCACCTTGCGTCCAGATGAAATTGAAGCGGGTGCGGGTATTCAGTTCGGGCTTTTTAATATCATTGATTGCGTATCCGTACGCTGTGAAATAATTGTCAATAATCTTGGCATAGTACGACTGTACTTGCATACGATACTCAATAAAGGACATACGCCCGATTGCAAATTGAATATTGCTATCAGACAGGCCAACTACTTCATTCGGAATTCGTGCGCGGTCCTTTTGCTTGGCAATCGTGTCGGCGGCGTCAAGAGCCGTGTTGGCAATCTGCGCAATGCCAGATACCGCACCCGCCAGACCACCGGTTACTGCACCTGTAACGGTAGAAGCGGCTCCGCCAACCAAACCTGTTGCGAGGTTCACTGTATTGCGGACACCTTGTACCGCATTGCTATTTTGATTTGCAAAATAATCCGCACGCATTTCGTTATAGCTGTAACTACATAGCGGATAGGTATTCAATTCCAATGAATAGAGCGGGTTTTCACGAGCCGTGGGGCCTTTGTAACTATACGGAATAAGGCGACAGGCGGGGGAATTAGACAGTTGCGAATATAGACGAAACGTGGGGGTGTGTGCCGGAATACTTTGAGAAGCATCTCCATTAAAATACTCATACCCCATTTCCATCTGAGAACCCGAACCGTTGTCAATCACCAAATAATTAAACTGCTGAGTGTAAAGTTTATTATTGTTCGGTGTATACGAACCAAACGTTGCAGGGCTTGCTTTGCCTTTGATGTTATTTACACGGGGGTAAGCAGAATTGATATGCTGAACGCCGCTTGCAGGTGCCATAAACTTTGGAATCATTCGGAGAACCTGCACGCTCTGAATCATCACACCATCTACAAGTTTTTGCAAATAGAGGTTGATAGACTGGACTGCGGTATCTAATTTATCTTGGTCGGTCGTGTCCACCTCAAAAGCGATAAAATTACAAGCTTGATAAATGCCCTGCTGGAAGCGTCCGCCTGCAAAAGAAGGGGCGATGTTTTTAAGATTATAAGTGAAACTTCCGGCGGCGTCCTTTATTGCATCGATGATATAAGTACCGGCGTCGGTCGCCGTTGTGGTTTCGGACGGTTTGTAAGTGTATGCAATAAGCACACACGGCGTTGTATCCCATCCACTTTCCTCAATAATATCGGTGCCAATGCCCGTATATGCGGCAGTGCCAATATCAGAAGGGGAGATGACAAATTCTCCGGTTTCGACATTTTCTTCAATAAGGTTAGCGCCAATCGTATCGTCTTTCACCGTCTCACGGCGTACCATTGTCGCGGGGAATTCGCAAGACCAATGCCACGTCTGCCAATAATCTACCTGAAAAGGTACGGTAACACTTCCAGCAGATGCGGGGCGCGGGGTGCCGATATAGGCATAAAACCACTTGTTCGAAAACTGAGGGTTACGCCACATGAGATAATTGCAATTGTAGTAATCATCAAGCGTTGAACCATCTGTAAGCGGAACGGTAATTTCCCACGGGTCCCCGTCATTATTAACAGCGCGGCAGTTGTCAAAACTGAATTTTGTTTTGGACAAGAAAAAGGTCGCTTCTTCTTGTTCGCTTGCCAGCCAAAGAACATTATTCATCTGATAATCGACCGGAGCATTTGACAGGAAATGTACGTCGGTCATCGGTTTAATTAAAGGCATATCTTCACTCCAAAAAATAAAGCGGGGGCGGTTGCCCCCGCCGATGTTTAAGAAGCGGTAACGGTCACATCTTTGGTATCCGTTTTGGACGGGTCCTGTGCGCTCGTGGCCGTGACGGAAATAGTGCTTGCGGTTTCGTCATTTGCGACATAGAGAATGCCGGACGGGCTGATAAAGGTTTTCTTGGAATTGTTGCCAGTAATGCTCCAATTCAGCTTGGAAGACCAGCCGCCGGTTTCACCGCCGTTTACAACCTTTGCCACAATTTCGGTACTTGCGCACTTTGCGGCTTTCTGCCCTGCGGTAATGGTCACGGAAGTGATAGACTTCATAGAATCCACCAGCTCCACGCAATTCTCCATAAGAGAAGTAGAGAAGGTGCCATCAGTGAAATACCAGAAATTCCACACACGCTTAACCGGGTTGTAAATCTGCGTCATCTCACGGGACTGCAACCAAATCTGGAACCAGTCTTCCGACACGATAAAGCCGATAGCGCCGTCTTTCTCTGCACCGCCAAGGTTTTTTACCTCAATGGTACGACCCAAAAATTCGGTCTTATCCATATTGAACGCGGCGGCAAGGACGCCAACATCCTGAGAAGACAGGTATTTGGGGGTCGTGATAAAAAGCACGCGGCCAATATCGGTAAGCTGAGAAACGCCCATCCAGTTATAGTCACGGGAAGCACCGACGGCGAAATTGTGAACGATTTCCTTTTCCTTCGCCGCATTGTACTTCAATGCAGGTTCGTCCAGATAAACTTTACCGGAATCCTGCGGCAAAGTGATGTCGCTGTTGATTTTGACCGGGTAAGCAAATCCGCCAGCGTGCGCCAGTGCAAACAGCTGAGTGCTTGCCTTCGATTCCTCATCAATCATAGAAGTGACGAGGGTGTGCTGGATAGCATTCACAACGTCGTTAAACCCCTCATAGGAGCTGGACGCACGCTTCGAGAGTACGTTAGAGATGGATGCCTTTACGCGCTTCTGGAAGTTGATGGAATGGAAGTTCGTGTAAACGCGGGGCGGTTCAACGCCGAACACATCGTCATACGTTGAAGTGTCACAAGCGGCCCAGTCCACCACCTGCAATTTATCTGCGAAAATCTCTTCGACCGTGTAGCCGTATTCTCGCATTTCCTTGTATACGATGGACAGCGGGTTCTTTGCTTCGGATGCCTTCACGGTGCCGGTAATAACCGCATTGATAAGGGCAGGGCCAAACTCATTGAACTTCGGGTCATACTTGCGGATAGCGCCGAAAAATTCGGCGGCATTATCGGCAGTAGGTTCGGGAATCAGTGCCTTAACATTTGCAGACATCGCATTATACGCTGCCTGCGCACGTGCCAAGCCCTGAACTTCGGGGGTTGCTTTACTTGCCAATATAAATCACCTCTTTAAGAATCATAAATAAGGTCTTCCAACTCTTTCGGGTCGGTCTCTTCGGTTGTCTCTTCTTTGGTCTCAACGGTCTCTGTTACGTCATCGGGAACTTCGGGAGGCTCGCGGCCTGCAATCATAGCGCGGTAAGCTTCTTTTACCTTGTCATAGTCGCTTTTTGCCACGTACTCAATGTCAGGAACAGCTTCCGCGATGTCTTTAAGATTATCGCGAACGCTTGCCACAACATCACCGGCGGAAGTCAATGCTTCACCGTCCAGGGTCGCAAGGTATTCGTCCAGCGAATTCAATGCGGCAGAGACTCGCTGAACAACCTCTTCACGCGTCATTCAATCACCTCAACTTTCTGAACGTGTATAGGTCAACTTGAGAGAATTGCACAACTCCAACAGCTTTGCCATATCGGAGCCAGTTGCGTGAATCTTAATATAATCGCCGCTAGAAGGGGCGCTCTCTTTCTCACGTTCCACACTCTGATAAGACCCAAGGTGTTTTGCCACGCTTGCGTTGGCAGATGTGAAATTTTTATCAAGCCAACTTAAAGGATTAACACGGGTGCCGTTATAAAGAACCTCATAATGTAAATGTTCCCCGTAACAGTTGCCCGTTTCCCCTGAATAGCCAATCAGGTCCCCTTCGTTGACCGTCTGCCCATTCTTTACGAGGATTGTTTTCAAATGCGCATAGCGCGTTTGAAGATTTTTGCCCTTGTAGGGGGTGTGACGGATTCGCACCATGTTGCCATAGCTCTGCATGCCGGTTTTGCTTTTGCCGTTCCAGTATTGCACTTGGTCAACCGTACCGGATTCCGACGCATAGACAGGCGTGCCGACCACTGCACGGAAATCCAATGCCCTGTGTGCCGAACCGTTATTGTAAGTCCAGCCAGCCGTAATGATATGGTTTAACAGGGGCCATTCCAGAACTACTTCACCATCACTTCGACGCATCGTTGCCGCCTTTCAACTTGTCCAGATAGGGCTTGAATAGAGCACACATCTGAGGATTCACTGCGCAAATATTTTCGAGAATACTAATAAGCTCCATAATACAAATGTAGATAGTTACGGCGGGAACGGCAGGAACATCGACCCCAATGTTGACATATACAATAGCATACTCAACAAAATAGGCAACTGCCATCGCCATAACTTCCATACTTTTATGGAAGCCACCCTGTCGCATAATGGCAGAATTATAATTGCCATTATACCCGGCCTTGATAAGGCCAGTCACGACATCAAACACAATGAAACCCAAAACAATGATAAGATACATATAACACCTCCTGCTATTTACTTTATAATTAAAATAGCACTTAGTTAAATATTTGTCAATACCATTTGTTAAAAATTTAACGGGAATTTCCCGATACGGCTCATTAGAAACAAAATAGGAATAATATCGGGCTCACCGGATGTATCATAATTCGCCGCATTCGGGGTCCATTCAAGTATTCCAAAAGAGCCCCATTGCAAGCCGCCACGTAGGTCAATATCGGAAAAATCGGAAGGCGGATAATGCTCGCTGTCGGTGTCGATTTCCATCATATAACGCGCAATACTGCAAGTAATGCCGCGCCAAACTTTAACATATTGTACAGGGTTTGTATCTATATGGACAAACAACGAACCGGATAAGCTTGTTTGCAAATCATATTCTTTGATTTCATCAATCCCGGCGGCTTTGTCCAAAAGCAAAATATTCGCTTTGCTTGGATGCGGACTCTTTTCGATGTATGCACTTTCGGGGGCAACAAAAACGGCAAGCTTATCAAAACCCGAAATACTATGCGTAAAATAGGTCACACCAAAATTAAAGCCGCCATCTGTAATCCCATGCGTTTGCCATTCGCCTGAAATATTGATGGTAGATTGCAAAACACGCCATCCGCTTGTGTATAAATTCTGAGAGGTGTACCACGATAAACTAAACTCGTCGAATACAGGGGCAAGTGATGTAAGTGATGTGATTTGCTTTGTGTTTGGATGAACGCGAAACATCATAGGAATACTTGCAGGTGCTTCTTCGGGAATTAACGGGTTTCCGTATTTGCTATAATGGATAGGAACATCAACGCTATGAACACTCTTTTGATAGTTCGATTTTGCTGTATACCACGCAAATATAAATTGAAAAGGCGCGTCGGTATCACTAACCGCTTTTTTGGTTATTTGACTCGTAGACCATTGCACGAAATCCAGATACTTGTTACTGTATTCGCCAGGTAGAGCGCCTGCGCCACGCTCGCGAATCATCGCGCTTGGCTCGTTGTCACTTTCACTGCTTAAACGATGATAATAAATCAACACCTGCGAATTAGAAGGAAGTGCCGTGCCTTGAATCGACTGCACACCGCCTAGCACACCGTCGGGAAAAATAGCGCTCTCTTCTATATCGTATAACGCAAATGTAAAGCCGTTGCCGAAATAGCTATAAACAGGAGCTAACTCTGCAACTTTGGAATACCATGTGTTTCCGCTTAATCCACATAACATAAAAGGCGTGCCTTTTTCTACTGTTACATTAGAATCAATCAGCCACACGGCGTTGCCTGCTGATAGAATCACCCTCTTTGTATTGCTTTCATCGTACAAAAACGTCAACCCGTTTTCATATTGATAGTATCCCTTAAATGGCATATATATCAAAAAGTTTGAAAAGGGTATCACGGTGTAAGGACCGGCTGTATAATCGTGCACATACGGAATCTCTACTTCCTGATTATAAATATGCGCCTCTGTTACGCCATAGTCCAACATTGTGCAACGCATTAGAAACTTCCTTTCATAACGGTAAAAAATGCTTGCTTTGCAAGTTGACTCTCAAAAAACACATATCCTTTATCAAGGCGCTGAATAAGGTTACCACCCGCATAGCTTGTCATAAACGCACGACGGGATTGCGTACCGTACTCTTTATCAATTGTCGACATTTCAAAACATTCTACGTTTTTGTTTCCCGTGTTTTCACTGAAAAAAACGTCATTGCTGTATTTGTCATACCAAATACCGAAAAGACGGTCATCAACGCGCCACATATAACGCAACACCGCATAGCGACCTTTCGTTTTAATAAAGTTGTCGTTATCACGCAAAGCTTTATTGTAGAGCGAAAAGTCACCGTATTCTGTACCTGCAGTCCATTCTGCAAACCAACTCTTTTCGCGTGCGGCAAGAAGTTCTTTACTTGTTTCACACCATTCGACTGCAACGTGACGCGCAGGATTTTGCCACATCTTTTGCCCTGTCGGCATATATCCCTCATTTAAGAAATAAGGATTATAGACTGAAACGGCGTTACTCATCGCAAACACACGGGTATTGTTATCATAACGTATAATGCTATCCACTGCACCTTGAAATATCTGATACTCTTTCGGAAGGTACGCGTTTGCCCCACTCTTGTGTGAGATAAACTCATCGTTGATGATAGTATTCACATTCGCAAAATCAATACCCGCGCCGCGCACGTGGTCCAAATCTATCATGTACCCGGCTTCCATGCCTTTATAGGTGATGATGTTGCCCTTGTTTACTTTCCAATTCTTTCGAGTATCGTATGGATAACGTGAAAACATCTTCCGCTTTTCAAGCTGAATCTCTTTGTCACGACGTCGCATATAAACAAAGCGGTGTACTTCCCCCGCATCAAGTGCTTTCTCAACTTGCTTCGGGTCCGCATTGCACAACTCTTCGGCCGGTATCATAAATTGGTCCATTGCGGTAAGACGCGTGTTATATGTTTTTCCGATACCACGCCCACCACAACCATATAACATATGTTGTCCTGTTTCAACTAAATCATTGCAATACCAATGCACGCCGTCGGGCTTCTCCAAGTAGAAACCGTCATCGGTCATAAGGTATGTGCCAAATTTACCTGTTAATTCTTTCACAATGTACCCCCAAAAATAAACAGCCTCGGAGGGTTGACCAACCTCACGGCGGCATGCTTTCGCAAGTGGGTACCCGCGCGCTTCACTCCAAGACTGCTTATGGTACGGTATGTAGGATTCGAACCTACGACCACCCGCTTCGTAGGCGGGTACTCTATCCATCTGAGCTAATACCGTATATTAAAACCTTGCCCGAGTTGACGGGCTTCTCCGTGTGTACACCAACCCTGAGGTCCGGCGCATTGTGCGTTATGCTATAGGCTTTACTGTATTA
>ENA-ORTQ01002522-ORTQ01002522.1-human-gut-metagenome-genome-assembly--contig:-NODE-2522-length-15821-cov-3.432957_pt1 | contig 15821 bp, 25 predicted proteins | sample MGYA00241912_ERZ509188 | MGnify/ENA primary metagenome ERZ509188 (study PRJEB26280, sample SAMEA2338849) | human gut metagenome | biome: human gut; feature: human-associated habitat; material: faeces...
GCATTGCTATCTGCTCGGCATTTGTCACCTTGTTCTGATTTAACTGCATCTCAACAGCGGTGGAGCTGCTTTCCTTGAAGTCGAGCCCGTTCTGCAGTATCATCATACCGTCACCGTTGTTGCTATAAAGCTTTCTCCATGCTTCACGGATTTTTTGTAATGCGTTATCGTCTACTCTTTGTTCAGTGCGCAGAAAGCCCTTCTTGTTACCGCCCCTGCGGCTCATCGCCTTTTCAAGCTGTAACAGCATATAGCTTGATGTCAAGAGCGTAGAATTCTCGGCAAGTATGCTTACTCCCTTTCCTCCGTCAACGCTGTTACGACTGAGAATGACGAAATCCCACGGATTGTACACTCTGCCGTCAACAAGCATACGGAGCGTCTTATAGATTGCGTCCGAATTTTTCTCCACACTTACAGCACTGTCACGGACGTATCGGAGAGCCGAAACCTCGTTTCCGCTCCGCTCTATGTGCATATATCCCGTTCCGTCAAGGAGCATATCACGGATAACCGCACGCTTTATTTCTGTCGGGTTCAGAGTATCGCCCGATTCTTCGTTCAGCAGATACAAGCGGTTATCCTCAGTGATTTCCGCCGCTGTCTGAACCTTGTCATTGCTGTTATACAGCTTTATCGGCAGACTTGCTATTGTGCCGGTTATAAAATTAACAGCCGCCGAAACCGCAGGGATCTCAAGCGCCTGTTCCCGTGTTATGTTGCTTATCTGCTTTAGCCCGAAAGCCACTTCAATATCAGTGCCTTCAGTGTCACGTCTGAATATCTTATCAAACAGTTTCACTGCTCTCACCTCCCTGTAATATCTTCATTAAAGCGTCATCTTCGGAATTTTCCGCCTGCTTCGGTATTGCTCTGATAGCGGAAAGTACCGTCCAGCCGTTTTCCTTTTCAATGTCGCTCATCATTTTTCGCTTCTGCATTATAATCTTGTCGAGGTCGGCTATCTTTGCAAGAGCTCCGGACATCAGCTTTGTAAACTTCATCAGTTCATCGCCTGTTATTTCCTCATCCGATAAATTATTAAAGGCTATCTCAATCTTCGACAGCACCGCTCTCTGTGTTACTGCGTCTGCTTTGACAGCGTTCACTTCGCTGTACAACTCGCAATATCGGTTGATACTTGCTCCGTACAGTGCATCGTTCTTCTGTATCTTGCTGAGCAGTTTTGTCAGCCGCAGGTACTCCTTGTGCGCTACCGGATCAGCCTTTACACAGTCACGCTCAAAACACTTCTGCCCTGTGAGCATAGCCGCTTCGGCTTTATCACGGACTTCTTTTTCTTTTTTTGTCCTGTGTCCCGCACAGTTTTCTATTGTTTTTGCTCCTCTGGGCATATACTCACTCCTCTCAAAGTCATATCGGGAATATATTGTGTAAAGAGGTGGCGGTCAGATGTCAGACCGGAACCCCTCAAAAATCGCAAGGGTAGGGGGGTACACTATATATTGTGGTGTATAGCATTATACCACTATATGTTGTGGTGTGAAAAATCGACGGTACAAGTCATAATTGCCAGTTCCTGCCTGCTGATACGCCCACGTTCCGCCGCCTCGTGATGATAGCGGCACAGCGTTATAAGGTTGTCGTTATCAAGCCTGCGGTCATAATCGACCTTTAGCGGTACGATATGATGCACAGACAGGTCCGTGCTGTTGATAACGCCTGCCGACAGGCACACCCTGCAGCAGTGACCGTCACGCTCAAGTATTTCATCGGCTTTTCTGCGCCATATCTTGCGGTTACGAAACCTGTCGGCTTCGCTGTCCCGTATCTTCTGTGTGTATTTTATCCCGGCTGTGCATTCTCCGGGCTTGTGGATCTTGCCACATATTGAACATGCTTTTAACATAAATTTAAGATATAAGAAAAGCACCCTTTGCAGAGTGCTTGAAGTATTCGCCACCGTCCGCACGAAAGAATCAGAAGAGCGGACGGCTCGACTAAGAAAAAGGAGGTCAAATGGATACTCTTGTACGCATAGTTGATAGAAAAGGTGACCTGGCGGCTTATTAGCCGTTCTTCGGTCACTACGCTTTCGCTTCTTTTCTATCGTAATCATATCACAGATGCAATAGGACATTCAAGGACATCTTGCACTCTCAGAAGTGCTTTACCGTGAAGCCGGCATATCTGTTTATACGAGTAGTGCATCTCACAGGCAATATACTCAAATGTCTTACAGTTTATGTACCGTGCTTCAGGAGGAAAACTTATTGTTGTAGTTTTCCCATTCTAATTTTAGCACACTCGATTTCGGACATCAATAGGACAACGGCGGACATTTGCGGACATTAACGGACATCAGCGGACAATTCTTTGAAATATCTGTCCAATGCCTTGCGTAATGATTCTCCGCTCGTTTCATCACACATACCTGCAACCTCGTCCCATGTAAACGTCTTAGATCCACAGCCTATGCAATACAGCTTCAGCGCCTTGTGAAATCTTCTGACCGGTATTGCGTCTATAAAAGCACATATTTTCTCGTTTTCGGCTTCTATACGGCTTTTCTCATTAAGAAGCGATACAGTGCCAAGCCCGTGTATATAACCCTCGTCCTTTTTTGTCACAAGCTGATATGCCGGCGGTCCTGCAGAACCCTGAGTGCTTATCAGCACTTTTTTCTTGCCGAGTTGCCTGTCTATACATTCAAGCAGCTCACAATTTGCACGGTATTTTTCTAAATCTGATAATGTCATTCTGCGTCCTCCTCTCAAAAATTAAACCATATTTTTTCTACTCGATGTTTACCCATCTGAGCCGTTGTCTGCTTCTCATCGGTATTCCACCCTGAAAGCATTGAGTTGTACAGCTGACTATCGTACCCGCTCAACACGATTTTGGACTTGCTTTCTTTAAGTACACTCAGCAGATTTATGTGGTACTCCTCCGACAATTCGCACGAATACATATTTTTCTTTCTAAGGCTCTGCAGATAGGGCGGATCGCAATATAAAAGCGTATTTTCATCGTTGTAGCGCCGTATTAACTCTATTGCGTCGATATTTTCAATCTGTGCTTCTTTAAGCCTTGCACAAATCTCCGATATTCTTCCGGGCAGATAGTTCCACATGGTTGCTGTTCTCGGCCCTCCGTAGGTCTGAACATTTCTCCACGACTTTTTACTGCTGTTGCTCGTTCCGAAAGACTGATGATACCGCACGAGCGTTCGCCGAGCTTGTTCTATGGAATCATCCGATTTATCGTAACAATTCTCAAATTCTTCTCTGGCAAACGGCGTAAATTCTATTAGCCGTGCGAGCTCCTCCGGGTTGTCTCTGCAAACCTTAAAAAGATTTACGATATTCCCGTCTATATCGTTTATCGTTTCTATGTAGGTTTGCGGTTTGTTGAAAAATACTGCTCCGCTGCCGAAAAACGGCTCGCAGTATACTTTGTGTTCGGGAAAATGTGAGATAATCCATTCGGATATTCGCCACTTTGCGCCGGGATATTTTAATACAGCTTTCATTTTTCCTCCTCTTTCTGCGCTGCCTCATCGCAAAGATCTTTTGCAGGACAGGATTCGCAACATTCTGCTATCGGATCTTCACAGTAAAATCCGCATTCTTTCACCAATGCAATTCTGTCTTTCGGATCTGACCAGTCCATTTCTGTTTTTCCCTCAGCGTAATACTTGTCCATTTCAGGCACTCGGCTGACTTCAATATCACAGAAATTTGCGTCCTCACAGCTGCTTGTGCATAATGCGAGCGCTTTTGCTTTACCTCGTGTTTCGGCGAAAACAACTGCAGAAGCTGTTTCATATTTTTCGTTTACAATCCAGGCTTTCATTTATTCCTCCTTAGGCGCTTCTGGAAGCGGCATCCAATGAGTAACCCGTGCACGCCCTCTATGGATAAAATGATCGATAGACCAATATCCTTTATCAATGTTGCGTATTCCTTTTTGTGACACAGTGCATACTAACACCTCTTCCTGATCCGGCGGAAGCTTGTCCTCACACTTTATCCCCTTCGGTATTGCCTGCCCACAGAACAGGCAGGTTTCGGTTGCGGGTTTGCGTTTACTACTCGTTACCTGCTTACTTATCGGCGGTTCAGGAAACGGCATCCAAGCAATGACGACTTCACGACCGTTAAATCTTCCATCTTTGCAAAACCCTTTTTTCTGCTTAAATTTTTCGGCCGTTTCAATAGCATATAAGTCTTGCTCTACACTGATTCTGCCTGTTTTTGTGTCAAGGATGGCGATGTGATTCCACGACTGTTTTTCAGGAAGTCTATCTTCCACGCTTATCCATTCGCTCATATTTTTTTCCTCCTTCAATTATTTCTTTCTTGATCATAGCAAGATATGTATCGACAATTCCTTCCCATTCTGCAGACGTTTTGTCGATTTTCGCTTCTTTTGCAAATTCATCAACTATCGGCTTTATGCAGTTCAGAAAAATATAAAACCGTACTACGCTTCCAAGTTTTATATTTTCTTGTATCTGCGCATCTAAAGATCCTTTCGGAAGCGTTATCAGCATATTTACTTCGTTTTCGGTCAAAAACTGATCAATAATTTTACCAAGCGTTTCAATGTTCAACTTATCAAACTTTTCCATCTTCTATACCTCCATAATCCGTATACCTGCGATATAAGCAAGGTCTATATTTCTGCTCTCTGCTATCTGTAACAGCTTTGTAATGCCTGTATCCATATCAAGATACCCTCTTGCCTTACTCACGCCTATGCAGCCTGCGTAATCATCAAAGACCTGCATAGCCTCGTCTATTGCGTCAAACAGCTTCTTCAGGCGATCGTTGCCGAAGCCGAACGCCTCATTAGCGGCAATGGCAATGCAGATACGATATAATGCAAATAACTCCTGCATTTCGCCGTGTTTGATTGCGTCTTCAAGGCTTGCCTTGCTTGTAAGACTGCTTCCTGCAATATGTGATTTCATTTCCTAAGTACCCCCATTCCGCACGAATACTTATCATCCGTGACTTCCGCTTTTCGTATACAATGCTGTGTTTTCGTGCTGTGATATTTACAATATCCGCACTTTACCTCGTTGTCGAGGTCGAAGCCATCGCTGAACGTCTGCTTTTCTGCCGGGCTGTCAAGCTCGATAAGGAACATCAGATTACAAGCACAATGCCATAAATGCGGCATACCGCTTTCGGTATCATTGATTTCGCCCTTGCGATACGCTTCAAAGTGCCGCATAGCCGCCGCTATATAGCGCTGCTTCTCGACTTTCTTCCATGACTGCTCATCGGTATACTTCTTGACACCGTAAGTCCTTATCTTACCTATTGCTTCAATAAGACTTGGCTCTACCAAGTCAAGTCTTATCTTTTCTCCGTCAAACTTATTCTCGTCACCTATCATCCTTCAGAGCCTCTCTTCCGTCATAAATTTTAGCCATTCTTTTACACAGTTCACAGCCGTGTTTATTCACTTCGCATAGCAACTTACCTATTGCTTTGCCACGCTTTGCATTGTTTCTGTACGCTTTTTCGTACAGCTGGTACTTGTCAAACTGTTTTACCGCCTGCTTGCGCTCTTGTGCACCCTGTTCCTTTGTTATCTCGCCCTCACGGAACGCCGCATACGTCAGACGCATTGACTTGTACAGCAACCCTTCCGCAAGCGTTGCATCATCCGGGAGCGGTGTATTGTGTTTTGCAAGCTCGATTATCTCATCAGCCGTCATCTATCAGTTTAAGCGCCTCCTCCGCTGATCTGCATACCCCTGCGATAGCTCCATAGCCTTTCATAGCGTTCAGAAACTGCTCCTGTTGAGGTCTTACCTTGCCTGTTGCCGTTTTCACTTCGATAAATACCGCCTTGCAATCAGATTTTCGATACCCGAACAGATCTGAAAAACCTTTAGGAAGTCCTGTTGATACCGTTCTTCCGTCCGCTGTGCTGAACACACCGACATTTGCACGGAAGATAATGCACTTTCCGCTTAACGCAAGGCGTATGCTGTTCTGTATATCAATTTCTTTTATCTGAACCAGCCCCATTCTTTAGCTTTCACATACGCATATCCGGGCTTGTAACCTTTGATTTTTGCGTATGCATATAACTCTTGTATACTCCTGCACTGAGTAACGTCCTGATACTCACTCGTAATCATAATCAGCTTTGCTTCCTGCTGCTCCTTGATTTCACGCTGTGTTTTTTCATAGACATGTCCGCAATTTGGGCAGACATCTGCAGGCTCGTGAGTAAAATAGCACTCAGGGCACTGCTTTATCTTGATCTCTGCTTGTGCTTGCTTCTTCGTCGGCGCTTTCGGTTCAAGCGTCCACTTGCGTTCTGCGTCCGGTAGTCCGTGTCTGTGTACGTTTCCGACATGATCTATGATGATAGCTGTCTTACCCGGCTGATACCGCATACAGCGCATAGATTGCTGTATGTACAGAGTTAATGACTTTGTAGGTCTAAGGAGTATAGACACCGAGCAGTCTGGAACATCGAACCCTTCGGATATAAGATCAACGTTACAGAGTATCTTAATCTTACCTGTTCTGAAGTCTGATATTACCTGTGCACGCTCTGCTTTAGGTGTGCTACCGTCAATATGCCGTGCCGGTATACCAGCGTCGCAAAACTGCTGTGCCATTGCTGTGCTGTGCCTTATCGTTGCACAGTAACATACTGCTTTACCGCCGTCCGATAACTGCTTGTAAAACTTTATAACATCGCCGTATATCTTAGGCTTGTCCATCAGCAATTCAACATCTTCCGCCGAGTAATCGCCACACCGTGATGTCAGTCGTGAGCAATCTGCAAGAGCAGGAGCATAATACCGATACGGTGCAAGCCTGTTGTTTTCTATCAGCCACTTTGCTGTAGGACCTTCTATGAGCTTGTCGTTTATCTCTCCCAGCCCACCGCCGTTAAGTCGTACCGGTGTCGCCGTCAGCCCCACGCAGTACGCTTTCGGAAACGCTTCGTATACCTTGCGATATGTACTCGCAACGCAGTGATGATTCTCATCTGTTATTATCAGTGTAGGTTGCTTAGTATCCTGTAAGTGCCGTGATATAGTCTGCACCATATTGACAGAGCATAAATCCATATCAACACCGTATCCGTTAAACGTGCTGTATATCTGGTCACACAATTCCTGCCTGTGCACCATAAACAGTACACGGTTACAGTTGTCCGTTGTACGCTTTGCTATCTCTGACGCTATGACCGACTTACCGCCTCCGCACGGAAGGACGATACACGGTCGTTTATAACCCTCACGCCAAGATCGTGACAGGTTATCTATCAGAGTGCTTTGATAGTCATATAGTTGCATATATCTGCGTGTTGTCCTCCTTTCTCGGTTACACCTGTTACACAGCTGTTACACTATAGGTGTAACGCTGTGAAACCGCTCTATGACTGCAATTAAGACACCTTGTTACACCGTTACACCTAAAAATGCATTTTCCTATAGGAAAAATCTATATAAACACAATGATAAAATTGTTTATACAGAATATAACGTTATATCCGAAAAAGGTGTAACATGTGTAACATTGCTCTCAAAACCGCTTGCAGAGCCAGTTTAGCTGTTACACATGATGTGTAACTTTGGTGTATCAGGTGTAACGCTTAAAAATCTATATCGTCGTATTTTTCATCATCTTCTGACGGAAGCGTCAGATGCACACACCGTGTACACAGGCCGTTAATCCTCCTGTTTACAGTGTTTTTGCCCGCTTTGTCTATCTCGATAAGGCGGTTATCACGCAGATACGATAACAGCGCTTGCGAATTGTAACCCTCGTCCTCACACGCTTTGCGGAACACAGATGCGGCAATATATACCTCTCGCCTATCGCCCGAAAGGACACCCCATTGATCAACGGGTTTGTCCGGATTGTATATAAAGCGTGTCGAATTTAAAGCGACAAAACTGCATATATGCTCATATGCTCTTGGATTGACGCTTACGGAAGCCTTAGTCTTCAAAAATTCGGCTACTTCTTCCGTTTTCAGTGCCGTTTCTTCTACGTCAAGCATCTCGCACATCAGGGTGTCCGCTGTGAGTATCAGAGCGGCGCTCTGTGCCTGTTTCTGCATGATGTCGTAATCGGCTATCAGTTTCTTTTGATAACTGTCAAACATCTCCTCAGCGTGTCCGAAGCCGTCTTTTATCAGCTTTTGCACAAACATTTTGCCAAACGCTCCGTAGTTTGCTTTTACCGTGTTTGCAACGTGTCTTGGATCATCAAAAAACTTTTCCTTGCACTCGATTTCGATAACTCTGTTTACAGAGCCGCCACCGGAGCGTGCTGTTGTAATCGGACGCTCGCCCGTTGTTATTACTGCGTTTTTCCATTTCGGCACTGCGTCAAGTCCGCCGAGCTTGTTACCTCTGCTCCTGCCTGAGCCTTCGGTCAGCATATATATCAGATTGTCCAGATCTCGCTTGTCGTTGATAATCTGCAGCTCGTCCAGTATGTACGGCAGATTATTATAAAACGCCGCCGTTTTTTCCATGCCGACGGTTGTAGCGTTAAAAGTCATGATATAATCGCCTATTTCGGGGTTGCCCCATATACTCGCCGCAGTCATCGCAAGAACTGTCTTTGCACTTTCTGTTTCGCCCCAGAGGTGCACCCAGAAGCAGTTACAGCCAAGCGGCTTTACAAGTACAGATGCAAGCGAGGAAGCAAAGACCATTCTGGCCGCTACCGACTTAAGGCGTATATTACGATATATTACCTCATACCACTTACGAATATCTCCCGCCGTCTTTACGCTGTCATAATGCTTCTTATACTCTGCTTCGCCGTCAAACGCTATGCTGTCGATGTACGGTGCAAAATCAAGCTGTTCGTCTGCCTGCGTTATCCAGCCCATGCGAGTAACGCACTCGGTTTCGGGAAGTAGCTCAGGATTAAGCTGTTCGATTTTCGCAAAATACTTTACAAGTGCTTTTGCACTTTCCGAAGTAACCGCTATACCGCTATCCGATAAGTCAACGATTTTATTCGCCGATGATATCGTCTTGCGGTCAACGATCAGATATCGGAACGCTTTTCCACCTCGCGAGTAGGCTATCTTTATCTTTTCGACACCTGTATCGATGTTGCAAAGCCGCATTATCGGCATTATCGGGTGTGAACACACGGTTTCACCGTCAAGCGATACTCCGGTGTAGTCACATATATAGTTACCGCAGATGAGCTGAACCGGTTGGAGCGGGAAGTTTGTAGCAGTAAAGGTCTCTGAAAGGTTTTTCTCGTATTTTCGGCAATAGTTGCCGAGCAGGGTCATAAAGCTTCTGATTTTAAGCTCTGCCGCCCGCTCGGTTACTCTTGCCTTTGCACGCTCAAACTCGAATGGATCGTCAATAAAAGCACAGCAGTATTGATATGGCTCAAGTCCGGTAAGAAAATCTTCTTTCGTAAATTCCTCGACCGGCTTTAACTTTTCAATGTCATCTATCGCCATTGGCTTTTACCTCTCTTGTATCTTAAAATGGGTAATCATCATCATCGTCATCGGGTGCTACTACTGCCGAGCTTGCCGGAGTGGTTGGTGCATTATACGAAGCAGCCGCAGGTGCGGGCATATAACCTGTCGTACCGGAAGAACTGCTATCCTTCTTCTCACCCGTGAATGTCGAACGGTCAGCAACTATTTCGGTAACGTATGCTGTATTGCCGTTCTTGTCCTGATAGCTTCTCGTCTGAATTTCGCCCTCAATGAGTATCATACGTCCCTTAGCAAAATATCTTGATATAAATTCCGCTTCGTTACGCCATGCAACAATGTTAAGAAAATCTGTCTTTTTTTCTTCGCCTTTTGTCTGATATCTGCGGTCAACCGCTATTCTGAATGACAGCACAGATACTCCGGACGGAGTGGATTTAAGTTCAAGGTCGTTTACGATACGCCCCATAAGAATTGCCTTGTTGTACATTTAGTCCTCCATATCCTCAATATTGCTGTCGATTATCTCGTCCCTGTAGTTTATGATCTCCGAAAGCACCTTAGTGTGACGGCAGTAATTGCACTTTTCACACCTCTGGGGTGTCAGTTTACCTTCCTTTATCATCTTGTAACGTGGCGATAAGGTCCTTACTGTAAAGAGCGCCTCGTCAAGAGTTTCCTGCGGTATGTAGTATAACTGCAAGTCGGGCTCAGGCTTCTGTTTCGTTATCGCCGCTATATAGAACGGCAGGCTTTTGCCTGTATTCTGCCTTACGATTTCCTGATAGATCGCACCCTGTATGTCATAGCCCCAGTAATCAATGAAATGCTGCCATGCTCCAAGCTCAGAGTTATATACCTCGTCAAAGTCCTTAACACACTTCAGATCAACTATCGCTTTATCCGGATGATAGCTGTCAACCTTGATTTTATACGGCACACCGGCTATCTCACCGATGAAGATAACCTGCTTTTCGCCTGCCATATACCTTGAAAACAGCTCATCTCTTTCTGCACGCTGTATCATAGTTTCTGCGTGCTTGTATTCGCTTTTCAGATCGCCGTTTCGTGTGAATATCTCAGGGTGTTGCGCTCTGAAAATGTCGAGCGTCCCCTCATAGTGTGCGTCAACGTAAGAGCCGACAAGGAGAGAAGTCGTAACCTCCCTCTCGTACTCTCCGTTAAGTTCAGCCAGTGCCGAGCTTTCGCATTTCTTGAATGCCTTGAACTGAGATGAGCCCATATATTTTCTGTTCATCTCAGTGCTGAAATAATTTTCCGAGTTTACTTCTATCATAAGTAGTTTACCTCCAGCTCTCCGTCCGTTGTTCTTGTAGCGATAAACTGCAAGCCTTTTTCCTTGCACTTTTCGTACAGATGCTGTCTGTTCTCGGTGCTGAGCTTTTCTGTGCCGTCAATAAGTATCAGCTGTAAAGCATTAGGCTTTGAAACGGTAACATCAATGCAAAGATTCAGTTTTTCACCCTCGGAAAGATTGCTGACAGGCAAGCCGTGAATAAGAGGTATGCCGTTTTCAACTGTAAAACCTTCGATCGGTATCGTTGCATTTTCAAGTATCATACCCGGCAGACTGCGTGCAAGCTCTATCTTCTCTGTCAGCTTGTCCGCCTTGTTTTTTAGCGCCTTGACCTCTGATTCCATATTCACCATGCGGTTATATTCGTTCAGATGCTTTTTCATCGCTTCTGCTGTCTTTACCTCAGCTTCAAGCTCTGATGTGTCTATCCGCTCTTTTGAAAGGCAGTCCTGCGCTGTTTTCATATCGCCGTCAAGCTTTGCTATCTTTTCACGGTAGGTAGCTTCAGCGACCGCCAGCTTATCCGCATAGATTGTATCGAATGTACCGAGCTTTTCCTCAGCCGCCTTTATCTCCGCCTTTTTGCGCTCAATCTCAGCGATAAGGCTTTCCTTTTCGGCAGAAATACGGCTCTTTTCATTAGAAAGCTCTATTTCCTTCTCAGCCTCATAGCCCCTTACCTTGTTGTTATAGCTGTCCATAAAAGCTCTTGCACGGTCGATAAGATTGTTGTTGCGCTGTGCTTCCGTTATCTTTGCATATACGCTGCCAACATCGTATCTGTCCCATTTTTCAGCGTCAAAATGTTCGGGTATGTCTTTTGCTATGTCCTCGATGAACGCCCGCTTATGGCGCATTTCACGCTGAATATCCTGTCTTGCAATGAAATAGTTGCCGTGATCGCTCTGAATGTCTGAGAGTACCTGTAAAATGTTCTGCTGATAATCAACGCCGATCGGTATCTCACCGAACTGTTCCTTTATCCAGTTCAGATCCCAGTCGAAATCTATCATATCAAGGATTATTCTGTTCTGTTCTTTTTCGGGGAGAGCGATAAACTTGACAGGATCTATCTGCAGTGGCGTGAATATCGACTGCAAGAAACTTTCGGGAGCAGGAACATCACGTCCGCCTTCCTTGATAGACTTATAATCTGCCTGTCCGCTTCTCTTCTTGCGGTCTATGTACAATCCGCTGTCGGTTTCTATGATGATCTCTCCCTCATTCTCGCCTTTTTTGAGTACAAAAGAGCGGTCGGAGCGGTTTGTCAGCGCATAGCGTATAGCGTCAATTACAGATGTCTTGCCTGCGCCGTTCGTACCGGTTATCTCAACCGACTGTCCGTCAAGCTCGGTTTCCGATATGCCAAATAAGTTTTTGATCTTGATTTTTGTTGTTTTCATGTGTTACCTCCTAATACGTCGGGTGCTTTTCTGCTTTCAATCTTCTGTTTTTCTGCCAGTGAACAGTCCCAGCAAAGACTTTTGCCGTACTTATCGTATGACATCTGAGCTATCTGCTCGGCAGAGAATTTGCCGTTTCCTGCTATTTCTTTCCCGCAGTCGGCACAAGTCCTTTCGGTCTGAGCTATCTGCGGTACTGTCGGACGTATCCGTAGTCCACCGACTGTTTCACGGCCGAATTTCACGGTCGGATCAAAGTATACCTGTATGGCACGGCCTGCCCAGTCTTCTATATATGGAGCGTTGTACAGCTTCTGTATCTGCTTCATATTTGTCTTATTCAGTATAAACGGTTTCTGACCGTTTTTGAGGTGCGCCACTACCTCATATTCTTTTTTACCGTTTACGCCTACTATTTCTTCTCGGCGGACATAATCAATTACGACTACTATGTCCTGACCGTTCGGAAGCGAGTACGCTCCGAGGTAATTCGGATTCGTAAGCAATTTCCAATGCGTTTTTATTTCCGGCATTACTTTTTACCGTTCCTTTCTGCTTTTCTAAGCGTGTATATACACTTTCCGACTGCACTGTCAAACCGCTTGCAGTCGCTGTAGTAGTGCGTCATGCACACCGGTGCATATTTGTAGTACGGGCATAATACCCAGTTGTTATTTTGCTCTGCGGTCTTGCCGCAGTGAGAGCAGGTCATACAGCAACCTCTTTTAATGTGAAATCCGCCATTCTGCCCACTTCTATCTGTTCTGCTATCAGCTGTACCGCAAGCAGGCTCTAAAAACGTTGTTTCGACATTTACCCACATCTCTTCGGGTACTAAATCGCACATATCCTTGACGATATGCTTAGGCGTAAACACTTCCGCAAAGTCTTTTACACGTTGCTTACTTTTTATCAGCTTTTCCGTCATTGCTTGCTCCTTTCTCAGCAGATACAAGGATTTCGTCATATAAATCCTCAGCATATCCCTTGATAGTTTCATCATTCGGACATTCGTCCCTTGCGTCCTTTAGCATTCTGACTAGCCGCCGCATTACCATAGCTTTTTGCCTGCTGTTAAACAGCTTATACTTGCACTTTTCCCGGTTTGACCTGTTCCACTCTTTCCATGCAGGACATTTTAACGTGTACGGCTTTGTTTGCTTACTGCACTTATCACAGCGGACGGCGTAATGTCGGCGAGGTTCACAGCCGTACTTTTCACACTGTTCTACTTCTCGTTGTGGCGGCTCTGCGTCAACCGTAATGCCATTTCCACCGCAAGTACACGGTAACAATTTATCTGCCATCTTTATGCTCCTTCCCGAGCCGTATCATCGCCAGTGTGCCCTTGTACCACTCTTTGAGGAGCAGTCCCATCAGATACCACACTGTCACTGTCAGCCCCGCTATGACTATCCATTCGCCGCCTACGGCGAGATATCCGCGCTCTTCGTATGCCGCGTTAACAAACAGCAGAGCCGTTATGTTGCACGCAAGAGCCGTCACGATCGCCTGTACTGCCCTTGCGAGTATGTACAGGATAACTTGTTTCTTCATTATGCTTGTTCCTCGCTATATACGATGATTGGTACAGCTCTCTGCTTTTCATCAAATTTCCATGACTTTTCGCATTTGTACAGTTTTTCGCAGTTTGTTTCTCCGTCATCCTGCACGGATAGCACCGCTAATCTGACATCGCCGACATCTTCATCTTCGAGAAGACCTCGACTTTTTATGAACTCTTCGCATTCGCCGACTGTGTCTGCACGGAGTATTTCGTATGCATCATAGGCGCTAGTGTCTATCTCTACGCTGTAGATTTTCTTTGCCATTGGTTTAACCCTCCATGTAATTCCTTAGTACTGTTTTCTCCACAAACCAGTACTTTCCTACCTTCTTTGCACCGGGTATCTTGCCCAGTCTACAGTACCTTGTGACTTCAGGTATCGTGATACCCATAAGCCCTGCAAGGTACTCCTGCGACAGCATCACGGGCAAGAGGTCCCAGTTGCGTACTTGCGTCTTAATGCTTGCCATTATGTACCTCTTTTTTCTTGTGTCTTACGCTGTCTTGTCATTTACCTTATCGCCGTATGCCATCGATATGGCAAGCAGCTGTGCCGCTGTTGCATTTATCAGTGCGGCGGCAAGCTTTTTCTCGTGCTCCGGGAGCTTCTCATAGAGCTCGGTTGCGATTTTTACATCCTCGTTTTTAGGCATATTTATACCTCCTTTACATTATTTTCTTGCTTTCAGGTCACTAATATCGCGTTCTATAAGTTCCGCAAATTTCGGAAAATCAACTTTTCCGTAATAGAATGTCATTACTTGCGACTGACTTTGAAGAATGCGAACACGTGTCTCAAGTGACGATATCTGTTCTTTTATTTCGTGGTAACGCTTTTTTGAAATAAACATTTTTTCACCTCCTCTGTTGGTTGCGTTTTGCAACTTAATGAGCAAAAAAATATGTGCTGAACTCACCAGCATTTATACCCAGAAGATTAGAAAATTTCTCGGCTTCATCTAAGTCGAACGGTCTGATATTGTTAATCTTCTGATTTACAGTTGGTTGAGCAATATTCAAACACTTAGCCACATCTGCCTGTGTTATTTCAAGTTCACGCATTCTACCCTTGATTTTATTTGTATTCACCATTTTTTCACCTCCTCTGTTGGTTGCGTTTTGCAACTTTCCGTAAGCATATATTAACACATCTTTCAGCGTTTGTCAATAGCGTTTTGAAAATATGCGCAATTCAACTGCGTGAGGAGGCGCGACATGAAGTTCGGAGAAAAGTTAAAAGCGCTTCGGAAAGAGCGCGGACTGACTCAAAATGAGCTGGCTAAAGCTGTAGGGGTAGGTACCCGTTCAGTGGTTGGCTGGGAGCAAGAAGGGCGTTACCCCCGCAAGCGTGAGCTGTATGCGAAGCTGGCCGAGGTGCTCGGCACGGAAGAGAACTACTTGCTGACGGAAGATGAGCAGTTCGTATCCGTTGCTTCAGAGCAGTACGGTAGCCGTGGCAAGCGGCAGGCCGAGCAGCTCGTAGCGGAGCTGTCTGGTCTGTTCGCAGGCGGTGAGCTGACCGAGTCCGACAAGGATGCGGTCATGATTGCTCTCCAGAAAGCTTACTTCGACTGCAAAGAGGACAATAAGAAATACACCCCCAAGGCGTATCGTCCGAAATAACGGACATCCGTTGTGGTATCATAAACGCCGAGGAGGTGCTTCGATTGGATTCTTATGCCCTTTATAAGAAGGCGAATAACCTCGTCAAACAGTGTGGGACAAGAAACGCACTGCACATAGCAAAGGAGATCGGCATCAAAGTCTACTATGAGCCGACTTTTGATAAATTGCTCGGTATGTACACATTCCGGTGGAATCATCGACTCATGTTCCTGAATCCGCATATTGGGGAGGAGCTGCTCCAGATGGTAGCCGCCCATGAGCTGGGCCATGACTCAGAACACCGTGAGATTGCGAAGGCGAACAAGCAGGGGTTGCGGGAGTTTGCCCTGTTCCATATGAAGGATACGACAGAGTATGAGGCAAATGCCTTTGCTTCCCATATCCTGCTGGATAACGATGAAGTGTACTCTCTGAGCCGCCAGGGGTATGACGTGGTTGAAATCGCCAGAATGATGAAAGCGGATATAAACCTCATGCTGAT
>ENA-ORTQ01002523-ORTQ01002523.1-human-gut-metagenome-genome-assembly--contig:-NODE-2523-length-15818-cov-19.419400_pt1 | contig 15818 bp, 15 predicted proteins | sample MGYA00241912_ERZ509188 | MGnify/ENA primary metagenome ERZ509188 (study PRJEB26280, sample SAMEA2338849) | human gut metagenome | biome: human gut; feature: human-associated habitat; material: faeces...
AAACAAATTATTAATCAGAATTCTGTTGCATTTGCAAGTTGAATTCAGCAAATAAGCATTGGATCGAAAGATAAATCTGGATTTTGTGTAGCAACAATGCCGCATATCAGTAATCCTAGGCTTGTTAATACCACTCGTTCTGGACGTTGCATAAAGCCGATTTTACACTCTAAACCGAGGCCTTCAGCACGGGCACGTACATAGCTTACCATTAATGAGCCGACGAGGGCAGCAAATGTAATAATAGCTCCTAATAGGTAGTCATGTCCAATTAGGCAAAAGCAAATACCTCCCAATGTTACTAATTCACTGTATCGGTCTAGTACAGAATCATACATTGCTCCAAATGTTGAAGACATACCTCCGATGCGAGCCACCTGACCGTCCATCATATCAAATAGTGATGACAGTAGAATAACTCCACCTGCCCATCCTATTAAACTATAATGATTCATATCTTGGTTTATACCTGCATAAACCAGAATACAAGCTCCTGCTAGGTTCCCGAGGAATCCGATTGTTGTAACCAGATTAGGAGTTATCCCGATCTTAATCATTCCATGAACCAAAGGATTAATGATTTTGTAAATTAATTGCTGAAGTGAATCACGCAATTTTTTAGCTTGTTTTTTTATTTCCATGTTGGTTTGTGATTTGTTTTATTTTATTTTTGAGTTTTTCATTGATATGTGCATCTTTAAAGACAAATGTCTTGTGTAGATTATAGTTCCATAATATCGCAACCATAATAGATACGCTGACCTTGGCGATAATGAAAGCTGTTGATTGGTTTATTGAGATAAAACTATTTTGTAACGTAAGAAATTCAGTTAATAGATAAGTCCCCCATAAATTTAGTCCAATGCTTCCTATCCATACCAAAGTGTACTTTATGATGACAGGAATAGGGCTACAGTCTTCTGTCTGAAAAGTCCACTTATAATTAATAGCACAGTTAGTTAATCCTCCGCTGATAGAACCGATTAGTGTTGCATATACATAGTATACATTTGCACATTGATTCAATAAAATGCTTATCAGAAAGTCGACAAAAGTAGCAATCTGTGCAGAGAGCTGCGCTCTGATGAACATAAATAGCCCTCCCTTTTTGCAAATAGATATGAATAAATTTTTCACGCGCACACGAATCGATACAAAAGAATGACTATGCCTCCATATATTCCCGACAGGATATCATCCGCCATGATACCGTATCCGGAGGGTAATTTTTCAGCCTGTTTGATACCTAATGGTTTAAGTATATCGAAAAAACGGAACAAAATAAACGCTGCAAACATATATCCGATATAATTGTCTGCCGGTACAGCAAGTAAAGCAATCCATGTTCCAACCATTTCATCGATTACTACGCGCGATGGATCTTTACCCCAATATTTTTCAGAAACCCCCGATGACCAGATGCCTAAAAAAGTAAATATGCAAACAAGTAAAAATGTACATTGTAATGTTAGGTAGTAATCATTAAATAAAGATGCATATCCCCACCAGATAAGTGTGGCAAGTAATGCCCCAGCTGTACCCGGTGCGATAGGACTGTACCCTGAGCCAAAGCCACTTGCTATCAGGTTATGGAATAATGGTATTTTAGACATGTTTATTAATCTTGAAAATTATACGATTCTTTTTTTGTTTGAGTGCACAAAATTACGCTTTTTCTCTGAATTGACTTTCCTAAAAATCTAAATTAATAATAGTTAATACTGCATAAAAGACGGTCTATTTATCGTTTTTGTTACTACTTGACTTGTCTAAAACAATAAAGAGCAGTAATTTCGCCTCTGTTTTTATGAATATCGAAAAAAGCGTATTGAAATTTTTTATGGTAAAACGATTACTCCTAATAATGACATTTTGCATTTGGGCTGTAGGTCTGTGTGCTCAAATTCACGGAGTTGTTATTGATTCCGATACAGGAGATCCAATTCCTTATTTGAATGTTTATTATGATGGGAAAGGTGTAGGTACAATCACAGATATCGATGGAAAATATTCGATAGATTATCATCCGGGGTGGACAAAGTTAACATTTTCGATGGTGGGATATGCTACACAAGTGATAACAGTTTCTTCTAAGACAACCGAACTGAATATAAGTATGAAGTCGGATTTGGTTCTCGATGAAGTTATTGTAAAGCCCAAGCGTGAAAAGTATTCACGTAAAAATAATCCGGCAGTAGAACTTATGAAGAAAGTAGTTGCTTCAAAGGAGAAAACAAATTTGGAGCAAAACGACTATTATCATTATAATAAGTATCAGAAGATTACTTTTGCGATGAATAATATTACCACAGATTCATTGCGAGAGTCGTGGCTGTTTAAGAAGTATCCTTTTTTCCGGGATCAGGTAGAAACTTGTGATGTAACGGGAAAAAATATCCTGCCGCTTTCTGTTGATGAAACTGTTTCGGAGAAAATCTTTAGAAAAAATCCACGTTCGGAGAAGACAATTATTCAGGGAATAAATTCAACCGGAGTCAATGAACTGTTTAGTACAGGTGATATGTTGACTACGGTTTTGAAGGATGTTTTTCAGGATATAGATATTTATGAAGATCGTTTCCGCTTTTTGCAGTATCCGTTCGATAGCCCTGTTTCGGACGCCGGTATTCGTTTTTATAAGTTCTATATAATGGATACGGTATATGTAGAGCGGGATAAATGCTTCCATTTATCTTTTGTCCCTAATAACTCTCAGGATTTTGGTTTTACTGGACATCTGTATATTTTGGCAGACTCAACTTATCGTGTGAAAGAATGTCAGCTGAACTTGCCTAAAAAAACGGATATTAATTTCGTTGATAATATGATCATCGACCAAAAATTTGGTGAACTGCCTACTGGGGAATGGGCTTTATTGGAAGATGACATGTTGTGCGAACTGTCATATCTAAAGAAAGTATTGGGCTCTTATCTTGTAAGGCGTACTACCCGCTATTTTGATTTTGCTTTTGATCCTTTGCCTGATAAGCTTTTTAAGAAGAAAGGTGATGAGATAAAAGATGTCAATGCAATGATGCGTGATGACAAATATTGGAGTCAGTACAGGCAAGAAGATTTGACTCAGTCGGAAAACAGAATGAGCAGTTTTGTTGACGACTTGACCAAAATAAAAGGATTCAAGTATATCATGTTCGTATTGAAAGCTTTTATTGAAAACTTCGTGGAGACCAGTACGCCGGATAGTAAGGTAGATATAGGTCCTATCAATACCATGATTACTTCAAATTATATTGATGGACTTCGTTTGCGTGCTTCGGCCCAGACTACGGCAAACCTGAATCCGCATTTGTTTTTGAAAGGGTATTATGCATATGGTTTTAAAGACCAGAAATCCAAATATATGGGTGAGGTAGAGTATTCATTCGACAAGAAGGAATATTTGCCGCGTGAATTCCCTAAACATTCACTCACGTTTACTTATCAATATGATAATATGTTGCCTTCTGATAAGTTTATTAATACAGATAAGGATAATGTATTTACTTCATTGAAGGTTTGTACTGTCGATCAGTATAATTATGAGCGTAAGGCTACCATAAAATATGAACGTGAACGGGAGTTTGGCTTTAAAACGCTTGCAATGATTCGCTATGCTAACTATGAGCCATGCGGAGAATTGTTCTATCGTACGATGGCCGGTGAAAGCTCATTGCAGACGTTTATTGCTGAACAGCAGTTGTCTGGACAAAAATGGGTACATTCTCCATTCAATACTCATGACATTACGGTAGCTGAAGCATCTGTTGCATTCCGCTATGCTCCTGGTGAAACATTTGTCAACACCAAACAGCGGCGTCTTCCTATCAATCTGGATGCTCCGGTGTTTACTTTGCAGCATACATTGGCTTTGAAAGGTGTATTGGGAGGCGATTATACGTATAATGTAACGGAAGCAAGTGTCTATAAACGTTTCTGGTTTAGTTCATGGGGAAATGTTGATGCCCGTTTGAAAGGAGGTATTCAGTGGAATAAAGTACCATTCCCGCTGTTGATTATGCCTGCTGCCAATCTTTCTTATATCATTCAGGATGAGACATTCAATTTGATCAATAATATGGAATTCTTGAACGACCGTTATGCTTCATTGGATGTTTCATGGAATATGCAAGGTAAATTGTTCAATCGTATTCCATTGTTGAAAAAACTGAAATGGCGTGAGTTTATTGGCGTAAAATGTTTGTGGGGAACGTTGACCGATAAAAATAATCCGTTCCTGGAGCAAAACCGTAATGACGATGTACTGATGAAGTTCCCGGGACATTATGATTATAATGGAGAATACCGCTATTCAAGCAATGTGATGGATCCCAAGAAGCCTTATGTGGAGATTACCGCTGGTATACATAATATCTTCAAGCTTTTGCATGTAGAGTATGTACGCCGTTTGAATTATAACAATCTTCCGACTGCAAACAAGTGGGGTATTCGCTTTATGATTCGTACCGTATTTTAAAATTTCTGCCAAAATTGCCTGATGTATTAAACTTTTTGTAATTTTGTCATATATTGAATGTAGAATATGGTAAAGTCAGAAATACAGAATATAAAGTTGCGATTTGGCATTATTGGTAATGCCGAAGGCTTAAATCGGGCTATTGACATTGCAATACAGGTTGCTCCTACAGATTTGTCTGTACTGGTAACAGGAGAAAGTGGTGTCGGTAAAGAAAGCTTTCCGCAAATTATTCACCAGTTCAGTCGCCGCAAACACGGTCCCTATATCGCAGTCAACTGTGGCGCAATACCTGAAGGAACTATTGATTCAGAGCTTTTCGGGCATGAGAAAGGGGCTTTTACCGGAGCTATCAGTGACCGTAACGGATATTTTGCTGAAGCCAATGGGGGAACGATTTTTTTGGATGAGGTGGGCGAACTACCATTATCCACACAAGCGCGTTTGTTGCGTGTCCTTGAGTCTGGCGAATATATTAAGGTAGGTTCTTCTAAAGTTCAGAAGACAGATGTGCGTATTGTTGCTGCTACAAACGTGAATTTTGCAGATGCAATAGCGGAAGGACGTTTTCGTGAAGACTTGTATTATCGTTTGAATACAGTGCCAATCAAAATACCTCCTTTGCGTGAACGTCCAGATGATATTGCTTTGCTGTTCCGTAAGTTTGCTGCTGACTTTGCTGAAAAATATCGTATGCCTGCCATTCAGTTGACTGACGATGCCAGACATATGCTTGTATCATATTCCTGGCCTGGCAATATTCGTCAGTTGAAAAATATAACAGAACAGATTTCTATTATAGAAACCAACCGCGATATTACAGCAGACATTTTACAGGGGTATTTGCCTGCGCAACCGGTATCTCGTCTGCCGGCTTTATTGGGAGTGAAGAATACTTCTGGAGGAAAAGGCTTTGAAAGCGAGCGTGAAATTCTTTATCAGGTTTTGTTTGATATGCGTCGCGATGTAACCGAGCTGAAAAAACTGGTTCATGATATTATGTCCGAACGTGCCGGAACTCCGATAAATCATCCTGCGGAAACTGCGACTGTACATTATTTGCAGAATCCGGTAGGAATGGTACAAGAACCTCCAGTAGTGGTTGCTCCGGTTTCTGTGCCTGTTGTAAAGCCTTCTGTTTCGTCAGTAAATACTATATCTCCAGTAAAGGTTTCTTCGGATGAAGTAGCAGAAGTACAAGACACAGAAGAATATGTAGAGGAAAATCTTTCTTTGGATGAGGTGGAGAAAGAAATGATTCGGAAAGCATTGGAACGCCATCACGGCAAACGCAAGAATGCGGCAAATGATTTAAAAATATCAGAGCGTACGCTCTATCGAAAAATAAAAGAATATGGGCTTGATTAAAAAATATTATAAGTTAGTTTCTGTTTTGTCTGTTGCTGTCTGTATAATGGCGGCATGTACTGTGTCATATAAGTTTAATGGTGCATCCATTAATTATGATAAGGTAAAAACAATTTCTTTCGAAAATTTCCCGAACCGTTCTGCAGCGTTTGTATGGGGACCTATGGAGTCGATGTTTAATACGGCTTTGCAGGATATATACATGCAGCAAACCCGACTGAAACAGGTTCGGCAAGGGGGAGATTTGGAATTGTCAGGTGAGATTACAAACTACGATGCTTATAATAAGGGTGTGGGTTCCGACGGTTATTCTACTATGGCTGAGTTGAGAATGACTGTTAATGTACGTTTCGTGAATAACACAAATCATGCTGAAGATTTTGAACAGCAATTTTCTGCGAGCCGTGAGTATAATGCAAGCCAGCAGTTGTCTTCTGTTCAGGAAGATCTGGTTAATCAGATGATCGATGAAATAGTGGAACAAATATTTAATGCAACAGTAGCGAACTGGTAATTCATTCAAATGATGCAGCAACGTTTATATGAGTGGATATTGCATCCGGAATATTTGAATAAGGATAGCTTGTTTGAGTTGAGAAATTTATTGGCTCGCTATCCTTATTTTCAGACAGTTCGGTTACTTTATCTGAAAAATCTCTTCTTGCTTCAGGATGCTGATTTCAAGGATGAATTAAGGAAAAGTGCATTGTATATAGCCGATTTAAGTGTTCTTTTCTATTACATCGAGGGAGAGCGTCTGGTAATAAAGAAACACCCCTCTGAAAAAAACGTATCAAGTAATTCCTCTACTGACCGGACTTTAGATTTGATAGACCGTTTCTTGTCGGATTTATCGGAGGAAACTTCTATGGAACTGCCATTGCCGGCAGAAGTTAATGTAGATTATACTTCCATTTTGATGCAGGAACCTGATGCAGAATCTGCTTCTTCTACCATGTTGAAAGGCCAGGATTTGATTGATAACTTTATTGAACAGTCAGCCGGTTCTGAAACCTTGGCTGTGGTGGAAGAGGATGACTTGATGCAAGAATCAGATGCAGCAGATGAAGTTCCGGAGGAAACAGATATACAAGAGGGAGAAGATGAGGTAGAGAGAATAGAAGAAAGTTCGGATGAAAATTATTTTACTGAAACTTTGGCTAAGATCTATGTAAAACAGCAACGATATGATAAAGCTCTTGAAATAATTAAAAAATTAAATTTGAAATATCCAAAAAAAAATGCTTACTTTGCAGACCAAATAAGATTTTTGGAAAAATTGATTATTAACGCTAAATCAAAATAAAAGAAAATGTATTCATTGTATTTATTATTTGTAGGATTAATCGTACTTGCAGCTGTGTTGATGTGTTTTGTCGTGTTGATACAGAATTCTAAGGGAGGAGGTCTCTCTTCTAGTTTTGCTGCTTCAAACCAGATTATGGGAGTTCGCAAAACAACAGATTTTATTGAAAAACTTACTTGGGGATTGGCTATCTTTATGGTTGTAGTAAGTGTTGCTACAGCTTATGTTATTCCTACCACAAGCGAAGCTTCATCTGTTATTATGGATCAGGCAGTAAAAGAACAGAAAACTAACCCTCTGAATGCTCCTGCAGGATTTGCTGCTCCTCAGTCTGATGCAGCAACCGATCAGCCTGCTGCTGCTCCTGCAGCTAAAGATTCTGCTGCTAATTAATAAAAAAGATATATTGCAGAATGAGCGACCCTCGAAAAAGGGTCGCTTTTTTATTGTCTATAAAAACTAGCTATTCCTTGATTTGAGTTACTGCAAGGTTTATTTATTGGGTTGGAGCTAGCTAGATCAGGACTATTATTGTCTAAAGTTATTGAACGGGTGTATTTCGTGTTGGAAGAGTGATGACAAAAGAGTTATACTGATTGCTATTAATATGGTATAGTTGGGAGTAAATAAAAAAAAGAGACTGCTTTGAATAAGCAGCCTCTTTCTACCTTAATTATTGGAAGGATTTATTATTTCTTGAAATATCTGTTGTACAGACCTTCGAAACCTTTACCATGACGAGCTTCGTCTTTTGCCATTTCGTGAACTGTATCGTGGATTGCATCCAAGTTCAACTGTTTAGCACGAGTAGCGATACGTTTCTTGTCTTCGCAAGCACCGCATTCAGCGTTCATACGTTTTTCCAAGTTAGTTTTTGTATCCCATACGCAGTCACCCAGCAATTCTGCGAATTTTGCAGCGTGTTCTGCTTCTTCCCAAGCGTAACGCTTGAAAGCTTCAGCTACTTCAGGATAGCCTTCACGGTCTGCCTGACGGCTCATTGCCAAGTACATACCAACTTCTGTACATTCGCCCATGAAGTGGTTGTTCAAATCCTTAATCATTTCGTCGTCGCAACCTTTAGCTACACCGATAACGTGTTCGTCAACAAACTGCAAGCCACCTTCTGCTGTTTCTTCCATTTCTTTGAATTTAGAAGCAGGAGCTTTACACAAAGGACATTTTTCAGGAGCTGTTTCACCTTCATAGATGTAACCACATACAGTACAGATAAATTTTTTCATAAGTCAAAAAAAGTTTTAGTTATTAGTAATATTTTATTTGCCATTTACAGGCATTAATTTTCATTTTTCTCGTTTAGACATTCAGGACAGATACCTTTATAATAATGATGTATTTCCTCTATTTGGAATCCATCTTTATGTAAGAGGTCTGCCTCTTCGCTTTCCGTTTTCATTGGAATGTCATATATTTTTCCGCAAGTTTTGCATTGGAAATGTGCATGCATAGAAGTATCTCCGTCAAAACATGCATTGCGTTCGTCAATAGTTAACATGCGTGCTGCACCATGCTCAATAAACAGCTTCAATGTATTGTATACAGTTGTTTTCGACAGGGTGGGTATATCTTTGCATAATGCTAAATAAATTTCATCTATACACGGGTGTGTATGATGCTTTAGCAAGTAGTCCATAATAGCAATGCGTTGTACGGATGGCTTGATGTTATAGCTAAGCAGATATTCGTAAACGTTCATGTTATTCTTTTTATTTTGTAATTGTTACAATTTTAATTCTTTGGCAAAGATATAAAGATTTTCTTAAAATCCAAAGCAAAGTTAGTTTTTTTATTTTTCTCATAGTGAACAATAAATAATTCCTATCTTTGCAGTAATGCACTATTTATATAACAATTTATATGAAATATGGTTTTGTAAAAGTGGCAGCTGCTATACCTTTAGTGAAGGTGGCCGATTGCCAGTTTAATGCTCAGCAGACAAGTAAACTGATTGTCGAAGCTGATTCGAAAGGCGTACAGGTTATTATTTTTCCGGAATTAAATCTAACTGGATATTCGTGTGGCGATTTGTTCGGGCAGACTTTATTGCTTGAGCAGGCAGAAATAGCTTTGATGCAGGTTATGAATGAAACTCGTCAGTTGGATATCATATCTATTGTGGGCATGCCTGTTGTTGTCAATTCTACCTTGATGAACTGTGCTGTGGTCTGCCAGCGTGGAAAAATATTGGGAATTGTTCCTAAAACATATTTGCCTAACTATAAAGAATTTTACGAGCAGCGTTGGTTTGCTCCATCAACGGCACATGCAGATGATGAGATGGTTCGTATATGCGGGCAGCATGTTCCTGTCAGTTCCGATTTGATATTTGAATCAACAGATTTATGTTTTGGTGTAGAAATTTGTGAAGATGTATGGGCTACCATTCCTCCAAGTTCTCATTTGGCATTGAAAGGAGCTGATGTAATATTCAATATGTCTGCTGATACCGAAAATATCAGTAAGCATCAGTATTTGCGTTCTTTGCTGGCACAGCAGTCTGCTCGTTGTCTGGCTGGATATGTTTTTGCTTCTTCTGGATTTGGAGAGTCTACTACTGATGTCGTTTTTGCAGGAAACGCTCTTATTTATGAGAACGGAACACTACTGGCTGCTTCCGAACGCTTCTCATTTGAGGAACAGTTGGTTGTCAGTGAAATTGATATCGAACGTTTGAGAGGAGAGCGAATGGTGAATACGACTTTTGCTGCTAGTGTACGGACATATAAAGACTATCCGGTAAAGCGTATTCCAATTGAAATGACTAAAGCGAATGAAGATTTTACATTGACACGTACGGTGGAACCTCATCCTTTTGTTCCGGCAGGAGGTAAGTTGCTTGATGAACGCTGTGAGGAAATCTTTTCAATTCAGGTAGCGGGATTGGCTAAGCGTTTGGTACATACGGGATGTAAAACGGTAGTTGTCGGCATTTCCGGTGGATTGGATTCTACACTGGCTTTGCTGGTATGTGTAAAAACGTTCGATAAACTTGGATTGTCCCGAAAGGGTATTGTCGGCATTACGATGCCGGGATTTGGAACAACCGACCGTACTTATCATAATGCTTTGGATTTGATGAGTTCATTGCAGGTAACGACGAAAGAAATCAGTATACGCGATGCTTGCATCCAACATTTTAAAGATATTGATCATGACATATCTGTTCATGATGTAACTTATGAAAATGGTCAGGCTCGTGAGCGTACTCAGATTCTGATGGACTATGCAAATAAGGTAGGAGGACTGGTAATTGGTACAGGCGATCTTTCCGAACTGGCACTGGGCTGGGCTACATACAATGGTGATCATATGTCTATGTATGGAGTAAATGCAAGTATACCGAAAACACTGGTTCGGTATTTGGTTACTTGGGTAGCAGAAACCGGAGTGGATGAAAAATCACGTGCAACGCTTCTCGATATTATCGATACCCCGATCAGTCCCGAACTGATTCCTGCAGATGAAAATGGAAATATCAAGCAGAAAACAGAAGATTTGGTCGGACCTTACGAATTGCATGATTTCTTCCTTTTCCATTTCTTGCGTTTCGGTTCTCGTCCGGCAAAGATTTTCTATTTGGCGGAGATTGCTTTCCGTGATGTGTACGATAAAGAAACAATAAAGAAGTGGCTTGTAAATTTCTGCCGTCGTTTCTTTAATCAACAGTTCAAACGCTCTTGTTTGCCTGACGGTCCTAAGGTGGGATCTGTTTCTTTAAGTCCTCGTGGTGACTGGCGTATGCCGAGCGATGCTAGTTCAGCATTGTGGTTACAGGAATGTGAACAGCTATAATGATATTGAAGGAAATGACATGCCGGAAGCAACTGTTTGGCTTTTGGCATGTCATTTTACTTTTTAGGCATCTTTCCCTGAAATCATCAGAAAAACATCAGCATCTTTTCTTGAAAACATCAGCATCTTTTTTTATTTTTTCAGCAATTTTTCATCCTTTCTTCTGCATCTTTTTAAACGTATATTCTCTGGCATGCAGATTAGTCTATAATCCAAATCTTTGAGTGTCTATTTCTTTCACTTCTTTTTCCTTGAATCCTTTGAACTTATAGCTGAAAGACAGAGTTAAACTACGCTGGTTTCGTTTGACGCTCATGTCTGCAATTTGAACTCCGTTGCGTATGGTTGTATACGGATTCATAGAATTGAATATGTCATTTAGGCGCAGTTGTATGGAAGCTGCTTGATTAAGAAATGTATATCGGATAGCGGCATCTGTCTTTCCCATAGGCTTTATCGTATAACTTCCCTGTATTCCTTTGGTTTGTCCGAAGGCACTGAGTTCTATTTTTATATCGGGTTTTTGGGATAGTGTAAATGTGTTATTCCAAATGCCTATTCCGGTCCATTGTTTTCGGTCGAAAGGTGCATCAAAATAATGGCTGGCTTTGTCGTGTTTCAGAATTGCGCTTAGCGATAGTCGGCTACTCCACCATTTCCCGATTTTAAAGGGTAGGATGGAAGAAAATGTAAGTTGATTCATATAGTCCCAGTTCTGATAATTATATATGGACTTCAGTTCGTTGGGAGGCAGGTACATCATTTGCGTAAAGTAATGAGGCCTGTGACTGTAGCGCATCTGAAAAATATATTTGCGTTTTAATATATAGCTAAGATGGGCGGAATAATCGGTGTACGGCTTGAGGTAAGTGTTGCCTATTGTTACTTGGTAATTGTCGATATGGTTTATGGCTCCACTCATTACCCAATAGCTTGGATATGTCTTGTCGGAGTTGAATGAAAATTGTAACAAATGGAAAGGGGAAATAATGTATCCAAGTTGTAGGGTAGGGTATATGGCCCATTTTTTATAATTCACCATTTTGTAAAACTCCAGCGAAACGGATGCGCTTAAACTTAGTTTCTTGTTGAATTTATATTCGGAGCCTGCATATAAATTATAGGTGTATTCCTTTATTCGGGAGTTCAGATTCTGTTTGCTCATTGTTGGGGCATCGTATTGTTGCCGGTTACTGTTGGTTACATACGAAAAGGAAGTGCCATAGTCCAATTGCCATGCCTGATTGAGAATATGATGTTGGTCTGCGTATATTTTGCATCGGTTGATCACTTGCCTGGACGAGCTGAGAAATTTCTGCAAAGCTTCAACCGGTTGAAGTGTTTGAAAATGCTGATCTTCTATATTCCGGTAGTAAGTATAGTCTGCACCGGTTTTTAATCCGGAAGCTGAAGTCAGGTATAGTGAGAGATTGTGTACCTGGATTTGACTGTTGGAAATGTTTTCAGATGCAAACTGATTGCCGGAAGCTGTCAGGGTGTTTTGATCGTCAGGAGTAAGACTGGTTGTATAATCCAGACTTAGGCTGCTTTGAGAAGTAAATTTATAGGTGCTGCCAATTTTCAGCAGATGTGTGTTGCTTCGACCTTCTCCGGAGAAGTTTTGGCAGACATGGTGTTGGTTGCCATCGACTGTATGGAGAGTTTCCAGACTATTACCCTGACGGCTGTATTCATTAGTAAAATGATAGGTAAAATCTGCATCAAACTTTTTGGAGGTATAGGCTAGCGTAATACCACCTTCTCCGTCGCTTTGCTGCTTTTGGCTGTAGGTTCCGTTGATTTCTCCTTGTAATTTGCCTTCATCTGTTTTATACTTTGGGGTATGAATATTTATGGATGCACCACGAACATGGTATTGTGGGGGAGTGGTGTACATGATTTCGACTTTCTCCACTCGTGAGGCTGGCATGCTTTTCAGGAGTGTAAGAATTTGCTCGTAAGTCATGGAAGATACCTTGTCGTTTAATAAGATATTAACCGAACCACTTCCTGCGAGTGTCAGAGTTCCATTATATTCCATAATTCCGGGAAGGTTTTTGATAACTTCATAGGCATTGGTTACAAGCTTGGTGTTTGTCAGCTGGGTAATGTCATATATCAGTTTGTTTCCTTCCATTTTTAGCAGAGGTTTTTCTCCTTCGATTATTATTTCACGAAGCTGATTGTCTTTAGGATGCATGATGATGTGGTGTCGGATATTGTTTTCCTGAAAACACTTTCTTATTGTCTGGAATAGCAGGTGTTGTACGGTCAGGCAGTAATTTTCCCGTTTTTGACGGAAATGGAAATTTCCTTCCTTGTCGGTTATCGTTGCTTCGATAAATACAGAGTCGGCCGACTGGAGTATAACTGTTGCTCCGTCTATTCCTTGTTGTGAAGCATCTGTTACCTTACCTTCTATAACTTGTGCAGACAGGTGGGTACAAAGAGTTCCCGCACATATCACAATGCCTAATATGATCAGTCGTTTCATACGTTTGGGTTATTTGTTTGTTTTCCCTTGAAAAAATCTCTCTACATTGAGCTCTTTTATATAGCTTTCGGCATCTTGAAGCATATTTGTATATTTCTTCGGCTTTCCGGCCTGCTCGACCGCTTTGATGAATTTTTCGTAATAGACAGCCTCTTGTTCAGGCTGTTGCAATTTGCCGTATAAGAAGGCCGTCTGGTATAGCATATGCAGCTTCTCTGGGTTTTCTTTTAAAATCTTGTCGTAGCAGGCAATGGCATCCTTGTATTGATGGAGTTGAATGTGGTTTGTTGCTGCTGTTTCATACAGAGAAGTAACCAGTTGCTTGTCGGGCTGTAAGAGATCAAGTGCATCTTTTATGTCCTGTTGGCTTTCTTTTATCATGCCAATTTTACTTCCTATTACACCCAGTTGAGATAAAATGTAAGCATTTTTTCTCTCTGATAGATTATTGGCACGGACCAGACAATCGTATGCTTGGCTGAGGCTGTCTGTGTATGCATACGATAGTCCGAGATAATATTCCGTACTGGCCTGTCTGTCACCGGATTGTCTGATTTTCTGGTACAGTTTGATAGCATCTTGGTGCAACCCTGCCTGATTGTATGCGTATGCTTTCAGTCTGTTTATGTTTAAGTCGGTAGAGTCAATGGAGGTATATCGGCATAGATATATCAGTGCAGAATCAGGTTGTTCCATGCTTAAAAAATTTTGGGCAAGTGCGATAGTGTTATTCTGATTCTCTATATCTTGCATTGCAATTATTTTGCGGTATATAAGTGCAGAGTCTGGTTTTTCTAGTTTGTCGTAGCATTTGGCAATAGTATTCAGTTTGGTTTCCGAAGAGTCTTTTTTTATAAATGTATTATATAGCTCAATACTTTGCTGGTAGTACCCCCTTTGGTAATAACAGTTGGCCAGTGCATGTACGATCGTATCAGAAACATGTATGCTGAGTGCTTTTTTGTAGTTCGATAAAGATTTTTGCAGCTTCCCTTTTCGATGGTATTCTTCTCCTTGCATGTAATAGACTTTCCAGTCGGTTGAATCGCTTGGAAGTTGATAGATTGAAGTTCTTGCATAACAAAATACAGTCATCATCAGGCTGATAAAACAAATGATAGAATGCTTCATAGTGGTTATTTTTCAGGTTTAAACGAAACGGGTAGGGTGAACTCCATGTTGACTTTGGTACCGTCTGTGAGTTCGGCAGGTGCCCATTGTGGAGATTCTTTCAGAAGACTTATTACTGCTTGTTCGAAAGCTTTTTCTTTTGGGGATTCAAGAATCTGAAATTTTTCCAGCTTGCCGGCTGTATTTACTGTAAACTTGATGACGACTTTTGCATCTTTATTTTCAAGTCCTTTGGGATATTTCAAATTTTGGGCTATCCATGAATAAAAGGCTGTAATGTCTTTATCTTTATCAAAACGAGGACGCTTGAGTATTGTCTTTTTAGGATGAATGGATACGGTTTGTAACATTTCAGTATTATCTGTTTTTTTTATTGTGCTTTTATAGTATATCCATCCACTTATTCCAAGTATAGCTAATAATATGAGTGTATATAGATATATACGTTTACTATGCTGTTGGGGTTTATTCTTTCCTAAGAAATAAACTTCATTATCTTCTTTATTCATAATTATTTAATGTTTTAAATGATTGATTTTTCAACTAATGATTTCAATACTTTCAGGGCTTCTTTCGAAACATGTAAAATGAACTTTGCAGAAGTTTTTGTATCAGCAAGTATAAGTTCTTGCTTGTTGATATTTATTACATATATGAAGTTGCTGTTTATCACAAGACTTCTGCCTACTCGAATAAATATACTGGCATGGTCTTTTAATTGTTGTTCTATGATTTTTTCAAAAGCTGATAGGTTGAAGGAAAATGTATATTCTTCACCATTTATTAATTTCATAGTTGTGTAGCTGCCGTCTGAACTGATGTAGACAATTCCGGTATCTAAGACTCTTACCAGTATGGTATTGTTGGAAACTGTTAGGTAATTTGGCATAACATTAAATGTATTCATTAAATGTGTTTCTATAATTGTATCAAACAAAAGAAGAAATTTTTGCTCAGATAGTGTAATTCTCATTTTGCTTTTTTGTGAAATCCCTTTTTCATTTTATGAATTTATCTAGAATCGTTTTTTGATATTCTTCTGTAGCGGTATTCTTTTATATGTTCTGATTATTTTACGAGGATTTATTTTGTACACAGTAAAATGTTCTTTGGAATGTTGATGACGAGTTGGGAGATGTACTAATAGTATTAGTTATTATGTGGTGTATTTTAGGTAAAAACATGCCGTTGTTTTAATGAAGAGAAGGCGTTGTTTTTCCATTGTGCCGTAT
>ENA-ORTQ01002537-ORTQ01002537.1-human-gut-metagenome-genome-assembly--contig:-NODE-2537-length-15773-cov-3.513679_pt1 | contig 15773 bp, 7 predicted proteins | sample MGYA00241912_ERZ509188 | MGnify/ENA primary metagenome ERZ509188 (study PRJEB26280, sample SAMEA2338849) | human gut metagenome | biome: human gut; feature: human-associated habitat; material: faeces...
CCGTCGTCGCTGAACTCTGCGAGATATTCGAAGCGGTTTTTCGCTTCGTCGAATTCGTAGCAGCCGTCGAAATCGAAGCGGTTGGCATCCGTCGATTTTACGAAATACGAGGTATTCGTCTTCAGTTCCATCGAGAATTCCGACGAGTTGCCCCGGATAACCTGTGTCTTGGAAGCCGTAAGCTGGAAACCTTTGTATGTTCCGACGAACGGCTTGCCGACGTAGTCGGGTTTCTCGACGGCGGACGTTTCGATCAGAATCGGCTCGTCCGGCATGACGCAGGACCAACATTCGCCCATATCCGGATCGTCGGTCTGATACGTGTACTCGATATTGTTTCCCGTGGTCTGTCCCGTGATCTTCACCTGACCGTCATAACCCAGGTCCGCGCTCCACATGAATTTGACTATGCCGTACATACATTCGTCGAATACCGGGGGAACCGCCTCCCAGTCGTCGCAACAGTTGAGCATCCGGAGACTGGTGTGTTCACCCTGTTTGAGCGAGATGAGGTGTCTTTCCAGATCGGTCGCCACCGTGAGCGTCACCTCCTCGGCCGGCATCGTGAAACGGTATTTCCAGGTGACGGTCCCACTGGAGACCAGTTCGCAGGGAGTGTCGTTGAACAGACAGGCCGAAACGGCGAACATGCCGTTCGTCACGACGATTTCGACGTCCACGACTTCGCCCGCTACGGCCGTTTTGGCGACGGCGACGGTATATTCTTGCGAAACGGGGGCGTTGATCGGGTACTCTTCGGGCTTGAACTCCTAGATAATGACTCCTAACGTGACGTCCCGTTCGGGCATGACGAATTCGAACGTACCGCCCCGGGTGTCGCCGGCAACCTGCTCGCAGGCCACGCCGTTCGCGGAGACGAACTTCAGGTAATGGTTTTCGCTGGTGACTTCGACCTCGACGGATACCGTCTCTCCGGCTCCAGCGGCTGTCGGAGCGGTGATCCTGTAATACGCCGCCATTTCGTTCTGGGATACGGAAATGGCGTACGGCTTTTCATTCACTTCGGAGTCGCTGTCGTCACACCCTCCCCCGACGAGCAGGGCGCACAAGGCGAAAAGGCCGGACAAGGCTTTGAAATACGAGTTTTTCATGGGCGTAGGTTTTTAAGATGGCAATCGGGTTGGAAAAAATCCGTTCCGCGGCCGAATCATTCGCATCGCTTCATGCAGGGCATCATGCCGTTCCGGTTATCCGACCGGTCACGGCACAAGGCGATCCGAAAAACTGTTCCGGTCGCAGAACGGATTTCGCGGAGAGGACGGATGCGGCGAATTACAGCATCCGCTTCATTTCCGGCGAAGAGCCGGCACGGGACGTTCGGGCATCGCGCACGTCGTCCGGAATCGTCGTCCGGGAATATACGCTGGTTTCGGCCGGCTCGGTCCGGGCGGTCATCGTCAGGGTGTTCCCGTCATTCGTCAGTTCGAAATCGTAACCGCTACCCCAGCTCTCGCCGTCGTCGTACACTCCGGTCAGCCGGGATCCGTCGATCGAATAACGCCCGGTGTATTTGGTGTAGTTCGATGTTTCGACCTTCTGATAAAGTCCGAATGTCGCTGCCGAAGTGAATTCTACGTATACCTCAAATCCTTCGGGAGCATTCTCTGACCAAGAAGTAAGGCGCCATTCGCCTACGATTTCCGACTGAATGTTGGGGGCATCGTCGTCATCCGAACAGCTTGCGGCGAAAATGCCGAGCAGGGAGAAAACGAGCAGATGATAAAGATGTTTTTTCATTGCAAGCACTGTTTTTATAACCAACCTCCGTTTGCTGCGCCGGCCGAACGGGCGATGACGGCGAATTCCTTGGTGATGACCATGCCGCCCATCACGACGCCCGTTCCAGGTTTCGTACCGCCGGCTATCGCCGAAACCTTGATTTTGGCCGATCCGGGTTTCGTGCATTTGATCATCAGTTTTCCATTATACATTTTGGGAGCCGCCTTGATGCCAAGCTTTTCCATATCCTTGGCCGACATCTGGATATCGGTATAGGTAAGGTCTTCGGCACCCTGTCCGAAATGCTGCGTCAGCGGAATGAGCTGCACCTCGCCCAATGCGACCTGCAGACAAGGCGTTCCTTCAATCTGCATGAGCAACTGATAGGCATCGGTAATGCCGGTGCCCATTTTGCCGCGGTAAATCGACACGTCGGCGATCGTAGCTTTCGAGCCTTCGCCCAGCCGGGAGTCGATTTCATTGACCGAGGTGAGCAGCATGGTCTTGAATTCGTCGAGCGAGTATCTCTTCCCTTTCTCCAGGGCATAGGAGAGGCCGAGTGCGGCTACGCCCGAGACGTGCGGGCAAGCCATCGAGGTTCCCTGCATGTAGCCGTAATCCGCTCCGTTGCTCGTTTCGGAGCAGAGCGTCGAAAGGACGCCGGCTTTCTCCCCACCGCTCAAACCGCTCGTTTCGCCGCCGGGAGCCGCGATATTACAGCCGGAACCGTAGTTGGTATAATTGGCCGGCAGGTAGTCGGGCGAGAACGAGGTGACGGAGATATAATCACGATAGCCTGCCGGATAGCCGGACATGGCTGTCGATTCGTTGCCGGCGGAAAAAATGATCAGTCCGCCGTCGAGGGCCTCGCAGTTCTTCTGGGCGGCGAAGTACTGAAGCGCCTCGTAATCCATCGGCGATTGTTTGATGAACATGTTGTCCGACGTGTATATTCCCGCCTTGATGCCCCACGAGCACTGGAGGATGGAGGCACCGTGATCCGCGGCGTATTTTACGGCACGGCTCGACACGAGGGCGTCACCCGTCAGGTCTCCCGAGAAGATCTGACACGACATGAGACGCACACCGTCTCCCTTGCCCGTACCTCCGGCCACGCCGCAGACGCCGATGCCGTTGTTATTGACGGCGGCTACCGTGCCCGCAACGTGCGTTCCGTGTCCCGAATCGCCCTTCTGACCCCATGAAATGGGACCGTCGGCAGCGAAGTTCCATCCGTGAATGTCCTGGTTCTTGTATTCGGGCGAAGGGTTCGGATTGATCCACATGTTGGCCGCCAGATCCGGATGAGTGTATTTCACCCCTTCGTCCACGATGGCGACGATGACTTCGGGATTACCTGCCGTGAGCTTCCATGCGTCGGCCACATTGATGTCGGCTCCGGCCACCGATGTAGTGGCAACGGCCTGGTCGGCATTGTTGATGTAATGCCACTGCCAGAAAAGATTCGGGTCGTTGAAATCCGCTGTAACCAAAGCGCGGGTCTGGCCGTTCGCCGTTGCTTGAAACGGATAGGTTTTGCAGTCGGAAGCCCGGTAGAGACGGGTGCGGAACTGCACTTTCGAGATTTCGGCGACACCTGCGAGTCTCTCGGCCGCCTTGTCGAGATCCTCTTCCGATGCGAACCCGAGCACATACCATCTGTGAAGCCCTGCCGCACGGGTGCGGGCCTCGTGTTCGCCGGCTTCGGGGAAGACGCGCTCCAGCGAGGTGACATGCAGGTCGTTCAGGATGTCATCGACGGATTCGATGCCCGAACGGGTCAGCGCCGAACGGGTCTTGGCCGCATTCAACGCATTCTGTTCGAGACTGGGAATGGCTTCTTCGCCAAATTTTACGATGAGCGAACCGGCCACGGCGTCGTCCGACGTATTGCAGATTTTGCCCGAAGTCTCGATTTCGGGAGCGGAATCCCCGCGGTTCGGTATTTCCTGCATGGGATCCGTCGAGCAGGCGGCCAGCAGCAGGGAGGCGAAAATCAGGAGTTTCGTTTTGTTATGCATATATCATGCTGATTTTTGAGTCCGGCAGGTTGTTTTTGGCTTGAAAAAAAGGGAGAGGCCGACACTTGCCGGACGACCGGCCTCTCCCGATCCGATATTACTTGAGCGTGATTTCGGCAGCGGCCGTTTTCCGGAACCGGAGTTCCGATCCCGAACCGTTCGCACGCTGCACAGCGTCGCTGAATCCGACCGTAGCCCTTACGGCTTTCGCTTCAGGAGCCGATGCGGGCAGGAATCTTTTCGCATAATCGGTCGGTACGGTTTTGACGGAACTGCGTTCTGTAGAAACGGAGAATTCGAGCCGTTCGACGTAATTCCGCGGCTGCCGGAGCTCTGCGGCCATCCGGCGCAATTCTGCGATCCGCTCTGCGGCCAGTTCGGGAATGCCGCCCATATCCTTGGCGGGATCGACGAGCAACATATCCGTAAGGATCGAATAGGGGGTCGTCGTACTCAACGTATACAGATAACGGAACGTGGCCCCCTGCTCGACATAGTTCGGGGTGGGCACGAAATAGATGTAACCGTCGGCCACGGCGCCTCCGATGAACGGATAATTGACCGCATAGAGGGCTTCGGGATTCTCCTCCGAGACGCAGCCGGCGAGGATGTCCTCTCCGTTGATGACACCGATCGGCGTTTGCGAAAGAAGCGGGGAGATAGCGCCGGTTATGCCTGCGAGCGGAGCCGAGGCCGGAACGTAAACCGCCGGAATCTGGCCGCCTTCGTCGAACGTGAGACCGGTAAGGCCCGTGATGGTCAGCAGATCGACCGAACTGCTTTCTGCCGGGTCGTCTTCGATGGTCACCGTGCCGATCTTCCGTCGCATCGGCTTCTCATCCATGACGTTGATGGCATAATAGTTCCATTCGGTCGAAATCAGGTACTCCTTCGAGGGCTGCTCTTTCTGCGGCAGGAAGTCCGAGTAGAGGAACTCGCTCTCCAATCCCGGGTTGTATACACCGGTGGTCTTGATGGATGCCGTGAAGAGTTTGCTGGCATATCCGTTGTAAGCCAGTCCGGCGAACGTGTACTCCGTGTCGCCGTTCAGCCCCGTGAGCATGACGCTGTAATGTCCGCCGTTGATGGCGTCGAGCTGCTCTTTGGTGAAATCCTTGCCCTCCTCTTTGAGGAAAGCCGTCATGTCCAATCCTTGGATGTCTTTTGTCTTGAAGACTCCGTGTTTGATAGATTCAATCCCCTCGCCATAGGCCCAGAATTTCGCCGCATTGTCCGTCGTAATGCCCTGTCCCGCGAATTCGTTCGTGGCTTCGAGCCCGATGTTGAGGATGACGGAAACCTCGTCGCCCTTGGCGACATATCCGAACGAAATGGAGGCATAGCCCTGCATTTTCAGGTTCTGCGACGCCGTTTCGCCGCCCTCCGGATTCGCCTCTTCGTCCGAACCGTAGATGCAGCCTACAAGCGTGTACTTGCCGGTGCCGCCTTCCAGATCCTGAACGGAAATCGTCCCCGAAACAGTGATCGTCTTGATGAGTTCCGCGGCGATCTTGCCATCGGCCATCTCCTGTGCCTTGAGGCTCGCCTCGCCGTCGCTCAAATTGCCCGTGAAGATCGCATAGCGGAACTCTCGGGTGTCCTCGGAGAGGGTGGCGCCGATTTCGACGACACCGTCTGCGGGTTCGCTTTTGGTGAGGGCCACCGAGTAATCGTAGACCCTGGCTCCGGGAAGCATGATCCGCTGCAGACCGTTTGCGTTGGCATAGAAGAATTTTCCGGCATATTCACCTTCGCTCGGTTCGAGCACGATACCCTGCGCCGGGAAGGTAATCACGCCGTTCTTGAGCGTGCCATATTGTCCGGCTGATTCGTCCATGGCGAAATTTTCCGGTGTCTGCGATGCGATGTACCACTCACCCATATCGGAAAAGAGGGTCAGACCGGTCGATTGGTAGGGATAATAGACCTTGTTCGGATCCGAGGCATCGACATAGGTCCAGACGTTGCGGTTCTCGTGGTTTACCTGTCCTCCGGCGAAGATGTTCATCAGCTCCGGAGTGTAGGCTTTCATGCGGTAATAGCCCTTCTTGTCCGAACGCTCGTAGATTTCGAGTTCGATTTCGGGGTTCGGATTAGCATTGGGATTGTCTATCGAAGCGAAGTTGCCCAGAATGTCGTCGCGGTAGCGGCCTTTGGTCGCGCCGGTCTTTTCGTCGGTGACCAGCTCCCATTTGGCCAGCACGAGCGATATTGAGAGGGTCACCTTGTCGGGACCGTAAACCGAGGCGTAGCGCGGATCCTCGATGTCGATGTCGCAGGTGTAAGTCGTGCCCATTTGGGCATTGGGGAAGCTGACCGTAAAGGTCGTCTCCTCCTCGCCGGCATCGAACACGATCGGCTCGACGACGAAAATATCCTCGACGTTGGCCTTCACGACGACCGGAACGACGATCGGATCCACGGTATTGCGCCGTTTGACCGTATAGGTCGCCTCGGTCTGGGCGCCCGGTTCGAACTCCAGATCGGTCCGCGCAGACTGCTTCTTCGGGAAATAGACACCGTAGCAGTCGGGATCCTCCGCGGTTCCCCGGGTATAGTTCACATCGTCCTTGCAGCCGGCCAGAACGAAGAGAGCCAGCAGTAACGGTAATATATGCTTGAATGTCTTCACGGTAATTTGCTTTTAAATTTGACAGCTCGGTCGCAGATGGTCATCAGCCGTTCCACGGCTTGACCGTCTGCGAAGGATCGGGATTGTTCTGCGTGGCGATGACGGGATTGTTCTGCGTCTCGCCGCGCGTGATCACGAAGTTCCAGTAGGGCGCGCGCCCTTCCGTGTTCAGCCGGTACGAATTGGGAGAGTTGGTTCCCACATAGCCCCGTCGGGTGGACATGTCGAGCCGCTTCATGTCGAACATGACGATGCCTTCGCCCCAGAACTCGATGCGCTTCTGGAGCATCAGCTCGTTGGTGAAACTTTCGACCGACGACGACATGTTCGTACAGTCGTAACCTCCGCCCACGATACGGTGGCCGTTCATGAACTCGTTGAGCAGACGGATGCCTTCGCCAAGATTTTCATGCGCCTTGGCCTCGGCCTCGATGAAGTACATCTCCTCGACGCGCATGTAGGGATGGTCTGCGGCTCCGCCGACCTTGAAATCCTCATAGGCGCCCTGCGCCGGACGGAACTTGATGTTCGCGTAATCGGGCAGTTCATTGAAGTATTCCTTGCCCTCTTTGCGGCAGCTTTTGTAGTCGTAGGACTCCTTCTCCGGGTCTTTGCGGTCGGGATCGAGCCACGAATGGCGGCGGAAGTCGCGCAGGTCGATACTGTTGTAGAGGTTGCTGTTGATGCAGCGGCAGGCGTCGTTTCCGTAGGCGCTCCATGCGTTCTCGGTACTCATGTGCGCCGTGAAGCAGAAAAGGTTGGCGACGCTCTCGCTCGGCAGGGCGAGGCCCCAGATCCAGGCATTGTTCGACGTGGCGCTGTTGAAGCCGTTCGTGGGGTCCTCCCACTGCTCCTGCGTCAGGGGCGTGCAGCCGCTGGCGGTGATGGCCTGCCGGGCGTACTCGGCCGCCTGCGCATAAGCGGCATTGTCCTCCTTCGCCGTGCCCCGCTCGAGCCAGGCCCGGGCTTTCAGTCCGTAAACCAGCGCCAGGCTGATCGTGTACTTGTCGGGGGCCGTAAAGCCGCTCAACAGCTCTTCAGCCTTGTCCAGGTCGGGGAAGATCACCTTGTCGTAGATGTCATCGACCTTGGCGCGGGGGTTGTTCTTGGCCTCGGCCTCGGTGGTCTCGGGCAGTACGACGGGCACGCCCAGCCCGAGAACCTCGGGCGCTTCGGTGTAGTTGTTCTCCTTGAACTCGTACAGACGCACCAGATCGAGGTAGAACATGGCCCGATAGGCGTAGGCGAAGCCCAGATAGGACTTCTGCGTGGCGTCGAGCGAGGAGAAGTCCGAGGCGTCGATCTGCTTGATGACGTTGTTGGCCGCCATGATCCACGCATAGTAGTTGTTCCACGTGAGCGCGCCCACGGCATAGTCGGCCCCGAGCGCTTCGTTGGTTCCCCACTGTGCGAACCAGTCGTAGCCGATATTGCCGCCGATGGCGATGTCGCCCGTCATGGATTCCGTGGCAATATGGATGGCCGGCAGGGCGAAATCCCAGGCTTGGCCATCCTGTGCGTAACCCGCGGAACCGGCCTGTACGAGCGAGGCCGGAATACCCTCGATCAGCGTTTCGAGGGTCACCTGATCCTCGGTGGCTATTTCATAGGGGTCGGCTTCTTTGATGCAGCTGCTTGCCAGCAAAGCCGCCGCCAGCGTCGCGAGCGTTATGTTTGTCGCTTTTTTCATAGTATATCGTTTGTCGTAAAGTGATTGAGGCCGATTAGAATTGGATGTTGATGCCGCCCGAAATCGTCCTTACGGGCGAATAGGTGGCCTGGCTCGTCGATCCCGAATAGGAGTAGCGGGGATCGAATCCCTGACGCTTGGACCAGTACCAGACATTCTCGCAGGCCAGGTAAACGCGCACCTTCTCGATTCCGACCTTCTTGGTGAATTTCGCCGGCAGCGTGTAGCCGAAGTTGATGTTTTGCAGGTTCAGATAAGAGGCATCCATGAGGAAACGATCCGACATGTTGTTCTGATCCTTGTCTTCATACTGCAAACGCGGAATGTTCGACGACGCATTGTCCGCCGACCATGCCTTGAGGATGTCCTTGTGCCAGTTCATGCCCGTCGTCTTGTTGGCCGGCGAGTACATGGCCGCCGCATAGCCCGAGTCGTAGGCCAGACCGCCGATCTGGTAGGTGAAGGCCACGCTCAGGTCGAAGCCCCAGAAATTGACGCTCGTGCCGAAACCGCCGTAGAGGTCGGGAATGGGGTCGCCGCAGAGATAGTCCGACGCCTTGGCATATTCGGTCGTCGTGACGCGCTTGCCCGTGGGGTTACCCTTGTCGTCGGTTTCGTCCATGTACCACATCGAAAGGCCCTCGTCCGAAACACCGGCATATTTCCTCATGTAGAAAGTGTACATCGGCAGCCCTTCTCCGAAGAAAGTGGAGCCGCTCACATAACCGGAGTAGCCATCGACCTGCTTGGTCCGCCGTTCGGGCGGCAGCATGGTGATCTTGTTGCGCAGGTGCGTCATGTTGAGGTTGATGTCCCACTGGACATGCTCCCGCCGGATCGGCGTAAAGTTCAGCTCGATTTCTACGCCGCTGTTGCGCATGTCGCCCACGTTGGCGTAGTAGGACGAATAGCCCAGCGACGGAGCGACCGGGAACGACAGCAGCATGTCGGTCGTCTTGCGGAGGAAATACTCGACGCCTCCGGAAACCGTACCGCGCAGGAAGCTGAATTCCACGCCGGCGTTGAAGTTGGAGTTGGTCTCCCAGGTGATGTTCTCGGAGCCCTTGGCATTGAAGACGGTCGATACCTTTCCGTTGGCGTTTTCGATCGTGTAGGTGTTCGTGTAGCGGAAATTACCGATGTTGTCGTTGCCCTGCGAGCCGATCGAGGCCTTCAGCTTGAGGTTGTCGAGCCATTCGTAGGTGCTCTCCATGAAATTTTCCTTCGAAATGATCCATGCGCCGCCCAGCGACCAGAAGTTGCCCCAGCGGTGGTCGGGATGGAAACGCGACGAGGCGTCGCGGCGGTAGGAGGCCGAGAAAAAGTACTTGTTCTCGTAGTCGTACATGACGCGGGCGAAGTAACCCTCGTTGTTGTACTCGGTGCGGTAGGAATTGGCCGCCTGCTTGTCGATGATCGCCCCGGCCAGTTCGTCGTTGTCCTGCGTCAGCATGTTGCTCTTGGAAGCCGACAACAAGTAAATGCGGTTCTGGTAGGACTCGTGGCCCAGCATCACGTTGATGTTGTGCGGGCCGATTTGCTTGGTGTAGTTGAGAATCTGCTGCAAGTTGAGGTCGAAATTCCGCTGATGGCCTTTCGAAACCGATCCCTTTTCGCTGGCGAACTGTCCGAACCAAGGATTCAGAACGCTCGTGGAGCGGGTTTCGTCGAGCGAAACGCCGGCGTTGAACGTGAACTTGAAGTCCTTGAGGAACGTAACGTCGAAGTAGGCCGTGCCGTTGAAGGCGTTGCCTTCGACCTCCTGCTTGTTGAGACGCGAATCCGAGAGGGCGTTGCTGTTGGGGAAGAGCGAACGCTCCATGCCGGCGTTGTCGCCGTTGCCGTAGTCGTAGAGCTTGATGCCGTCCTCGTTGTACATGACATTACCCTCGCCGTCGCGGATGTAGAGCGGATAGATCGGACCGACGGCCGTCGTGTAGGCGAAGACGTTGCCCGACGAGTTGCCGGCGCCGCTGTCGTCGATCTGGTTGTAGCGGAAATGCGTGTAGTTGGCGTTGGCGCCGAACTTGAGCCACTTCTTGGCCTGGTAGTCCACGCGCAGACGGGTCGTATAACGGTCCATGTCCGAATTGTAGGCGATACCTTCGTTGTTCAGGTAGCCGAACGATCCGTAGATCGAGGCGTTCCCGGTCTGGCCGGAGATCGAAGCGTTGTACTCCTGACGCAGGGACGAGCGGAAAGCCGCATCGGTCCAGTCGTCGGGACGGACGTAGTACTCCTTGCCCTCATAGACGAGACGGCGGCCGAGAGTCGCAGCGGGATTGACCTTGCCGTTGATGCCGATGAACTCCTGCCCGGAGGGAACCGTATAGACCATATAGCCCAGACCGCCGCCGCTCGCGGACGACGTAAGGGTCTCATTGGCGCGCAGATGCGCCTCGCCGGCACCCATATCCGAATCCATGTAGTAGTTTTTCAGCGCGCTGTAATGCAGTTCGTAGAATTGCGCCGGGTTGGTGATGTACGCATAGTCCTGGACGGCGCGCGAATTGACGCCCCACTTGGCGTCGATCGTCACGTGGGCCTCCTGCGACTTGGCTTTTTTGGTGGTGATCATCACCACGCCGTTGGCGCCGCGGGCGCCGTACAGGGCGTTCGAGGCGGCGTCCTTCAGCACGGTCATCGACTCGATGTCGCTCGGGTTGAGGTTGTTCAGGTCGCCCGAATAGGGCATGCCGTCCACGATCCACAGCGGGTCGTTGCCGGCGTTGAGCGAGCTGAAGCCGCGGATGCGGATCGAGGGGCTCTCTCCCGGCTGTCCCGAGGTGTTGGCGATCTGCACGCCGGCGACCTTTCCGGCCAATGTCTGCGCCACGTTGGACTGCTGCGACTTGGCGATGTCGTCCGATTTGATGACGGTCGCCGAACCGGTGAAAGCCTCCTTTTTTGCCGTACCGAACGCCACGACGATCACGTCGTCGATAGCCTGTGTGTTCTCTTTCAGCACGACGTCGATCCGGGTTTGCGTTCCCACCTTGATCGTGTGGGACTGATAACCCATGAACGATACGACCAGCACATTGTCCGGTGCGGCTTTGATCGAAAAGCTGCCGTCCGCACCGGAGGTCGTACCCTTCGTAGTGCCTTCGACCAGAATGGTGGCGCCGACGATGCCGGCCCCCGCATGATCTTTGACCGAACCCGTAATTTCCCGTTCCTGCGCATGGGCGGACAAGAACAGGCCGAGAACAGCCATCAATGATAGAAAGATTTTTTTGGTCATAAATGCGCCATTTTAACGCTGGTAAAAAAATGATTGTAGAAAATTTGCCGTCTTCGTGTCCCGGCGCGGAGCCGAAACATTCCTCCTCCCCTTCCGGAAGCCCGGAGGGGGGGGGATGTCATCCGCCTGTCCGGTCACCGAACCGGCCGGATCGCAGCCTATTCGTAGAAATCGTCTGCAAGGTCGTTCGGCTTCGAGCCCGAATACTTGTCAGCCTTGCCCCGGAATTCGATGATCAAGGTGTTTCCGGTTCCGGTCGGATCAGGGTTCCATGTACTGAATACTCCCCAATCGACCATCGAGAATTTGAAGATCCACTCCTTGTTCTCCTGCTTGACGGTCACTGCCGCCTTCTCGGGACACCGCATGCAGTACTTAGCCTTGTCGGAATATCCGTACCCGTTATATGAGGACAGATACATATACTGGAACCTGAGGTTCCATTTGCAATTCGTGCCTTCCGCAGGCAGGTCGATCTCTCCTTCATGGTCGAGGTAGCTGTCCGGCAGGAAAAACATCGGAGTAGTATTATCCGCATCGATACTCTCGGTGAAAGCATTCCGGAAATAGAAGCAATATCCCGATAGCAGATCGCCGGTATAACTATCCCGATAAGCCGGGTCGTGCCGCACCTCCATCGCCGTAACGGGCCAATACAGCATGTCCTTGTTATCCTTGTCCAGGAATTTGATATAGGGCTCGAACGGTTTGACGGGCTTCAATGTTTCTTCATCCATTGCGTCGGCCGTCGCAGCCGTCGGCACACCGTAGTATTCGGCTTCGACCCCGATGCCGTTTTTCAGCGTCAGATTTACCCGCAGATAAATCTCCTTGCCGCCGGCGGGATTGGGACGGGTCTCGATCGTACCGGTCAGTCCGGCATCCTCGCCGTAGTAGGTCTGATAGGTCTTGTGGTCGTAGAGCCGGAACCAGTAATCGGAGGTCTGCGCCGCAACGTCGATCACGCCGTCAAACTTGGCAGCCAGCACCCGCACATACGCAGCCCAATGACCTTTGGCGAGATCGGCCGGGGCTGCGGCCGTTTCGGCATCGCCCAAAGCGAATACGTAGCTGCCGACCTGCGGCTCCTGCGAGAAGAGCGCGGCGATCGGGGCCTCGGCTGCGGCCGCAGCCTCGCCTCCGGCTGCCGGCTCCGTCACCTTGATCGTATTGGTGGCCGCATAGCCTCCGGCGAACGTGCCTTCGTAGGCGGCACGCAGGCGCTTCCCGTCTTTCGAAGCGTCAAGCGCGACGATGAGCCCCTCGATCGTGCCGAATTTATCCGTCAGGTACTTCGCCGTCAGCGTTCCGGTCGTCCCGGCGCCCGTTGCGAATTCACCGCAGCGAATCCGCACCTTCGCGGGATCGGCCGTCGCGAGGTCTATTTCCGCCGTTCCGAACAGCTCCTCGGCGAGCAGAATCTCCACGCCCGCAGCCCCCTCCTCGGGAGCGGTCAGGCCCTCTTGCTCGTAGAGGCAGAAGCGGCGGTTGCCTTCGCGGACGTTGCGCCACTCGACGACGCTTCCGACGGCGGCGATCCGATTGTCGATCTCGTATTGGTTCGTCAGTTCGACGTCACGCTCTTCCGTACAGGTATTCTGGTAACGGGCGAGCAGCGTCTTGCCGCTCTTCAATTCGACGTAGGTATAGAGATTGAGCCGGGTTTCCGTCACCAGATCGGCGGAGAGTTCTACGCTCGCGACGTCGTTCATCGTCGTCTTTTTCACCGAAATATCCTTGTATTCGATTTCGAACGGATCGGAGGCCGTGTTCACGGTGCCCTTGGGGCTCTCCACCATCACGCGCAGATAATCGTCGGCCTGTTTCATCTGCTCGGCATTGATCAGCCCCTCGGTCGGCGAGAGATAAAAGGTGTGGCTGCCGTCTTCTTCAGCGACATAGATTGCCGACTTGATGCCGACGAGATCGCCTCCGTCGTACTGGATTTGATCGGTCAGAGTTACAGGAGGCTTCTTCCCGGGGTCGGGGTCGTCGTTGGGATCGTCGTCATCGCATGCACCCAGCATGGCTGCCGATGCGAGCAACGCGCACGCCAGCGCGCGCAGTCTGTAATGGGTCGAGTTTTTCATAACGATTGTTTTTAATAGCGCGGGGTTCGGGAAAACCCCGCGCTATCCGGTTTTTCTGTTGTCATTCGGTCATTCCGGCCTTTTGGAACATGACGCCCGGCAGTTCTTCGGCCAGGCGGCTCATCGGAACCGACGGAGCCGGCAGGCGGCGAAGCAGTCTGGGCGGTTCGAGATGATCCTTTTCGGCCGCAGCACGCCCCGTTTGGCTTACGACAGGGCCTTCCCACGTTCCGCGCACATGATGCTTGCGCACGCAGATGCCGTCGACCTCGAACCGGTACCAGTTCTCCTTGCCTTCGCCCTCGACCTTGGTGATCGTAACCTGACCGTCGTAGAGCAGGGCGTGTCCGTCCATGTATTCGAAGATCTTGTTGTCATCTCCCCACATCGAATAAGTCTGGTGCATCCACCGGCTGCCATGCAGACCGCCGTCCAGCATAATGCCGCGCATCATGACGCCGGGTTTGATGTATGCCGGCCAGCGCTGTTCGGTCACCTCGTAGGTTCCCGGAGTGATTTCGTTCTCCTTGCCCGGCTCGGTGGTAAGTTCCACACGGACGATGTCACCGCCCGGCTCGCGATCCACGAAGTCTTCGAGATGGTCTCCTACCCATTCGATACCGATATTGATGAATTGCAGACCGCATCCGTAGGAACTGATCGGTTTGTAGCCGATGCCTTGGATATAGACCTGATCCGAAGTATAGTAATGCGCCTTTTTGATCTTCGACAGATCCATGTCGTAGTCACGCTCGAGCGTCGAGGTGCCGTCGTCATCGGACTTGTCGTCGGATGCGTCGGTGATCGGAATGACTCCGGTGTACGAGCCCTTGAGGGTAAAGCCGTCCTTCGAGGTAAGGTTGAACTCGATCTTGTATACCGGTTCTATTTTGCCGTCTTCGCCTTGGGCCGTACCGGCGGCCTCGATCTTGATGATGCCCTCCTTTCCGTAGGAAAATTGTCCGAAAGAGGTTCCGTCGTCCAACTGGACATAAGTGCCGAGCGGGAATACCAGCCCCTCCATCGGAATTTCCACGGCGGGCATCCACGACCCCCATTGGAACGAGGTGTTGGCCAGATATTCGTGGGGCTTGATCACGGCTTCCTTCGGATTGCCGAACAGGTCGTTGAATACGACGAGCGCAGCGGCGAGACCGCCCTGCCCCTCCTCCGTGTCGTAGGTTTCGTCGTAAATGTTGATCTGCATCATGCCGGTACCTGCTTCGAGCATGTTGCCGTAATAGGTCGCGGTGGCGCTGAATCCGACCACTTCCACGTCGCGTCCGATCTGCGGCAGGTAGAAGCCGCCGTCCTCCGGCTGATCGACGATCTGGAGCTGTCCCTCGTAGACGATGCTCTTTTCGGAACCGTCCGTATCGACGAAACGAAGCGAAACGCTCCAGACGTCACCCTCGTGGGAGACTTTCAACGGCTCTCCCGAAACCAGCGACAACTGGGTCTTATTGCCTTCGGCGTCGATATACTGAACACCGGTATATTGGGACGTGAACGTGTGATCCTCGTTGAGCTGGCTGGCCATATATTCACCCTCGGGAAGCGTGTAGGCATCTTCGCCCGGAACCGCATAGAGGTCGGCCACGAAAAGGTAACCCGCCTCTTTGAGCGTCACCCGCCCTTTGGATACGGTATGCTCGGCATCCGTGAAGGCCATATAATAGTTGTGCGACTCCACGCCCTTGACCGGGCCGAGGTACCACGACAGCGGAACTTTATCCAGCAACACCTTGTCTGCGTCATCTCCCACCTCCGAAGCGTCGGAATTCTTGCACAGTCCGTAATAGGCAACCGTCAGCGTTTTTCCGCCGGTTTCGATTTCGGCGGAAATACGAGCGACGCGGGCCGAGAGGAACTCGACCGAGAGATCCGCTTTCGAGGCTTCTCCGACGTTCGAGGAGTTTACGTCGATCTCCCCATAGGCGATTCCGTTGCCGGCAACCGCAAAATCGACGGCTCCGGAAGGTTGTTTGACGGTAATTTTGACGGCATCGTCGGCGATCAGCATGCCGTCCACATCCACAAGCCCTGCCGTCGGCGAGAGATAGATCGTATAGACGGAGGCAGCTTCCGAAGCATCTGCCTTTTCGCCGTTTCCGGGTGTCTCGACCGAGTAGACGGCGGATTTGATTTCCCGTACGACACCGTTGCAGATCAGGGCATTCCCGCTTTCTGGCATGTCGGGGTTGCCGGATGAAGTGGAATCGTCGTCCGAACATGAATTCAGTACGGACGCTCCTGCCATGCAAAGCATGGCCAGAAAGGATAGGTACAACTTTTTCATAGGATGAGATTTAATGAACCGGCTTCCCGGTTTGGCTTTCGGATGTGATAAGCATAA
>ENA-ORTQ01002560-ORTQ01002560.1-human-gut-metagenome-genome-assembly--contig:-NODE-2560-length-15670-cov-11.790074_pt1 | contig 15670 bp, 10 predicted proteins | sample MGYA00241912_ERZ509188 | MGnify/ENA primary metagenome ERZ509188 (study PRJEB26280, sample SAMEA2338849) | human gut metagenome | biome: human gut; feature: human-associated habitat; material: faeces...
TTGCGACAGCTTGTTTATTCTATCAAAATGTTTTGCATTTGTCAAGAACTTTTTTCATAACTTTTTCAGCTTATTTTCAAAGCAATATCTATAAAGTCATGTCTGTAAAATGTAACTCACAAGCTCTACAACTCAATGTGTCCCGCGAGTCAGCTTTGATATAATATCATCCTGGCACACATATGTCAACGGATTTTCTGCAATTAATTAAAGTAGTAAAACTATCTTAAAAAACACAAATTTTCTAAATTGTCTGTTTATTATATACAATTCTCACAATTACTATCTGACAGCCTCTATCGCTTCCTTGATATTTGCCACACCGACAATCTCAATTCCATTAATATGCGACACTCCTGCAAGACACACTTTGGGAACAATACACTTTTTAAAGCCAAGCTTCTTTGCCTCAGCCACACGCTGCTCGGACATGGTAACTCCGCGTACCTCTCCGCTTAAGCCCACCTCTCCAAAGCATATGGTATCCTCACGCACTATAATATCCTTTTTGCTTGATGCGATTGCAAGCACTATCCCAAGGTCTATCGCCGGTTCGTTCATCCTTATACCGCCTGCTATATTCACATAAGCGTCACAGTCTGACAGTGACAGGTTGGCTCTTTTTTCAAGGACCGCCATTAGTAGATTTACTTTATTATAATCTGTACCATTTGCTGTACGCCTTGGATTATTAAAAAAACTGTGACATACAAGAGCCTGTATCTCGAGAAGTATCGGGCGGCTTCCCTCTATGGAACATGTGACAATTGATCCTGATGCTCCCTCTGGCTTACCGCTAAGCATATACTCCGATGGATTTTCCACCTCAACAAGTCCCTCCGCCTTCATTTCAAATACGCCTATCTCATTGGTCGAACCAAATCTGTTCTTAACGCCTCTAAGTATCCTGTACGACTCATACCTGTCACCCTCAAAATAAAGCACAGTATCAACCATATGCTCTAACGTCCTCGGCCCCGCAACCGCACCATCCTTTGTCACATGTCCTACTATAAAAACAGAAATACCCAGAGTCTTTGCAAGCTGCATAAGCACTCCGGTTGTCTCCCTGACCTGTGATACACTGCCCGGTGCCGACGCTATCTCCTCATTGTACATAGTCTGGATGGAATCTATTACAACAACCTCCGGTTTTTTGCGTTGAATCACGTCCTTTGCTATATCAAGACTTGTCTCACATAAAAGCTCCAGTGAATCCGTAAAATCACCAAGTCTGTCGGCACGCATCTTTATCTGATGCAGGGATTCCTCACCTGACACATAAAGTAATGGCACCTTTTTTTGTGAAAGTTCCCTGCATACCTGAAGTAGAAGCGTGGATTTTCCTATACCCGGATCTCCTCCCACAAGCACAAGTGACCCCCTCACAATTCCTCCACCAAGCACTCTGTCAAACTCGGCTATACCTGTCACTATACGCTCCTCTTTCTCGCTTTTTACTGCCGAAAGAGGCAGAACCTGTGCCGCCTTTGATTCTTTTTTTACTTTTCCCGACGAGCTTATCGACTTTTTATCTACGGTTTCCTCTACAAATGTATTCCATTCCTTACAGGCCGGGCACTGTCCCATCCATTTTGCCGATTCATAACCACATTCCTGGCAGAAAAATACAGAGGTCTTTCCTTTTGCCATATTGTTCTCCTTTATAAAATACAAAAAGCCCGGCTTTCACCGGGCTAAAAATATGCTCTATTTTCTTGATACTTTGATATCGACTGAATCAACACCCTCAAGCTCTACGCTTAAGCTGAGCTTGCCGCCGAGATTTGTCTTCATAGTACCTGCAACAGCTCCAGCTATATCAATTTCGTACTCCGTCTCCTCTTCAAGGCCAAGAGTAATCTGAGCATCCTCAGGTCCCTCCACAGTAAATGTCACTGTATCAGCAGTCTCCTCGAAATCCATAACCGCTGTTCCCGGAACAGACTCGTATACAAAGAGTCCGTTTCTTTCGAGCTTTGTAATCTCCTTAAAGGTCTTTACCTTGTAGATATCTCCATCCTTCTCAAAATTGTCAAGCTTTGCCTTTGCAGCCAATGTATAATCTCCGAAGCTGAGCTTTCCGTTTTCCTCAGTACGGATTAATTCACTTATTACAGCCATTTTTATCCTCCCGTAGCTATATTGATATATTAATTATAAATCCAATTCTACTCAACAGTCAATGAAATTTGTTTGTTTTTCGTAGAAATTATTACCTTATTGCCGCGCTTAATTTTGCCGGTAATAATATCCTCTGACATACGGTCTTCAATCTCCTCCTGAAGTTTTCGTTTAAGAGGTCTTGCGCCATATTTTCTGTCATAGGCTTTGTCCACGATAAAGGATTTTGCACTGTCGCGCACTGTGAGCTCTATATCAAGCTGTTCTTTACAGCGTTTCTTAAGCTCCTTTACAAGAAGTGTCACTATATGCTTCATGTCATCCTTGTTGAGAGCTCTAAATACAATAGTCTCGTCGATTCGGTTCAAAAACTCAGGTTTAAATATACGGCGGACCTCCTCCATGACACTGTTCTTCATACGCTCGTGATCCTGCTTTTCATCCTCACCAGCGCCAAAGCCAAGGCGCTTTGGTTCTATAATAGAAGAAGCTCCTGCATTTGATGTCATGATGATTATTGTATTCTTGAAATCAACCGTGCGCCCCTGTGAATCAGTGATTCTACCATCATCAAGCACCTGTAAAAGTATATTGAACACATCAGGATGTGCTTTTTCTATCTCATCAAACAGTATAACAGAAAAAGGATTGCGTCTGACCTTCTCTGAGAGCTGTCCGCCCTCCTCATGGCCCACATATCCCGGTGGTGAACCAATCATCTTTGAAACACTATGCTTTTCCATGTACTCTGACATGTCAACACGTATCATGGCATCTTCTTTGCCAAAGACAGCCTCAGCAAGCGCCTTTGACACCTCCGTCTTACCTACTCCTGTCGGTCCCAAAAACAGGAATGAGCCAATCGGCTTCTTAGGATCCTTTAAACCAACACGGCCTCGTCTGACTGCCTTTGCGACAGCAGAAACAGCCTCCTCCTGTCCTATTACACGCTTGTGAAGTATCTGTTCAAGCTTTGCAAGTCGTCCTGCCTCTGACTCTGTAAGCTTATTTACAGGTATTTTGGTCCATCCCGATACTACATCCGCTATCTCATTTTCGCCGACTACAGGCTGATTTTTGGCTCCTGTGCGACGGTTCTTTCTGATAAGCTTCTGCTGTTTATTTTCAAGTACTTCCTTTTCTGACATAAGCGCGCCGGCAGCTGCGAGATCTCCTTTCGACAAAGCATTTTCCAACTGGTTCTGCTTATCTGTTATCTCTTTTTTCAGAGCAAGCAGCTCGTCAGATGATGTCAGATTCTTAAGCCTTATCCTGGCTGCCGCTTCATCCATCAGGTCTATCGCCTTATCAGGTAAAAATCTGTCATTTATATATCGTGCAGAAAGGTTTACTGCTGCTTTCACACCCTCATCTGTTATGATGACACCATGATGCTTTTCATAGAGTCCCTTTAATCCTGTGAGTATCTCTATTGTCTCATCCACACCCGGCTCCTCAACCATCACCGGCTGGAAACGGCGCTCAAGCGCAGCATCCTTTTCCACGTATTTGCGGTACTCTTCTATGGTAGTGGCGCCGATTACCTGTACCTCGCCTCTGGCAAGCGCAGGCTTTAATATGTTAGATGCATCTAACGAACCTTCTGCTCCTCCTGCACCTATTATAGTGTGAAGCTCATCAATGAAAAGCAGTACATTTTTGGCATTTGAAACCTCGCTTATCACCTTCTTGATACGCTCCTCAAACTCACCACGATACTTTGATTTGGCTACAAGCCCGGACATATCAAGAGAAACCAGTCTCTTTCCCAAAAGAATATCCGGAACATTGCCACTGACTATATCCTGCGCAAGTCCTTCTACTATAGCGGTCTTGCCCACTCCCGGCTCTCCAATCAGACATGGATTGTTTTTGCCACGGCGGCAAAGTATCTGGATAACGCGCTCCATCTCCTTTTTTCTGCCTATAACAGGGTCAAGAAGCCCTGCCTCTGCCATATCTGTCAAATCTCTGGAATACTGATCTAATACAGGAGTCTCAGAATTGTATGATGTATTGTAGCTTTTCATCAGATCCTTGTATACAGACGGATCCTCACCCATCGCACCAAGAATATCTATAAACATCTTCTGACTGTTAACACCCATGGTGTTTAAAAGTCTTGCAGCTGCACAGTCTCCCTGCAGTACTATAGCCATCAGCAAGTGTTCTGTACCTATCTCATTGCACCCAAATCTATCGGCTTCCTCCGATGCACGCTCCAATACTCTCTGTGTCCTTGGTGAATAGCCATCCCTGTCCATCACTTCGATGTTATCCCCCGGTGAAATCAGGTCTTCAATCATCGAAATAAGCTTATCATATTCCACATTGCAGGCTGTTAGAATCTCTGCTGCCACACCGGTGCCCTCTTTTATAAGGCCAGCCAGTATGTGCTCTGTTCCAACATAGCTGTAATTCATTTTCTTTGATATACGTGCAGCCAAATCTATTGCTTTTTTAGCCTTACTTGTATATGGTTTCAAGTCATATCCTCCAGTCATATTCACTAATTTAAGTCGATGAACTGCAAATCATCATCTTCGCTGTCATCTTCATTGTCATCCTTTGCACTGCTGTCTATAGTCTCAGACGGCTTATTTCCATCATTGACAAAGCCATCAAGTGCCATTTGAACCTGATTCTTCAATGTATCATCATCTGCAGCATTCTCCTGATTTAAAGCCTCTTTTGAATCAAAATCAGATTTTTCATTCTCAGCAGTTTTCTTTAAATCGGATGTAATTTCTACGGTTCTTCCGACATAGGATGCATCAGATGCTTCTGTACTTTCCGTATTTTCGTCTGATTCTAAAATCTCAGCTATCTGTGACTCTTCGCCAGATTCTTCAGCCGGTTCCTGAATCTCATCTATCTGCGATTCTTCAGCCGGTTCCTGAATCTCATCTATCTGCGATTCTTCAGCAGATTCCTGAGTATCATCATCATTAGCTTCTATATCATTTTCCTCTATATCGAACTCTTTTGTATCGTCTTCTTCATCATTTTCTTCATTAGCTGTGCGCTTCTTATTTTTCACAATAACCACCAGAAGAAGTAATGCCAGAATAATGATAATAAGAACCAGTATTGCAGCTAAAACAAGATATTTATTAGCAATTCCCGGGACAAGCTCACTCTTTGTTGTATCATTTTTCTCCTGTGCCACTGTAGGTGTACTGAGCTCAGTTCTCATATATGTGCCATCTACGCTATCATATGTGTACCAGCCACTCTCACCATTGTCATTCATAGCGTATACGAGGTAAAAATCCTTTGTCTGATCATCAGTTTTTTCGCCTTTGGTCTGGTAGGCTGTTGCCACACCCTTGCCCTCTATGGAGAGCGATATCTCATTATATCCCTCAGGCACATCATCCACCTTAGGCAGTAAAACCACTATAAAATGTGACTCTGAATTGATACGGACAAACTCATATGCTGTATTCTGTGCTGCATCATATACAAAAAGCCCATTGCCGCTTTCCGACTGTAAATACACAAGCGTGATATCACCAAATGTGCCATGAAGGGTATTGTATTCAAGTCCGTCAATCACTGTCTTTGAGTGCTCAAAGCCTTCAGGAACAACATCCTCCGGAATGTCATTTATCATAGTCCACTCTGTGCCATTTATATCGAACTTCTTCCAGTTATCCTGCTTATCTGCATTCTCCGGATCATCCTCGGCTCTTCTGGTAACAACTATATTGTATGTGCTTGTGCTGCCGTCCTCTGCTGTCACAACAACGCTGACCGTATTCTCTCCAACCTCAAGTGAATCATTGCCTGTGACGGATGTCACACTCGCCTTGGAATCAGCCGGATTTGCTGTAACCGCAAGGCTTGAACAGCTGTAATCTACTGTAGCTGTGTAATCCTTTGTCGCAGCAGAAAACTCAGGGGAAAGCGTGCCTGCTGAGATAACCAGCGAACCAAGAGATGCGTTTGAGGATTTCTTTTCCTCTTTGTTTTCATTATCTTTATTTGCATTGCTGTCATTGCCGGTATTGCTGCCGGAATTGTCCTTGTTATCCTTGTTGCTGTTTGAATCATTGTTTGATGAAGCTGATGTAGCTGTAATAGTAACACTGCCAGATGACATAGATGTCTCTTTCAATTGGTCATCAAACGCATTAATCACCCGAACTGAAAAGGTACAACTACCTTCCGAAACAGCTTTAACTTTTATAGAATTATTTGGAGTTCCTCCATCAGAGTATATATTATCTCCTTCTACAAACTCAAAAGCTCCCGAACTCTTTGTTAATGTTGCATTTACTCCATACTCTCCTGGTGAAATAGATGTACTTATAGTCACAACATCTCCAACTTTCACTGTTGTTTTACTTGCTGAAACAGAAATACTTCCTGCTGCCAACACAATATTCTTATTTGAAAACACAACTATAGTCATTATCAAAACTGATAAAATATAACTTGTAATCTTTTTCATTTTCTTACCTCTATTGCTCTATATTTTTTCTGCCGAGAATATGGTTACGTATAATCATAGAATCTTTTACATTTATGGTACCATCTTTGCTAGTGTCAGCTGCTTCCATATATGCACCACTCAATGTACTTCTTCCAATAATATGTCGTCTTATTATCATAGAGTCCTTTACATTGACCACTCCATCTCCTGACACATCGCCATATATTACAATATCATATGTTTTTTTCAAATTACCAGAAAGATCATATACAGCAACCTTATTTCCTGTTGCAACTGTTCCTGTATTTTCTTTTCCTGATTCCGTTAAAAGTTTGATTGAACCAGATGCAGAAACCGAAATATTTTTTATGAATGATGACGCCATTGTTTCTGGTGCAACTCCAGTAATATATGTTCCTATTTTATATGTATCAGATGAAATATTTACATCTGTACCAGACGCAGTATTATTTGTATTATTAGCTGATGTTTGTCTGTTTATAGTGATTGTGTATGTTCTTGTTTCACCACTTTGTGACTTACAATTTATTTTTATTGTATTATTTCCAACAGCAAGTGAATAATTACCTGTACCCGAAACATAACTATTACCTGATACAGCATTTGCTGAGACAGTCACTGAACTTATAGCATTTGAAACAACCGCTGAATAACTTGTTGTTACTCCATTAAATACAGGTGTGAGTGACACTCCACTTATTGACAGTGCTTGCAGATAGTTGTTAGTATCACCAGCTTTATTAAAACCAACTGCAGACGATGGCATATTGTTGTATACAGGAATTTTGAATACAAATGCCTGGTTCTTATCAGAATATCCTTTTGACAGATTTTGTCCTTCTGTAATTGCAGCTGTCACATTTGCCATATACTGATGGCTATAAAGTGATTTACTATCAACCACATTAAATTTTTCAAAATAAATTGTATTTTGACCTCTATTGACATAATCTTTTGCAATCTTTTCCGCCCCTCCGGATATGGATTTTGTCCTACTTGACCATCCATTCTTCTTAGCATACGCTAAACCATTTTGGTATATTTTTTCCTTTGTACTTCCAGTCGCACTAAAATTAAAGAAATTATAATACCCCTCATAACCCGAATATACCCCAGAAATAAGAGGACTCGTTCCTTTTCCCTGTTCCTGTTTAACTCGCGCAGATAAGTGATATGCACTAACTCCTGTGGCTTTTGCAACATCTAAAAATGTCCTAGCATAATCTATTTTCTCACCATTGTTAGAATAGTTCTTAGTTCCTTCCATAAAGGTTCCCTTAACGATTGATTGAACACCTGATAAGTTTTCGCTAGAACTATATACAAGACTTTGAAACTGATAAATATTTGTTTCATCAAGAAAATTTCTTGGATCCATAATATATGCAATGTAATCCTTGCTTGCAGCTACCCATCCTGGCTCATATTCAAACCACTTATTTGTTTCCCAGTTATATGCACCATTTTCCGTTGATTTTTTTGCATTATCTGCATTTTTAGATACTAAGTTTATTCCATGTACGCTCTCATTTTCAATCACCGTATCCCAATTCAAACCTGTATTTACAGCCTCAAATGTCCAGCTTGGATACTTATTGTGAAGTGCTGTAAGGTTTGGAATATAGCTGTCAGGAAAGCCTGCATTCTTCATAGCCGTGACAAAATCGGTATTGTCTCCGCTATTATTGTATGTCACCTTTATGTATGTACTGATAGTCCAGCCCGTAAATGCCTTGCCGTTTAAAGTACCCTTGACATTATACCAGACCACACCGTTTACCCTGGTCTCTCCAATTATGTCAACCTGATGGTTCCAGTTGAGTGAGACAACCTTGGTAGTGCCGGATGTGCCTGCTGCATTGCGGACATACACATTGCCACCTGTAATCGTACCTGTAGCATATGCTCCCGATGCGGTTGCAATGGCAAGCTGCTCCTCATTATTCTGCTGTATGGCATCCGCATTGCCGGTGTCTGCCGAAGCATCCCCTGTCTGCGCATTGTCTGATGCAGCTGTACCTGCTGATACAAAATCAGACCTTATATAGCTGACACACTCCTCGTTATTTGCTGCCAGATTGTACTTTGCCTTGTACCACACCTTGCCGTCTGCACCTGTGGTCTGCTCAAGAATAGTAATATCCTTGCCGTTTGAAAGCTTGTGCTCCAGCTCATACTCTGTTCCCGGTCCGCTTCTCGCCGCTACCCAGTATCTCTCATCACACACAACCTTAGCCGCCTGATCCGCATAGACTGCTATGCTGCTGTATGGTGCCAGGTCACATGCAGCTAATGACATTGTTACGACAGAGGCTGCCAGAAATTTATTTATCTTTATCATCAAATCCCCTCTTTCTTATGTGCATTGTTTACATTAATCCATTATCCATTTAATTATAATAGAATATGACCTTTGTATCAATGTATTCGGCAGAAATTTATTATTTTTTTATTGATATGAGGGTCAAAAGGTATTTTGCCCCTCATTTATGATTAATCGAATTGCATGCAAGCATGCATCGATGATACCTTTTGACCCTTTAATCATAATATAAAAACTCCCTTCAACGTGCAGCTCATGCTTACGTTTCAGGGAGTTATCTGATTCATATTCTGCTTTTTCTTACTGTCTCCTGTAGCTTTTTCTAGCTGAACAGGGATTTTATCTTATCCCATAAATCCATGAAAAAGTTACCAATCTTTTCCCAGAAGCCCGGGTCATTTATCTTATCGCCAAGCTTTGATGCCCAGTCATGTGCCTGGTTAATGACTGAATCCCAGTCGATATTGGCATCCTTAAGCTTCATAAGAAGCGATGTCAGCTTTGCAATATCATCATCAGAAAGCTTCAGGTCGTAATCCTTTGCAGCCTCCTTTATCGCATCCTTTATCTGGCTCTCATCCTTGAGCCTTCCATCGGCAAGCTGCTTCTTTAGGTCTGCAATCATTGCCTCGATATCCTGCGAATCGCCGTCAATGCTCTTGTTGAGCTCTCCTGTTGTGACAAGCTCATCCATCGCTGCGTCTGTCACCTTGTCGTCAAGCTTCTTGCCTGTCATCTCCTCGTATGCCTTTAGTGTACCTACAAGTGCTGCCGTTCCGGAAATAGGGAAAGGTCCTGCGACTATGATTTTAGCATCAGCTATGCCTGCTGTGGCAAGCGCATTCTTGTACATTCCTACCGTACAGTAATTGATATTGTGTGTGGAAACACTAAGACCCGCACCCTTTTTATCCTCTGTAATGAGTACTGAGGAAAGTGACCTTGTGCCAATCTCGCTCTTGCTGATGTATGAATCGAGGTACTTGTGCTCCTCATCATTATTTACATAGACCACATCGTACTTGTCCAGATCAGTGAGCTCGATTCCCATAAATCCAAGCACTGTCGCTCTCTGATCCGGTGTGAGGTCTGCTCCAAGACTTAAGTATGGCTTATCATTTTTGCTGATTGTCACCTTGTCGTTTGCCTCACTGCCGGCTGGCGTTGTACTGTCTGTGTTACTCTTATCAGCTGCGTCACTGCCTGATACATCAACGCTTGAAACTGTATCAGTCTGCGTAGCTGTCTCTGTTGCAAATACAGCCGGATTCATTGTAAACAGTGTCACCGCAGCAAGCACGCTACATACAATACTCTTTGCTTTTTTCTTTATTGATCTAATCATTTTTCCTCCAATCTACTGCTCTATATCATACGAAATTGTAAAGCTGCTTCCGTCGAAGCTGACATCTGCCATGCTTCCGCATACCACAGGCATCATCGGCGACATATGACCTATATCCAGATCCATGATGATCGGCACATTAAAATCTCTAAGCAGTGATGAAAGAGCCTGTCTGTGGTCTATGCCAAACATTTCCTCTCCGAAGTGCGCCGGGCGTCCGATAAGAAAGCCCTTTACATTTGAAAACCATCCTGCATTTTTCATCTGCCACATAGCCCTTCTCATGCCCATCACATTAAGGTCACAAGCCTCAAGGAACCATATGATACCATCATCACTGTAGCGCTCATTAAATTCCCTTACATGGTCAAACGATGTACCAAGCAGATTGATAAGACAATCCATGCAGCCACCAAGCAGCCTGCCTCTCATGGTAAGCCTGCTTTCCTTTGCCACCGCAGGAATAGAGCTGATGCACGACTTTTCAGTCAGGTTGTAGCCCACAAACGGAGCATTCTCATCCTTTATCGATTCCTTCTCCCACATAGGGTAATTGGTAAATGAAAGCTTCCTGCCACAAAGCAGATTAAATGCATCGGTAAGTGACTCATGCCACACCTCCATGCCAAAGCTGCCCGCACACGGCCCGTAAATACCTGCTGTATCTGCAATAGTAGCCTCCAAAAATGTGAAATTCGTGTTGTCGGAATAGCCCATGTACCATTTCGGCTTTGACTGCTTCACGCGCTCAAAATCAATATAAGGCACTACCTCGCACATCAGCTCGCCACCACCACAGGATATAAGCACATCACTGTCAACAGAAGCATAGCTCTCGTTCAGCTCTTCTGCGCACTTCTTAGGTGTATTGCTGATACCTATGCCACTGTCGCACCTGCAGTTAGGTCCCTCTATCGTCTTATAACCCATGTTGTGAAACCTTTTAATGGCATTGTCAAAGGCACTCCTGTACGGCTCTGTTGTACAGCCCATCGAAGGCGCCACAAAGCCTATTGTTCCTCTATCCTTTAGAAATTCAGGGTATCTCATGTTTCTATCATCCTATCACTATTATTTACATATCTAAGCTTCTGTCTGAAGTAAAATATGTAGGATTTTATCATTTCTGTCCAGGTCATTTTACTGTCATAATTAAATGTCGTCGTGTACTGCACATGCTGTCTGTTGCACCAGTTGTATATATCATGCAGACTTATCGAATCAACATTCTTCATATTGTTCATAAACACCTTAACCTTTGAAAGCTCATCCTCACTGTCAATGTATAGATGAAAGATAGTATTCGGACATTCAATTATTATCTGCTGTTCTCCTATATTTTTCATCAATGTATCCTCTATTGAATAATGTATCCTGTGTGATTAAAAACATTATCGTCTGTCACACCGGGATGTGAGTAATAACAAAATATCGTAACTGTTCAGTACCTTCACAGTTAAAAAATATCACATAACCATAGTACTACACCGGCATCACAAAATCCAGTCATTTTTGCCTGCCAATTCTTACTATTTTATTAAGAAAAACGGTAAATATCATACTCCCTCACAGTCAAATGCCGGAATGAAGCTGTCCTTTGCCACGTCCCCCTCCTGTATAAATGCATTCGTGATTCCTATTTCTAGGGCATAGTTAACAAGTCTTTCATACTCTCTCTTTGTCACTGTGCGGTTTATCTCAGGATAATCCTTTAGTGCAATCGGCGTAAACTGGCTCATCATGCTTATATATACGTGATCATGATATGTATCATACAGGTACTTAAGTACAGCCTTTGCATCATTCACATGTCCCGGCAGTAGAAGCTGTCGCACAATAACTCCCTTTTGTATGAGTCCTGTCGCATCGTCAATCACGACATCCGGCTGCTGCCTGACCATCTCTGAAAGCGCCTGCTTTGCGACAGACGGATAATCTTTTGCCCTTGAATACCTTGCCGAAAGCGTACTGTCCATATATTTAAAATCCGGAAGATACACATCCACTATGCCCTCAAGCAGCTTTAGCTCTGTCACATTTTCATATCCGCTCGTATTGTATATAATAGGAAGCTTCATGCCACGGCTTTTTGCATCGTTTACCGCCCACACTATATCAGGGATATACTGCCCCGGTGTGACCAGATTGATATTATTTGCGCCTTTGCCCGCCAGTTCTATAAAGATATCACTAAGCCGCTCTTTACTGATCACCTTTCCCTCTTTTCCGTCAGAAATCTCCCTGTTCTGGCAGAACACGCAGTGCAGGCTGCAGCCTGAGAAAAAAACTGCCCCGCTTCCTCTTTTTCCTGATATGCACGGCTCCTCCCAATAATGAAGCGCTGCTCGCGCCACCTTTATTTCAGATGAAACGCCACATACGCCTGTTTGTCCGGTGCTTCTGTTTATGCCACATTTTCTGGGACACAATAAGCAATTCTCGTATTTATTCATATTTTTCATTTTAACCCTTGCTAAAAATAATGTTTGATACTACAATCTATATGATTATGCGGTGCATATGCCATGCGCATTCAGTAGTCATTTTAAAATTATATCATAACTATTCTTACAGAAGAGAATAGTTAAAATACACAATAAGGAGATTACAATGAATCAGTCAAACTGTATCGTCGCCCAGTCAGGCGGCCCAACTGTTGCAATCAACGCAAGCCTTGCAGGAGTCATCGCCGGAGTAAAAAGCTCTGAGAAATACGATATCTGCTATGGCGCCGTAAACGGAATACTCGGCATATTAAATGAGAATTATCTCAATCTGTCAGATATTTTTGCAGATGATGCTAATCTTGAAAAGCTCAAGACCACACCTGCCATGTATCTTGGCTCATGCCGCCACAAGCTCCCTGATTACAAGGATGATGATTCACCATATGTATACATCTTCCACCAGTTTGATAAGCTCTCCGTAAAGGCTTTCTTTTACATCGGTGGAAATGATTCGATGGATACCGTATTAAAGTTATCCGATTATGCAAAAAAAATCAACAGTGATGTGAAAATTATAGGTATTCCAAAAACCATCGACAATGATCTGTGCATGACAGACCACACTCCGGGCTTTGGCTCTGCCGCCAAATATATCGCATCAAGCATGCTTGAGATAGCCCATGATACCTTTATCTATGCTGTTAAGAGTGTGACAATCGTTGAAATCATGGGACGTGACGCAGGATGGCTCACTGCCGCTTCCGCGCTCGCACGTAATGAGTACAATACAGCGCCTCAGTTCATATATCTGCCTGAGGTGGATTTCGACAAGAACAAATTTGTTGCCGATATAAAAGAAGCCCTTACGCACACTAACAATGTAATAGTTGCCGTATCTGAAGGAATACATGACGCAGACGGCTCATACATTACATCATCAAATGCCTCATGCGACCAGTTCGGACACCAGCAGCTAAGCGGTGCCGGAAAGGCTCTTGAGTTCATTGTGAAAGAAAACATCGGTGTCAAGGTTCGCTCAGTAGAGGTAAACGTGCTCCAGCGCTGTGCCTCACATCTTGCATCATTAACCGATATCGAGGAATCTTTTGCTCAGGGTAAAAATGGTGTTACTATTGCAGCAGAGGGTGTGACCGCATCAATGGTATGCTTGAAGCGTATCTCAAATGATCCTTATCAGGTAGAATACACATATTCTGCCATCAAGGATATCGCAAACGAGGCCAAGTCTGTGCCAAGAGAGTGGATCAATGATGCTGGCAATGATGTGAAGCCTGAGCTTATCGAATACTTAAAGCCACTTATTCAGGGAGAAACCGCTGTAGCCTACAAGAATGGTCTGCCTGACTATATGGATGTGTCACATCTCCACAAATGTAACTGATTTTAGCTGCCGCCTACACCCCGGTGTGGGCAGCAACAGCATATCTCCAAGGAGGTCGATTTACATGAAGAAAAAAGTACTTATAACCTGCGCCGTTGTGCTTGGCGTGATTTTGGCTGTTTATCTTGGCTTTGCCTTTTATTTTAGCAGCCACTATCTGTTCAACACAAAGATTAACTCTGTAAAATACGCAGGGAAAACCGCAAAAGAGGCAATAGAAAAAAATACAGCCCTAAGCCGCGACTACCTGCTCACAATCACTGATAGAAAAGGAAACAGCTTCTCACTTAAGGGACCTGATTTTTCCTATGAATATGTCTCAAACGGTGACGAGGAGCAAATTCTAAAAAGCCAGAATGCTTTTACATGGCCTGTCAGTCTCTTCAAAGCTCAAAACTATACTCTAAAGGGTTCGTCCAAATATGACGATGCCGCTTTGGCGGAAAAGCTCAAGGCTCTTGATATTTTCAGTGATGACTACATTGAAAATCCGGAGGATGCCCACATCGAGATAAAAGACGGCAAATACGATGTGATTGAAGAGAAAAATGGCTGCAAGCCGATATATGACAGCATCCTTGCCGAAGTAAAGGATGCCCTGGACAACGAGCTTCCAAAGCTTAGCTTAAGTGATGACTGTTATGAAGCTCCAAAAATCACAAAGGAAAGCGATACAATCAGAAATGAAAAAGAAGCCCTCGACAAATACACTGCTTCAACCGTCACCTACAAAATTGAAGGTGCCGACGAGAAGCTTGACTCAGCCAAAATCCTTGATATGCTAAGCATCTCAGATGACGGCAGCGTAAGCATAGATGATGCCAAGGTCACTAAATATGTCCAGCAGCTTGCTTCCAAGTATAACACCTTCGGCCGCAAACGCTCATTCAAGACATCGTCCGGTGACACTATTGAAATAGGTGGTGGAGACTACGGATGGGTAGTCAGCAAGAAAAATGAGAAGGCCAAACTTCTTTCAGATTTAGAGGGAGGCAAGCCGGTGGAAAGAGAGCCTGTTTACGAGCAGACAGCACTCTACCGAGGCGCTGACGACATAGGTAATACATACATAGAGATTGACTACACAAAGCAGCACATGTGGTATTACAAGGATGGTGCTCTCCAGATGGAGTCTGATTTCGTATCAGGTAATCTCGCCCGTCAGAATGGCTCCGTAGATGGTGTATACAAGATTGTTTACAAACAGAGAAATGCTACTCTTGTCGGTGAGGGTTACTCTTCTCCTGTCAGCTATTTCATGCCGTTTGCCTACAATATAGGTATCCATGATGCCAGCTGGTGTGATACCTTCGGAGGAACAATTTACAAAACCTCCGGCTCACACGGATGTATCAATGTGCCGCCTGCTTTTGCAGAGCAGCTGTTCAACGCTGTGGATAAGGGCACTCCTGTTGTTGCCTACTACAGAGAGGCTGTCACTCTGACAAACAATGCTGCAAAGATGTCCAATGCATACTCGTATGTAGCTCCTGATGCAGCGCAGTAAGTGTGGATTGCATTGTATCTTTTAATAATATGTTAAGGCGACCGGCGCACGGGAAATTCACCC
>ENA-ORTQ01002565-ORTQ01002565.1-human-gut-metagenome-genome-assembly--contig:-NODE-2565-length-15655-cov-2.482115_pt1 | contig 15655 bp, 12 predicted proteins | sample MGYA00241912_ERZ509188 | MGnify/ENA primary metagenome ERZ509188 (study PRJEB26280, sample SAMEA2338849) | human gut metagenome | biome: human gut; feature: human-associated habitat; material: faeces...
GTCCTTCTTCGGCGTGGCAGAGAGTGATAACGGAATTGATAATTTCCGTTTCTGGGATTACCCGATCCTTCTGGATGATGTATGTCCGGAGGAGACAAACGTCTATGATATGAGACTGACACAGCATGAGGACGGATACATTTACGGAGTATTCTGTTCTGAGAGCAAAGATACCAGCGTGAACGATTTGTCTGCAGCCGTTGCAGCAGCAGGAATTGTCCGCACAAAAGATTTAAAGCACTGGGAGCGTCTGGAAAACTTAAAGACCCTTCGTTCCCCGCAGCAGAGAAATGTCGTGCTGCATCCGGAATTTGTGGATGGAAAGTATGCATTCTATACCCGTCCGATGGATGACTTCATTGATACCGGAAGCGGAAGCGGTATTGGATTCGGTCTTTGCGAGGACATCACACATGCAGTCATTGACGAAGAAAAGATGACCAGCATCCGCAAGTACCATACCATTACCGAGGCAAAGAACGGTGCAGGTGCTACTCCGATCAAGACTGACCGCGGCTGGATTCACATTGCACACGGTGTAAGAAATACTGCAGCAGGTCTGCGCTATGTGATCTATGCATTTGCCACGGATTTAAACGATCCGTCTAAGGTAATTGCAGAGCCATCCGGACTGTTAATCGGACCAAGAGGTGAGGAGCGTGTCGGAGATGTATCCAATGTTGTATTTACCAACGGTGCAATCGTAAACGATAAGAACGAAGTATTTATTTACTATGCTTCTTCTGATACAAGAATGCATGTGGCGACTACAACGATTGACCGTCTGATTGATTATGTATTTAATACACCACAGGATCCGGGAAGAAGTGTACTGTGTGTACAGCAGAGATGCGACCTGATTAAGAAGAACTTAGAGTATTTAAAAAATCATAAATAAGAGGAGAGTTGATTATGAGTGAAGTAAAGATGCTGACAGCTCCGGTACCAAATGTACCATGGCAGGAGAGACCACAAGGACCTCAGAACGGAGCCCCGATCTGGAGATACAGTGAAAACCCGATTATCGGAAGAAATCCGTTAAAGGGTGTTGCAAGAATTTTTAACAGTGCGGTTATGCCATATGGCGATGCTTTCATCGGTGTGTTCCGTGGAGAGCAGACCAATGGTATTCCATATATTTATCTTGGACACAGCAAAGATGCCATCCACTGGGATTTTGAAGAAAACAAGATTCCATTCGTAGATGAAAACGGCGATCCATTTATGCCAATCTATGCATATGATCCAAGACTTGTAAAAGTAGAAGACACCTATTATATCATCTGGTGTCAGGATTTCTACGGAGCAGCAATCGGCATGGCAAAAACAACAGATTTCAAGACGTTTACACGGATTGAGAATCCGTTCCTCCCATTCAACCGCAATGCCGTGCTGTTCCCGCGGAAAATCGGCGGCATGTACAAGATGCTGTCGCGCCCGTCGGACTCCGCGCATACGCCGTTCGGGGACATCTTCCTCTCCGAAAGCCCCGACCTGATTTACTGGGGACGCCACCGGCATGTGATGAGCCGCGGCCCGATGTGGTGGGAAGCAGTGAAAATCGGCGCGGGCGCCTGTCCGATTGAGACGACGGAAGGCTGGCTGATGTTCTTCCACGGCGTCGCCAGCACCTGCAACGGTTTTGTATACTCCATGGGCGGCGCGATTCTTGACCGGGACGAGCCGTCGAAGGTGCTGTACCGGTGCGAGAATTATCTGCTGACGCCGGAAATGCCCTATGAAGTCAGCGGCTTCGTGCCGAATGTCGTCTTCCCCTGCGCGACGGTTCAGGATGCGGACACCGGGCGTATTGCCATCTATTACGGCTCGGCGGACACCTGCGTCGGGCTGGCATTCGGGTATGTGGACGAGATTGTACAGTACATCAAGGACAACAGCGTCCTGAATCCCGACGACGGCGTGGCATTTGAGAAATTCTGATACCGCGGAGGAAGAACCTATGAATCTCTTCGCCGCCCCAACGTGCTGCTGATTTATACTATTTCCAAATGAGAATGCGCCAAAATGCGAAGCGAATTTTTCATTCTGGCTAACGGGAGTGAAACGCAGCGTAGCAGCGCTACGCTAAGTGGAACGACCGGACGCCAGAATGGAAAAGGCGCGAGCAGATGGTGCAGGTGAATTCGGAAATAGTATTATACCGACCAGCAGCGCGGCGAACGGCTTCGGTCACTATCCCGGCGGGTCTATCAGCAATGAAAAAGGAGAATCAGTCATGAAGGACGCATGGTGGAAGGAAGCCGTCGTCTATCAAGTCTATCCGCGCAGCTTCATGGATGCAAACGGCGACGGCATCGGCGATTTGCAGGGAGTTACCTCGCGGCTGGACTACTTGCAGGAGCTGGGCATCGATGTGATTTGGCTGTCGCCTGTGTACCAGTCCCCGAACGTCGATAACGGCTATGACATCAGCGATTATCAGGCGATTCAGCCGGAATTCGGCACGATGGCGGACTTCGATGAGCTGCTTAAACAGGCGCATCGGCGTGGCATTCGCATCGTGATGGACTTGGTTGTCAACCACTCGTCCGACCAGCATCCGTGGTTCGTGGAGAGTCGGAAGAGCAAGGATAACCCTTATCGCGACTACTACATCTGGCGCGAACCGAAAGCGGACGGCAGTGCGCCGAACAATTGGGGTTCGTGCTTCGGCGGATCGGCGTGGCAGCTTGACCCGGAAACGAACATGTACTATCTGCACCTGTTCGCGCCGCAGCAGCCCGATTTGAATTGGAAGAATCCGAAACTGCGCGACGACGTGTACCGCATGATGACATGGTGGTGCGACAAGGGCGTGGACGGCTTCCGCATGGATCAAATCAGCGCGATTTCCAAGACGGACGACATGCCGGACGGCGAAGTAGCCCCCGGTCAGCAGTATGGCAATTACGGCCCGTACTGCATCAACGGTCCGCATGTGCATGAGTATTTGAAGGAAATGAACGCGCGGGTGCTGTCCCGCTATGACCTGATGACCGTGGGCGAAACGGCGGGCGTGACCATCGAGGAGGCACAGAAGTACGCCGGAGAAGATTCGCATGAGCTGAGCATGGTCTTCCAGTTCGAGCATGTGGACGTCGCCGGAAAATACGGGGCGTGGCGCACGGAACAGATTCCGATGCTGTTCCTGAAAAAGGTACTGAGCAAATGGCAGACGGAGCTGCACGGCAAGGCGTGGAACAGCCTCTTCCTCGGCAACCACGACCAGCCGCGCACCGTGTCCGCATTCGGCGACGACCGCCCGCAGTGGCGCGTCCGCAGCGCGAAAATGCTGGCAACCTGCCTGCACATGATGGAGGGCACACCCTACATTTATCAGGGCGAAGAGCTGGGCATGACGAACTGCCCGTTCCAGTCGCTGGACGAGTTCCGGGATATTGACAGCCTGAACGGGTATCGCCGCTGGGTGACGGACGGGCCGCTCACGCACGACGAGTTCTTCCCCTACCTGCTGTTCAAGAGCCGCGACAATGCCCGCACGCCCATGCAGTGGGATGACAGCACGAATGCCGGATTCACCTGCGGCACGCCGTGGATTCGCGTCAATCCGAACTACACGGAAGTCAACGCGGCGGCGGCGATGGCTGACCCGGATTCAACGTTCTACTACTTCCAGAAGCTCATCCGCCTGCGCAAGGCGCACCCTGTGATTGTGCATGGGCGCTATGAACTGCTGGAAAAGGACGACCCGGCACTGTTCATTTATACGCGCACGCTGGATGATGCGCAACTGCTCGTGATGTGCAACTTCAAGGAGCAGACGCGAGAATGGACAATGCCGGCGGGCTTCGCGGGCGCGCAGGTGCTGATTTCCAACACCGGGCGGACACAGCAGACGGAGCAGACCATCACCTTGCAGCCTTATGAAGCATTGGTGCTTCTGAAATAACATTGACGGGATAGAAAGGAGAATTTCAGATGAAAATGGAACTGGGTGCGCAGACATTTACCGTGCGGGACTATATGCAGACGACGTGGGACTTCCGGGAGGCGATGAAGCGCATTGCGGAAATCGGCTATACCTGCGTGCAGCTGTCGGCGGTGGGCAATGTGCCGGTTCAGGCGCAGCGGGACATCTGCGATGAATTCGGGCTGAAAATCGTCCTGACGCACACGAACCCGGATCGCATGATTGCCGACCCGGAGGGCGTCATCCGCGACCATGACATCCTCGGCTGCGACTACATCGGCATCGGCATGATGAACCCGAAGTACCAGCGCGCAGAGTGGATTGACCAGTTCGCGAAAGACTTCACGACGCCCGCGAAGAAGATGCGCGATGCGGGCAAACTGCTGATGTACCACAATCACAATCTGGAATGGACGCGCCTGCGCGACGGCCGCCGGATTATGGACGTGCTGCTGGAACAGATGCCGGCGGACTTGATGGGCGTGACGCTGGATACCTACTGGGTGCAGGCGGCGGGTGCGGATGTGCTGGAATGGATTGACATCCTGCAAGACCGCATCCCCTGCGTCCACCTGAAAGACATGTCCGTGAATGGCTTCGACCAGCGCAAGGCGGTCGTCGGCGAGGGCAATCTGAACTTCCCGAAGATTCTGGAAAAGCTGCAAACGCTGGGCAAGACGAAGTATATGCTCGTCGAGCAGGATGACTGCTACGGCGAAAGCGCGTTTGACTGCTTGAAGCGCAGCTATGACAATGTGAGAAAGATGGGGTATTGAGCGATGGCAAAGGTGAAATTGGGTATTATCGGCGTCGGCAATATGGGCACGGGTCACAGCAAGAACTATCTGGACGGCTTGATGCCGGAAATCGAAATCACGGCGGTGGCTGACCGTAATCCGGCGCGCCGCGAGTGGGCGAAGGAGAACCTCCCCGGCGTGAAGGTTTTTGAGGAGGGCGTAGATCTCATCCACAGCGGCGCGTGTGAAGCCGTGCTGATTGCCACGCCGCACTATCAGCATCCGCCGCTGGCGATTGAAGCCTTCAAGAACGGGCTGCACGTCATGGTGGAGAAGCCCGCCGGCGTTTACACCCTGCAAGTGCGCGAAATGAACGCCGAGGCGGACCGTCACCCGGAGCTGACCTTCGGCATGATGTTCAACCAGCGCACGAATTGCACCTACCGCAAGATGCACGAGCTGATTCACAGCGGCGCAATCGGTGACTTAAAGCGTGTCAATTGGATTATCACCGACTGGTACCGCACGCAGTTCTATTACGATTCCGGCGCATGGCGCGCAACGTGGGCGGGCGAAGGCGGCGGTGTGCTGCTGAACCAATGCCCGCATCAGCTGGATTTGGTGCAGTGGCTGGTGGGACTGCCGTGCAAGGTGCAGGGTTTCTGCCACGAGGGCAAGTGGCACAACATCGAGGTCGAGGACGACGTGACCGCCTATTTCGAGTACCCGAACGGCGCCACGGGCGTTTTCATCACCACGACCGCCGACGCCCCCGGCACGAACCGTTTGGAGATTACAGGCACGAAGGCGACGCTCATCTGTCAGGACGGCAAGCTCATCATGAAGAAGCTGGAAATGGACGAGCGTGAATGGTGCGCGACGTGTCAGGAAGGCTTCCGTGTGCCGTCCTACGAAACGATCGAGGTCGAGACGGACGGGCAGAACGGGCAGCATCCGGCGGTGCTGAACGCGTTTGCGGCGCATATCCTGCGCGGCGAACCGCTGGTCGCGGACGGGCGTGAGGGCATCAATGGGCTGATGCTGTCCAATGCGATTCATCTGTCCTCGTGGCTGGGGCATCCGGTGACTTTGCCGATTGACGAGGAGCTGTTTTTGGAGAAGCTCAATGAACGTCGGGCAACGTCGCGGGTAAAGACAGGGGAAAGCGTTTTCAGTGATACAAATGGGACATATGGGTCAAAATAAAGGGGAGCTCCAAACACGAGGATAAACACGCGGGCAAAGCAAGATAACGCGACCAACTCAATTGCGCCAGACAGGCGCGAACGGGTTGTATGCTTTCCTCCACAAAACCACATAAAGATGCGCCCTGCCCCGGCAAACTCATCCGCCGGAGCAGGGCGCTTTTCGATGCAGTTGAATCTGGAAATAGTATTACACGCTGACCGTTTCCCCCGCCTTAATCGTCATGACCTCGCCTTTGTTCTCCACCCAAATGTCGGTGGCGGTCGGGTTAAAGACGATGTGCCCGTCGGCGCTGGTACGCAGCTGGCGGCTGGCGTTCAGGTAGTCCACAATCTCGATATTTGTCGCGTACCAAATATCCTTCTTGCCGCTCATTTTCTCGCAGAAGGCGCGGATGACCTCCCAGTTGTTATGCTGCTCAAACTCGTAGCTATGTCCCCACAGGTAGAACAGCTTCAGCCCGAATGGCAATTTCCCCGTAAGGAAGCGGTCGCACAGCTCGTCCAGCTTCGGGTCATCGTGATGGCAAGTTGGGTTGAGGCGCAGCCATTCGTTGGGAATCTCAAAGTTGTGGGTGCTGACGACAGTGCGGGCATAAGCAATGCCGCAGGTGCGCAGGGTGTCGACGGCTTCGTCGCTGTATGTGCCGTAAGGGTACGCAAAACCGCGGACGATTTTGCCAAACAGCTTTTCCAGATTATCGCGGTCAGCAAGAACCTCATAGGCAATGCGCGGCGCGGGAATCGCGGACAGCGACGCATGGGTCAGCGCGTGGGATGCGACTTCGTGGCGGCCGCCGGCGTAGAGCGCTTTAATGGCGGATTCACTCATGCGGCGGTAAATCGTGCCGGCAGGGTAAACCGTGCCTTCTGGGGCAAACCAGCCGCTGTTGAGGTTGAAGGTGGCGAGAATACCGTATTCATCGAGGATGCGGATGAGTTCGATGTCGGTTTCCACGCCATCGTCGTAGGAGAGGGTCAGCGCCTTGCGCAGACCGTAGGGGTAGAGAACCATCATGGGAAAAGACTCCTTTCTTTGTGGGTAAGAAATGATTGGCGAAAGAATCTCTTTTGCCTTGGTTACGCGAGTTTATTGGGAAAGTGCTTTTTGTTGCAGAGGTGTACCTGCGGGCGCACAAACGGGTCAAGCCTTTTGCTTCCGAGTAAACAGCTTTTTCAGTGCCCACGCGCAGGGCTTTTCAATCAGCAGGGTGATGAGAATCGCGCCGAGGAGGGATAAGCCGAAGCAGAGCGCCATGTACTGGTTTTGCCACGGCTGTTCGCCGACGCGGTTCGGTTCATTGCTCACGGACGGCGGAATGTGCAGCCGCTTCAGGTGGACAGCAAGGTTCTGATGCAGCAGGTAGTAGTTCATCGAGATGGCGGAAAGCCAGCCCATGACGCGGTTGCCCATCAGGAAGCGCAGGGGGCGCACGGCGAAGGGGAGCGAAAGCATGAGGCCCGCAATCGTCAGGCAGAGCAGTGGACGGCGCATCATCTGCGCGGCCTGCATGGCAGCTTGTCCGGACGTGTATGCCTGTGCGCGGATGACGCGGAGCATCCCGTAGAGAGAGACGCAGAACACAAGCGTCGCCGCGCCCTGCCAGAGCCACTTGCGGCGACTTTCCGCCGGGTACAGCTGCGTCAGGCGCACATACAAGATGGACGCGCCCATGCCCATTGCGTAAACATCAAGGAAATTCGCCAGCTGATTGACAACCATGTTATACTCGTCCAGCCGCCATAAACACCAGCCGCGGAACGCAAACGCGACCGCCGCCATGCTCATCAGCGTACCGAGCGGATTCTTCATCGCGCCCTTCGCCAGCAAGGGGAAAATCAGGTACGCCTGCATCTCGATGGCGATTGTCCACGATGCAACGCCAATAGGCGTGGCAATGTAGGTGGCGTAATTGAACGTCTGCGTGAACGTCAGGTGCATGAGGACGTCGCGGACGGCTTCTGATGTGCGCCCGTAGAAGTTGTACGGAATCGCGACGGCGAAGAGCATCAGCAGCGTCAGGAAATAATAGCTGGGCACAATGCGCATGATGCGCCGCTGATAGAACGCCTTCGTGTCCGGCACGCGCTCGCCCAGCATCATCGTCCGCGCATACGGCAGGAACAGCAGAAAGCCCGACAGCAGAATTGTGCCGTCAACCGGCATATATCCAGCGCGCAGCAGATAGTCCAGCGAGTAACGGCCAATCGACGGCGTAAGCCACGACTGCTGCCAGAAGTGATACCAGCTGACAATGAACACCAGCAGCACGCGCAGCCCGTTCAACTCCGGGATTCTGCGGCAGTTCGGGCGATAGGCGGTCATGAGTCCGCCTCCAGCAGGGCACGCATTCCCATCACATAGCCGTAGAAGCCGAAGCCGACAATCTGCCCCCGGCAGGCGCTGGCAGTGACGGATTTGTGGCGGAATTCCTCCCGCGCGTGGACGTTGCTCATGTGGCACTCGATGACCGGCATTGGCACGGATGCAATTGCGTCATGCAGCGCAACGGACGTGTGCGTGTACCCACCCGGATTGAACACCGCGCCGCAGAAGCCGTCGAAATACGCCTTTTGCAGCGCATCAATCAGGTCGCCCTCGTGGTTGGATTGCACACAGCGCACCTCCACGCCGAGCTTTTCCGCTTCCGCATGGCACAGCGCAAGCAGATCGTCATACGTCTTTGCGCCATAAACTGCCTTTTCACGCAGCCCAGTCAGGTTGATGTTCGGGCCGTTGAGAATGAGAATCTTTTTCGGTTCGCTCACAGCAAATGCAGCTCCTTCATCAGCGTTTCTGCAAGGTTCGGCGGCATGGAACACCCCTGCCAGATGCTTTCGGCTTCCACCGCCTGCGCAATGAGCATATACAGCCCTGTGCAGGCAGGCGTTCCAGCACGTTTTGCGGCGGCGGTCAGTACCGTTTCCGCCGGGTTGAAAATAATGTCCGCTACGCCGTCGGCGCGGGCGACAATGCTGGTCAAGTGCGCCGTATCTATCGGACAGCCCTCGACACGCGGGTACATTCCGGCAGGGGTCGTGTTGACAATCAGCCCGCCCATATCGGGGAAGCGCGCATAGAAATCGTCGTAGCTGATTTCATCCGCGTGCTTCGGGCTTCGGGAGACGACCCACGTTTCGCGCGCCCCCATGCGCTCCACGGCATTCCGGCAGGCGCGCATCGCTCCGCCTGAACCGAGGATGAACACCGGGCGTCCGTCCGGATTCATGCCGAAATAGCGCAGCATCTGCTCAAAGCCGGGGTCGTCCGTGTTGTAGCCGCGGCTTGTTTTGCCCGTCAGCACCGTGTTGACCGCCCCTACTTCCCGCGCAAAAGGGGTAATCTCATCCAGCAGGGGCATCACGTCCGTCTTGTACGGCACGGTGATATTGAAGCCATCCAGCGTGCACAGCAGTTCCGGTACAATCGCCGCCAATTCACCGCGCGGAATCTCAATCAGGCGATAACTCGCCGCCAGAGAGATTTTCTCCCAAATCGCCTCGTGAATGGGGACGGACAGGCTGTGCCCCAGCTTCTCCCCAATCAGGCCGTACTGCTTCATGGACATGCACCTCCGGGCTGCTTTGTTCCCATTATAGCATGATTTAGGCAAGGGGGCAATGCTTGCACAGTTTTTTTCTGTTTTTGCATTTTGGGTGCAACGAATGGCATTTCTGATTCGTCTAATAGGTAACAGGCTGGAAAAGGAGGGAGCGTATGGGCAGACGGCTGATAAGCTGCTGCATGGCGCTGCTAATGCTGGGGTGTGCGCTGGCAGAGGACGAATTGGACATCACTTATCGCTGCGGCAGCCGCGAGGAGAAGAAAATCGCGGTGACAATTGACGACTGCTATCACGCGGAGGACATTCGGGCGGTGCTGGATATTTTGCAGGCAAACGACGTCCGCGCGACGTTCTTCCCCATCGGCAAGGCGCTCAAGTACGAGGATGCGGCGCTTTGGCAGGAGGTTGTGGCGTCTGGGTGCGAAATCGGCAATCACTCATGGGGACATACTTACCTGACGAAGCTGAGCCGGCAGAAAATCAAGTTTCAGATGCTTCGGACGCAGGAAAAAGTGGATGCGCTGCTGGACTGCCATTACCCCATGCAGGTCATGCGCCCGCCGATGGGCAAAACGAATCCGAAGGTGGAGGAAAGTGTCGCGGCGGTTGGTTATCTGGCGGTTGTCAAGTGGGATGTCAGCGAAACCGACCCGGTAAAGGCGCTGGCGGCCGTGCAGAACGGCAGCATCTTGCTCTTTCATGCGCGGAAGAAGGATGCGAAATGTCTGTCCGTGCTGATTCCGCAGCTGGTGGCGGAAGGCTATCAGCTGGTCACGGTGTCGGAACTGCTGGGACTGCCGGAAATTGTATGCAGTGCGGAAAAGTACGTCTATCACCGCCGCGATACGGAGGAAAATATCCGCCCCGATGCTGTTCCCCAGAATTGACAACCCTTCCCCATTCCGGTATAATGAAAGACGGGAAAAGGACGTTTTGCTGTGGCAAAATCAAGCATGAAGAGGAGTGAACCCTGATGAAGAAACGACTGTTGGCGCTGCTGAGTGCCATCGTGCTGATGGGTAGTGTATCGCTGGCGGAAAACACGGAAGAATCGGCGGAAACCCCGGCGACGTCGGAACCGATGGTTTCCCTGCCCATCGATTTTTCTCCCGGTATGCCCGCTGATCCGGACGGCTTTACCTTCGGCGACGGCACTTGGAGCTATGAGGATCCCACCATCAGCGTGCAGGTGACGCAGAAGCGCAAGGCGGAGTGCGACTATTGGGTTGCGCACATCAAGATAGCGGATGCTTCCCAGCTGCGCACCATGTCCGCCGGCGGCTTTGACTCCACCCGCACAGTCAAGGGCACGATTATGGCCAAGCGCAGCAACGCCATCCTTGCCATTGACGGCGACTATTTCTGCTATACCGGCATCGGTTATATCGTCCGGCAGGGCACGGAGTATCTTGATCACCTGCGCGGCGACCGCGACGTTCTCCTGATTGATGAGGACGGCGACTTCCACTATGTCCTCCGCCCCAAGCGCAATTCGCTTGACGGCACGGTGGACGGCAAGAAGGTCATCAACAGCTTTTTCTTCGGCCCGGTGCTGGTGCGCGAGGGCAAAGCCGTGCTGAACCCGATGGCGGAAGGCATGGCGTTCGATGAGCCGCGGCAGCGCATGGCCATTGCGCAGGTTGGCCCGCTGGAATATATGGCGATTTGCTGTGCCTCGCAGGCGCGCGGCTCGATGGGCATGACGCTCCAGCAGTTCGCACGGCTCTGCGCTGATGAGGGCGCGTATATCGCCTATAACCTCGATGGCGGCGACTCCACCATGATGATTTTCAACGGCGAGAAAATCAACGACGTACTGAATGAAAACACCCGCGCCATCTCCGACATCGTGTACTTCGCGTCGGCATGGACAGGCGAGGAGGCGGACGAGTGAATACCGTCTATTGGGTGCTCGTCGCGTTCGGCATCGTTGTGCTGGAGGCGCGTCTGCGCGCCCGGAACGTACGCTATCTGCCGATTCTGCCCGCTATTGTGCTGGGCGCGGTGCTGTCCAAGGTCACTTATGTGGTGCTGCAATGGCACTATGCGTTCCCGCACTGGGGATGGGGCGCGTTCACTGTCCTTCGGCCGGATACGTTCTGCTTCTTCGGCGGCGCGGTCGGCGTGGTGCTGGGCGTCATCATCAGCGCAAAGCTGACGCATCAGCGCGTCCTGCCCGTGCTGGATGCGTTTGCCCCGGCGGGTGCGCTGCTGGTCGCCATTGCCCGCTTCGGCGAAAAGTATCTGGGGGAAATCGGCACGGCGGGCTTTGAGATGCCCGAACAGCTGGCGTTCTTCCCCTTTGCCCTGACGAACGAGTGGGGCGAAAGCTATCCCGCCATCTTCATGCTGTCCTGCCTTGCGGCGCTCATTGTGGCGATTGTCGGTCTGACCCGCAAGCCCGGCGGACGCGATGGTCAGCTTTTCCTGCGCACCGCGTTTTATCTTGCGCTTCCGCAAATCATGTGCGAGAGCCTGCTGGCGGAGTGCATGAAGTGGGGCTTCGTGCGGGTGCAGCAGCTCCTGTGCGCGCTGACACTGCTGGTAATCCTGATTGTGGAGTGCCGCCGTGCAGCGGGTTCATTGACCTTTGCGAGGCGCTGGTGGCCGGTTGGCGCGCTGCTCCTGTGCGCAGCGGGGCTGGTCGGCGTGGAGTTCGCGCTGGATAAGTCCGGCTTGCCCGCGTTCGTGGGGTACGGCGCGATGGTGGTGCTGCTGGCGCTGATTGCGGCGGCGGAATGCGTGGCGGGGAAAAGGGTGAAATAAATACAACAGGAGGAAAACATGAACGACGCAGAACAGCGGGCTGCCGCGAAACAGTTTGCGCAGGATTGGCAAGCACGCGGCGACGAAAAGCAGGATAATCAATCCTTCTGGCTTGCCCTGCTGCAAAAAGTGTTTGGCGTGGCAGAGCCGGAGAAGTACATCAACTTTGAGTATCCCGTCCTTGTGGATGACGGACGGAAAGAAAAAGGCACGACCAAGTTCATTGACGGCTACATTGCCAAGACGCGGGTACTGATTGAGCAGAAGGGACGCGGAATCGACCTGACGATTGGCTATAGGCAATCGGACGAATCATTTTTGACACCCTATCAGCAGGCGCGGCGCTACGGCGGTTATCTGCCGCAGTCAGAGCAGCCGCGCTGGATTATTGTCAGCAATTTTGATGAGTTTGACATTCATGATATGAACCGCCCCAATGATTCGCCGGAAATTGTCAAGCTGTGCGATTTGGAGAAGGAATATCATCGGCTGCAATTCCTCGTTGACACGACCAGCGAACATATCAAGAAGGAAATGGAGATTTCCCTCAAAGCGGGCGAGCTGGTTGGCGTTCTGTATGATGCACTGCTGGCGCAATATCAAAATCCGAATGACCCGGAAACGCTGAAAAGCCTGAATGCGCTGTGCGTGCGGCTGGTTTTCTGTCTCTATGCAGAGGATGCGGGCATTTTCGGCAAGCACCTGATGTTCCACGACTATCTGAAAAGCCATGAGCGCGATGCGCGGCGTGCGCTGATTGACCTCTTCCGCGTTCTTGACCAGAAGCCGGAAAATCGCGATCCCTATATGGATGAAGATTTGGCAGCGTTCCCCTACGTCAACGGTGGATTGTTCTCTGACGAAAGCATCATCATTCCCCGCCTGACTGAGAAAATTGTTTCGCTGATTCTACGGGAAGCAAGCGAGAATTTCGACTGGTCGGACATCAGCCCGACGATTTTCGGTGCTGTGTTTGAAAGCACCTTGAACCCGGAAACGCGGCGTTCCGGCGGAATGCACTATACCAGCATTGAGAACATCCACAAAGTCATAGACCCCTTGTTCCTGAACGATTTGAGAGCAGAATTGGCGGAAATTCAGCAGATTCCCGTCGTGCGAACCCGCAGAAGCAGACTGGAAGCGTTTCAGGAGAAGCTGGCAGGGCTGACCTTCCTTGACCCTGCCTGTGGTTCGGGAAACTTCCTGACGGAAACGTATCTATCCCTCCGGCGGATGGAAAACGAAATTGTCCGCAGTTTGATTGACGCCCGCGAAGGACGTACGAAAGACCAACGTGATCAAATTACTGCTGGGCAAATTATGTGGGGAATAACGGACAGCACCGTTTTGGAACCCATTAAGGTAAGCATTCAGCAGTTTTACGGCATTGAAATCAACGACTTTGCGGCGACGGTTGCGAAAACTGCGCTATGGATTGCCGAAAGCCAGATGATGAAGCAGACAGAAGCAATCGTGCATATGCCGCTTGATTTTCTGCCGCTGAAATCCTATGTGAACATCTTCGAAGGCAACGCATTGCGGGTGGATTGGGAAAGTGTCGTTCCGAAAGAGCGGCTGAACTATATCATGGGAAATCCGCCGTTTGTGGGGTATTCTTTGCAGAGCAAAGAGCAGAAAGCAGATATTCTTGCAATCTACGTTGATGAAAAAGGCAAGCCTTATAAAACTGCCGGAAAAATTGACTATGTTGCTGGCTGGTATTTCAAAGCTGCACAATTGATGCAGGATACGGACATCAGAACCGCTTTTGTTTCTACCAACTCTATCACGCAAGGTGAACAGGTGGCGGGCGTTTGGAAACCGCTTTATGAGCGTTTCGGTGTCCATATTGACTTTGCACATCGCACATTTCGCTGGGACAGCGAAGCCAGCTTAAAAGCGCAAGTACATTGCGTTATTGTAGGGTTTAGTGTTGCGCCTTTCACCGGAGAAAAGTGGCTGTTTACATCAGAAAGGGCGCAGAATGTTGAGAATATCAATCCATACTTAATGGATGCACCGAACATTTTTGTGGAAAGTAGAAATAAGCCGCTTTGCAATGTGCCAGATATGCTAAAAGGCAGTAGTCCGGTTGACGGCGGGAATCTTTTGCTTACAGAAAGTGAGTATGATGAATTTTTAAGTCATGAACCAGAAGCGCTGAAATATATTAAACGTTTTTATGGCGCAAAGGAGTTTTTGCACAATGAAAAACGTTGGTGTCTATGGTTAGAAAGCGCATCACCTAAAGAACTAAAGTTAATGCCTATGATTATGGCACGCATAGATGCTACCCGCAAGTTCAGATTGGAAAGTTCTAAACTTGCTACACAAAAATACGCAAATTATCCAACACGTTTTATGGAAATGCGGCAACCTTCAACATCATATATTTTAGTTCCGCGGCACACATCTGAAAACCGTAGATACATCCCGTTTGGATTTATGGAAGAAAGTGCGATTTGCGGAGATGCCAATAGCATGATTCCTCATTCTTCTTTATACCACTTTGGAATTTTGATTTCAAATGTTCATATGGCGTGGGTGCGTGCTGTTTGCGGGCGAATTAAAAGTGATTACCGTTATTCAAACGATGTTGTCTACAACAACTTCCCGTGGCAGGTGTTGCAGGAGGATTTCAAGCCGGATATCCTCATCGGCAGCAAATGTGTCGAAGGCAACTCCAAACCCAAGGAAGACAACCCGATGGAGCAGATCCTCGCGCTGACGATGATGCATACCGACTACAAATTGCCGTCGGACAGCGACATTCTGATCGAACACGCTTTCGAGGATGTGTCGACGCTCGATTTCGGCAAGGTGGAGTATGTGATCAACCGCGGTTACAGCGACGCCATCGACGCGATGCCGCTGATCAAGGAGCACATCCGCCGCTGCATCAATGAAGGCATGACCACTAATGAGGCGATCCGTAAGGTCGCCCGCGAACATGGTCTGTCCAAGAATGAGGTATATCGTCAGTATCATGGCCTGAACTAAACATACGCCATTCTGCAGGAGCAGCTGTTCCTGCAGTTTTTTTATCATATCCGCGCTGATCAGGCAGGACGCTTTACGCAGGCGCGCGAGGATCATATAATGAAAGCATGAAGGCCTGCAGAGCAGGCAGGAGGAATGAAGATGAAGATCGTGATCGTAGGCGGTGTGGCTGCCGGCGCATCGGCCGCAGCCAGACTGCGCAGACTGGACGAACATGCGGAGATCATCGTGTTTGAACAAGGCGCGCATGTGTCGTTTTCCAACTGCAGTCTGCCTTATCATCTCAGCGGCGTCGTGGCCGACAGTGATTCTCTGGTGATGATGACACCGGAAAGCTTCCGCACCCGTCATGCGGTCGATGTACGGACCAACACCCAGGTGATCAGCATCGACCGCGGGCGGAAGACCGTCCGTGTCCGCAGCCTGATCAGCGAAGAGGAATATGAGGAA
>ENA-ORTQ01002570-ORTQ01002570.1-human-gut-metagenome-genome-assembly--contig:-NODE-2570-length-15624-cov-10.791059_pt1 | contig 15624 bp, 16 predicted proteins | sample MGYA00241912_ERZ509188 | MGnify/ENA primary metagenome ERZ509188 (study PRJEB26280, sample SAMEA2338849) | human gut metagenome | biome: human gut; feature: human-associated habitat; material: faeces...
CGGGCTTATTTTATACCCCGCACCCCGAAGAAGATAAGCGGCTGGGTACCGTTGGCCATGTCCGCATGGACTTCGGGCGCAGCGGAAACGAGTTCTGGCATACCTGGTGGCCCCGTGGCCCGGAGGAGTTGAACAGCCCCGCGTTCAAGCTGGAGCTGCAAGAGGTCGTGGACACGCTGCGGGAGAGTGTACTGAAAAACCGCTTCGCTATGGAGCGTTTTTGCTATGAACACGGCGGCAAAATCAGCGGCGGCTGGACACAAAACTACGGTTACATCGTGGAAACGGAGCATTACCGCTACTGCCTGCGCTGCAACCCGTCCCCCGGAGATTACAACTGCTACTGTACGGCCTATGATCTGGATGTCCAGCGGCAGAACATGGCACAGAAGGAAGTGCCTCACATGGAAATAGGGGGCATGATATGAGCATGGGAACGGCTTGTGTCAGAGGGCCTCCCGCACCGTCAGACCATTCTAAATTTTTCCGTTGACTTACGGATGGTTGTGTGGTAGTTGTTTGTGCTACCAAAAACATAGAAAGGAGAAACGCACATGAGAAAGAAGATTATGACCCTGATGATGGGGGCGCTCCTGCTGCTCACGGCCTGTGGGCAGACGGGGAGCAATTCCGCATCGACGATGCTGCCAGTGGCGGCGGTGCAGAGCGCAGCACAGGCCATCGCGCCCATGGAGGACAAGATGCAGGAAGATGTCGACAGCCTGCCCGCTGAGGAGGGCGTCGAGGAGGCCAAGGGCGCAGATGACAAGGAAACTCCGAACCCCGCCGAGGACACGGATACACCTTCTGCCAAGACGGAGGAAACTTCGACTACGCCCGATGGTAAGGGACAGCCCGACGTGCCGGAGCAGCCGACTACGCCTGAACAGCCGGTGATGCCCGCACCGCAGCCGGAGCCTGCACCGGGCGAATCCGAACCTACACCTGCGCCGGTACAGGAGCCGGGGCCTACACCTACCCCCGAACCCGAACCGGAGCCGGAGTATGAACCGGCAGACCGCTGGGCGGCTGTCGAGGCGGCAAACGCCTACGCTGCCGCACAGTATGGCGTCACTGCGGACGGCGGCCTGACGCTGGACAACAGCGCCTACCGCTTCCCCGCATCGGTAGCGGCGGACGCCTCGCAGGAGACACTGGAGGCCAAGGCGCGGGACATGGTGGACTACACCTTCTGCCAGCTCATGATGCAGGCAGGCGTGGACACGCTGGCCGACGCAGGTATCCGCTGCAACGTCTGCATCGTGGAGGATGGTGCAAGCCTGCTCATCTACGTCCTGTACGATGGCTAAGCGAGAGATTTCATACACGACCCCCTCCGAAAACGGAGGGGGTCAACTTATACCCCGACAGGAGGCAACATGAAGCATTATAAAAAACTGGTGGGGCTTGTGCTGGCGCTGGTAATGACGGCGGCACTGGCGGTGACGGCCTACGCCACATCTGTAACAGTGGATTATCGGGCCTACGTCTACTCCAGCCAGATCACCTTTGACCAGTACGATTACAGCAAAAGCACAACGCCCACCGTTACGACCATGACCATCTCGGCCACCAGCAGTCTGGGCAGCGGCAGTGCGCTGTACCACATGAAATATGCGGATGGTGCGGTGGCCTACTGCATCGAGCCGGGCGTTCATTCGGACGACAGCGGCAGCTACAGGGAGGGCTCCAGCGCCAGCTGGTATAACCTGCCAGCGTCCGTGCAGAGCGGTATCGCGTTGGCGATGTCCCTCGGCTACCCCAGCGTGGACTACGGCACCGCACCCGGTGACAACAATACCAGCACCATCATCAAAGCACAAAAGTGGGCAGCTACGCAGACCGTTATCTGGGAACTGATCTGCAAGTACCGCAGTGCCTATTCCTACGAGGACTGGGGTGCCAGCCCGTTCTATAACTGTGTATCAAAGAGCCGCTATCCCACCTATGACCTGTGGTATGACAAGCTAACAGCGGCAATGCAGGCGGCCACGATGATCCCCAGCTTTTCGGCGTTTACGCCGCGCTGGTGCGACACCATCGAACTGAAGAAGAACGCAGCGGGCAGCTATACGGCCACGGTCACGGACGATAACGAGGTGCTGGGTGACTACAATTTCGGCGCAAATAACGGAAGCGGCATCACCTTTACACAGCGGGGCAACAAATTGACCATCACGGCCACAGCTGCGGCGGCCAAGACTCTGACCACGGAAAAGACCTACTCTGCTACCGGCAGCGCGTATGAGATCAATCCGGACAGAGCGGTAGTCTGTTGGTATGACCGGTTTGGGCGGTATCAGGCGCTGGCCGGTTACACCGGCGTGGGGCGCGATCCCGTGAAGGCTTATATTAAAATCAAAGCCGTGGAGGAGAAAGGCAGCCTGACCATCAATAAAGTGGATGCCGATACCGGCAAGGCGCTGGCGGGTGTGACCTACCGCCTGTACGACAGTGCAGGGAAAAAGGTGGCGGATGTTACTACCGGTGCGGATGGCAAGGCGGTGTTTAAGGATCTTTCCCAGGGCAAGTATAGCTATCAGGAGATCAGCGCCCCCAGTGGTTATGTGGTGGACAATACCAAGTATCAGATCACCATTACAGCGACCGCGCTGAACATTACGGCGAAGCGGACGAATGCGCGGGCAAAAGGCAGTCTGACCATTAACAAGGTAGATGCCGATACCGGCAAAGCGCTGGCGGGTGTGACATACCGACTGTATGACAGCGCAGGGAAGAAAGTGACGGATGTGACCACCGGCGCGGACGGCAAGGCGGTGTTCAAAGATTTGGCGCAAGGGAAGTATAGCTATCAGGAGATCAACGCCCCCAGTGGTTATGTGGTGGATAACACTAAGTATCAGATCACCATCACGGCCACGGCACTGAACATTACGCAAAAGCGGACGAACGCACTGGTGAAAGGCAGCATTACCGTCCGCAAGGTGGATGCCACAGGCGCGCCTCTTAGTGGTGCGGAGCTGCTGCTGGGGACTTCCGCAGACGGCAAGACATGGACGGAGGTCAGCAGAGTGACCACCGACAAGACCGGCATCGCCAAGTGGAACGGCCTCAAGATCGGTGTGCAGTATCGTATCGTCGAAACCAAAGCTCCCACAGGGTATACGCTGCTGACCGAGCCGCTGTTCACGGGAACGCTGGACAGCAGCAACCGAGATATTACGATCACTGCCTGCAACAATGCAGGTTTTGTGCTGCCTTTCACGGGCGGCAACGGATTTATCGCACCCATTATGTTTGCAACACTCGCTCTCATGGCGGGTGTTTATTTTTGCAAAAAATCTAACATCAAAGAGGAGACAACCAAATGAAAAAGATCCATCGCGTGTTCGCGCTGCTCGTGGCCGTTGTTATGGCTTTGGGCCTCATCACCACGGCATTTGCCGAGCCGACAATCGACCCTGCAAAGAAAGCATCCCTTTCTATCTACAAGTATGACATCACCACAGCCGGCAAAGACGGCGCGTGGGATGCGGAATCCTATGTTTCCACCGGCCTGCATGACAATGCGGTTATCGACAAGCTGAGCAAGTACGCCATTCAGGGCGTGGAGTTCACCTACCTCCGTGTTGCCGATATCACTATGAACAATGAATTGGTGGATGGTCAGCGGCAGGTGGGTGTGCTGTATGGCTTCGATAACTCTGAGCGCAGTTCCGCCGTGCTGTCTGCCATCGGCCTGACCGGCGCAGACGCTCACAAGACCGACAATGGTATCAACTACTTCACCAGCGATATGCTGAACAACAAGCTGGCTGCGGCTCTTGCGGCCAATGCCACCACTGTCAAGAATGCCTTGGAAGTTGCTGTCAAAAACGGTGGTGCTGCTATGACGGAGACCGATGCCACCGGACACACCTCCGCTTCTGATATGGAGCAGGGATTGTATCTGGTGGTAGAGACCAGAGTCCCTGAAAACGTGACCTCCACCTGCAATCCCTTCTTCGTGTCCCTGCCCATGACTACCATTGACGGCACGGCATGGAACTACGATGTTACTGTGTATCCCAAGAATCAGACCGGCAACCCCAAGCTGGATAAGACCGTGCGCGAGGACAAGAACTCCACAGGTAAGAATACCGGCAGCCTGACCGACATCACCGATGAGTACGCTCATACCGCATCCGCCTCTATCGGTGATACGGTGGACTATCAGATCATCAGCACCCTGCCCACCATCACGTCTAAAGCATCTGCTCTCAGCGAGTATGCTTACGTCGATACCATGTCCAAGGGTATCAAGTATAACAAGAACGATGTGGCTATAGAGTTCTTCAAGGATAGCGGCTGCACCGATAAGATCACCACATGGGCGGAAGATTCCGGCAAGTTCACCGTGGCCTACGACGACGCGCAGAACATTATGACCATCCGCATGACCGAGGCTGGCCTGAGTGAAATCAACGAGGCGGCCACCGTGTATACCGACAGCGTGAAGCGCGGATACTCCGACTGCACCATGCGTATTACTTATGCCGCCACCCTGACCGCCGATGCCAAGACGGGCGATACCGACAACCCCAACGAGGTCGTACTGACTTGGCGCAGAACGAACAACACCTACTTTGATACCCTCAGGGACTGCTGCCATGTGTACACCTACGGCATCGACGTTCTCAAGCAGTTCAGCGATAACGGCGGCAACCTGCGGAATGTGAAGTTTAAGCTGCACAATGACAGTGACGACTGCTATATCATCGCGGAGCAGAAGGATGGCGTGTATTATGCCAAGGGCTTTGCCGCAAAGAAAGCTGACGCTACCACTTTCGTTCCCAATAGCAGTGGTCACATCGTGGTCAAGGGGCTGGAGGACGATGCCTATTCTCTGACCGAAATTGCTACCGACAAGGGCTATGTGCTGCTGAAGGACGCGGTCAAAATCGTTATCAAGACCGCCGAGAACGGCACTTGCGAGCAGTGCGGTGCCAAGCTGCCGACCGCCTCTGCCACCGTCAACAGTAAGGATATCACCATGACGGAGGGCAACGCCATTGTGCCGCTGACTGTGGTCAATAACCCCGGCTTCGATCTGCCTAAGACCGGCGGCTACGGCACGTGGATGTTTACTATCGGCGGCGTGGCGCTGCTGGGCGCGGCGGCGTTTATCGTGATCCGCAGCCGCAAGCACAAGAACGAGCAGTGAAGCGCTGGTTACTGGCAGCGGCTTGCGGCGTTGCGGCGTTGGGGCTGATGCTTTACCCACTGGTGGGAGAGTTTCTGAGCGAAAGGTATCATTCGGACGTAGAAACCACCTACACCGCCGCCATCGCGGACACCGATGATACCGAACTGACCGCCCAGCGGCAGGCGGCGGAGCAATATAACGCCATGCTGTCCGGCACGGCAAGTATTTCTGAGGGAGAGGCTTCGGCCTCTCCCTTGCCGTATGCGGAACAGCTCACGGTGGGCGGTGTTATGTGCTACATCGATATTCCCAAAATCAACGTATATCTGCCCGTGCAGCACGGCACGGGCGCGGAAACGCTTGAAAAGTCAGTCGGCCATGTGGTCGGCACATCCCTGCCGGTAGGCGGAGAAAGCACCCATGCGGTGCTGTCGGCGCACAGTGGACTGGCGAGTTCCAAGCTGTTTTCGGACATCGACCAGCTTGCAGTGGGCGATATGTTCTATATCCATGTGCTGGGTGAGGTGCTGGCATACAAGGTAGACGCCATCCACACGGTATTGCCCACGGACACGAGTCTGCTGCAAATTGCGGATGGCAAGGATTTGGTCACGTTGGTGACCTGCACGCCGTTTGGCATCAACACGCACAGGCTGCTGGTACGAGGCCACCGCATTCCGTACACCCCCGAACAGGCAACCACTGCCGCCGCAGAAAAACCAGCCGCATCCTCGTGGACACAGCACTACCTCACCGGCCTCGCCATCGGCCTTGGCACGGTGGTTGTGGCTGGCGGCGCTTACTTTTTGGTGAGGAGGGTGCGCCATGCGTAAGACATCACTTGTGCTGGCGGTGCTGCTGGCCGTGGTGGGCATCTGCATCATGCTGTGGCCGGTGTTTACGGGACACAGGCTTCAGAACAATGCCGCAACTGCCGTACAGGAGTTCTTGGCTGACCGTGATGAGCCGGAGCAGTTGTATCCCGAACTGCTGGCGGCTCTACAGGACTATAACCGTCAGCTTTACGCAGAAAAGCAGCGTAATCTCACCAACCTTGACGCCTGCGAAGCACCTGCCGCCGACCTGACTGCCTACGGCATTGAGGATGAGATCATAGGCGTGTTGGAGATGCCGACTATGGAATTGACCATGCCTGTCTATCTGGGCGCGTCCGATGGACACCTCGCCGCAGGCGCGGCGGTGCTGGGCAGCACGTCAGCGCCCATCGGCGGTGACAGCACCAACTGCGTCATTGCCGGTCACCGAGGCTGGCGCGGTGCGGACTACTTCCGGCACATAGATAAGTTGGCTGTGGGCGATGAGGTCAGAATTACCAACCTGTGGGAGACACTGACCTACACGGTGGCCGACATTCAAATCATCCAGCCCCACGAGGTGGATAAAATCAAGATACAGCAGGGCCGCGACCTGCTGACGCTCATCACCTGCCATCCCTACGCCAGCGGCGGGCGACAGCGGTATGTGGTGTACTGCGAGAGAACGGAGGTGAGATAGCGGTGGCTCTTGTAGGCAAAGTGACCTTCGTGGGGGACGATGACATCCTCTACGACGATGCAGACGCCTTCCTGGACTGCATCCGGGAGGAGCTGCTCTATCGGGATACCTCAGGGTTTCGCTATGAAGTCCTGACAGACGATCCCGCTATCCGCAAGGCAGCAGATGACATCCTGTTTGACTTTCTTGGTGAGGAAAACCCCTGTGAGCTGGAAGACTACACACAGACGATGGGAGGAATTTAGTATGAACGTAAATCGGGAGCTGCTGGCGTTCCTGCGGAAGCAGTACCCTGTGGGTACACGCATCCGGCTGGACTCCATGCAGGATCCGTATGCACCGGTGGAGGCAGGCACGACGGGGAAACTGGACTACATCGACGACGCCGGGCAGTTCCATATGAAGTGGGACAACGGACGGACGCTGGCGCTCATCCCCGGCGTGGACAGCTTTACTGCTTTGCCGCCCGAGCTCAGCATGACGAAGCTATATATGCCGCTTACCGCCGAGCTTTATGAGCCGGATGTGTATGGCAATATGCAGGAAGAACCGGAGCTGCTGACCGGACACGACCTGACCGCGTATGAGGATCATATCCGCAGCGCGCTGGTGAAGTATCGGATGCCGGAGGAGGTCAACCGCGGCATCATGCACTGGTACGATACGCCGGACAGTGTGAACGACAAGGTGCGCTCCGTTACCTTCAGCGTGGAGCGGCGAAACGGCAAGCTGTGGGGTATCGCGGAATGTCAGATCAGCGGCGAGTTGTCGGCGGCAGAGCTGACCACGCTGAAGGAATATATTGAAGGACAGGCGTCGGACGGCTGGGGCGAGGGTTTCGAGCAGCATGAGATTGCCGTTGGACGTGGCAGCGAGCTGTATGTGCATCTGTGGCAGGATGAGGACTGGAGCATCCAGACGGAGCAGGAACGCTTCTGCGCCCACTTTGAAAAGCTGCCGGAGATGTGCTTCACGCTGCTGCCGGGTACGGGACAGCTCATCTGCATCAAACGCGGCGAAAGCGGGTACTACCCCAGCGATTGGTCTACCGGTGACGCCCACGAGAACCGCCGTATCGCGGATGAGCAGAACAGAAAGAGGGGCGTGACGCCTGCACAGGAGGAGGCTATGAAGATCGGCAGCATGTGCGGCTGGGATGTACCCGGTGCAGACCCGGACAACTGTGAGGACATCGTACAGCGCCGTGGGGGGATGGAGCTTGGATAAAAAGATTATTTCCATATACATGGGCAATCCCGACAACAGCAATCACGCGGAGCTGGAGCTGCCCGCCACGCCGTGGGAACTGGTGGATGCCATGGACAAACTGCGTCTGTCAGAGGGACAGGAACCCTATTGGCAGGTGGAGGACATGGGCCGATATGAATTTCTCGCCCCACATCTTGATGGGTACGATTTGTACCAGTTCAACGCACTGGCAGAGAAGCTCCGTACATTCAGCGATGTGGATGCCGTGGCTTTTGAGGGACTGGTGGAGATGGAGATCGACAAGCTGTGCCGGAGCAACGGTGGGGAGCTGACGCTCCAGCGGGTGCTGGATCTGGCGTACAGCGCGGACTGCTGCCATGTGGTGCAGGGCATCACAGACGATGCGGCGCTGGGGCAGTTCTATGTGGAGAATGATTTTTTGCCGGAGCTGGAAAATGTGCCGGACAGCGTATTGGAGATGCTGGACTACGAGAAGATCGGCAGATCGATGCGTGAGGGTGAGGGCGGCGTACTTACGCCCCACGGCTATGTGATGCAGGAGTCCGAGCTGCGGCAGGCCCCGTCCAACTTGGGCAGGCCGCCACGGAAGCCGCCGTATATGATCTATTTCCTCTGCGTCAGCGACGTCCGTGCTGTAAAGTTGTACCTACCCGCAAAGCAGGCGGAGCTGGATGCCGTACTGGATTGCCTGGAGGTGGACAGCTGGCGGGATGTACGGCTGGAGGAGCGCGACGCCGCCATGCCGGAGATGTGGCACTTCACGGATATGGCCTATGACGGCATGGAGCAGATCAACCGATTTGCACAGTGCCTGGAGGAACTGGACAGAAATAACGGACTGATAAAGTTCAAGGCTGTGGCCGGTCAGCTGGACATCGCCAGCTTGGACGATGCGCTTGCACTGGCAGAACATCTGAGCGAATATGCCCTTGAGCCGGGGCTCCATTCTCTGGAGGAATTGGCGAGGGAGGAGCTCTCCGTCATCGTGGGAGACCCGGATGGTGATCTGCTGATGCGGTATCTGAATATGGACGCCTACGGCGCAGCGCTGTTATGGCGGGATAAGGGAGTTTTCAGTGACTACGGCTATATCTGCCGCCCGGACGGACAGCCGCTGCAAGTACCGCGGCAAGGCGTGGACATGACCATGCAGTAAAATTTAACAACAATGGGGCCGCTTTCCGAAAAGGGATGGCGATCCCTCTTTTTGCGCCTTTTTCGGTGAACGGTCACCGGAAGGGAGTGCAAGAATGACGAAGGAAACCGTCGCCCTGTATCTGGAAAATGGATTTAAGGGGCGCAGAAATGTGATCAGCAGCCGGGAATTGGAGCGTGTGCTGGGCATCAGCGGGAACGAGCTGCGGCGGCGCATCAACCTTCTGCGGCGGGACACCGTACCCATCGCGGCAGACCAGCGGGGCTACTACTTCGCGGAAACGGCGGCGGAGGTCTATGATACCATCCGTGGCTTGCAGAAAATGCGCAGCGGACTGGACGCGGCTATCTCCGGGCTGGAGCGTGCGTTGGAGAAATTTGATGCGTGACAGCCTGATAAAGCTCATGCCTTGGATGGGCGGTAAGGGACAGCTTATGTGGGCCATACAGATGCTCTTGCCTATCCACTATAAAACACTGGTGGATGTGTTTGGCGGCAGCGGTATCATCACGCTGAATACCGCCGTGCCGAAGGGGTGCCTGCAAATATATAACGACCTGAATCACGACCTGTATAACCTGCTTTTCTGCGTCAAGCACCGCCCTATGGCCCTGACGAAGGAACTGAGCTTTCTCCCTATCAATGCCCGCGACGAGTTTGATGTGCTGCGCAGACAGCTGCAGGGCGAGGACTTTACGCAGATGTATCTGGATGAGGAGCTGCAGCTGGCAGAGCAGATGTTCCCACCGCCGGAGGCGGAGGAGATCAAGCGGCTGCTGCAAAGCCGTGCGGAGCTGGCGGATGTGCGCCGCGCCGCCGCTATCTACAAGCTGCAGCGATACAGCTATAACGGCAACGGCGACAGTTATGGTGTGAGCTCCTGCGATATACAGCGATTCTTTCGGGATATTTGGGAGTGTTCTCACCGCCTGAAGGATGTAGCGCTGGAGAATAAGGATTTCGAGAGCATCATTACCACCCATAATGACCCGCAGACCACGGTCTACTGTGACCCGCCCTATTATGAGGCGGAGCGTTACGCGGTGGAGTTTCCCCGCAGTGACCATCAACGGCTCCATGACGTACTGGCGCAGCACAGGGGCTTCGCCATGGTGTCCTATAACAACTGCGACTATATTCGCAGGCTCTACGAGGACTTTTTCATTTATGAAGTGGAGCGTCCCAACAGCCAATCCAAGAAGAAAAATGATATATACCGGGAATACATCATGACCAACTATGACCCCCGTGTTTTTGCGTCGCAGATGACGATATTCGGCGATTACAGCAGCGATGGGAAGATATGCCGACTGGTGCATATCCCGGAACGACCTTTGAGAACTTGAGGAGGATCTATCATGAAGAACGAAATGACACTGGACAAGACCGGCCTGACCATCCCCGGCAGTGAGTTGGCAGAATGCGGCATGGTGGGCGTAGATCTGTCTGCCCAGATGACGCACAGCCTTCTGCTGCTTATGCCTCGTGAGATGACAGCGTTACAAACGGCAGACGCACTGGCCGGACTGTTTGACGCGGCATCGCAGCTTATGTCTGCCCTGCTGGACGCCTGTCGTATGCCCTGCTGCAAGAACTGCGATTCGGACGTGAGGGAATTTGACCTCGATGCCGTGCCTGCGCCGATCCGGAAGCTGCTGCTGGATAGCGGCTGCTGCCCGGCCCTGCTGGAATGCTATCTGGAAGAAGGAGATGTGGTCTATGCTGCCGAATGAGGCAATGTACCCCTACACGGCGAAGGAGGCAAGGGACAGGGGCGAGCTGGAGGTGTGGCGTGCCAATTTTCGCACCAACTGTGCCTGTGCCGGGGCGATAGAGCTGGCGATCCATCGGGACTTCGACGGGATGCATCTCAAGGACGGCTGCGCCAAAAGCGTCATTGACCAGTACGGCTATAGGCGTGTAGGGTATGTGCTGGCCAACACCTTGCAGCTGCACGCCTATGACGGACGCTATCATGAGACCAATAAGAGATGGAGCAGAACCATCTTCGTGCCCGAGGACGGCGGACACCGGCATACCTTCCTTATTGGCAGCCATCCCGCTGTGCTGGACGGCTTCGCCAGTGACTACCGAGCGGAGCTGGCAAGGCTGCATCTGTTCGGCGCGGAGCATTGCGAACCCAATTCCGGTGAACAGGATTTCACCGGCCGAGTGCTGGTGCTGTCGCCGGACACGCTGCGGGAATCCTGCTGGCAGCCGGAGAACCAGCTGTGGCTGGCCTTCAGCGGTTTCGGCTGCCGCCCCCATGCCCGTGGCCGCTCGGTGCTCTGCACCTGTCTGGGTGACGGAGAAACGACAAGGTGGAACCGCTCTGAGTTTGTGGGCATCATCCGCGATGAGTGTCTCCCTGATTGGGCGGCAGAGAAGCTGGCCGAGCTGCGGCAGAACCATGACGCGCCCACCATGGGCGAAATGACGATGTGAAGGAGGAAGCTATGAGATATGTGAAACGTGCAGTGCTGGTCTGCGGCGCAGCGGTGCTGCTCTGTTGGCTGGTTTCCGTGGCGGCCTACGCCACCGGCAGGGGTGATGTGGCCGGTGCGGTGGAAAGTACATGGGCGGCGGCATCAGGGCAGATCAAGACCGTTGTCAACAATGTGGTATTTCCTGCCATTGATATGATCCTCGCCATTTTCTTCTTTGTGAAGCTGGGTACCGCCTACTTCGACTATCGAAAGACGGGTCAGTTTGAATGGACCGCACCGGCTATTCTGTTCGCGTGTCTGGTTTTTACCCTGACCGCACCGCTGTACATCTGGGGCATCGTGGGTGTGTGACTGTGCCTATGTTCAATTTTCGGTTGGCGTTTTACGGAAAGCGTGGTAAAATAACATGGAAATGACAGAGAAAAGGGGTGGCACGATGCAGTATACGCTGATGCACAAGAACATCGCTGTCGCCGATATGGAGCTGGATGAGGCGACAAGCTCTATCCAGCGGATCGGCACGGTGTACCGACCGGAGCATCTTCCGGTGGCTACGGTATCAAAACGGGACGGCGTGGATCGTGCCGCGCTCAATGCATGGTGGATCGACCGCTGCATCCCCGCCAGCCGCTCCGGTGTGCGAAAGGCGTTGGAAACGCTGAACCTGCCCAATACGCAGGTGCTGCTGACGCGCTGCTTCGGCCTGAGCCTCTCGGATCAGTATTGGGTCAGACCCTATGGCAGTGATCTCCAGTGGGAGCGCATCAACTTCTTCGAAAATCCCTTCTCGGAGGACATCGGTAACGTCCTGTTGGGCAAAACCACGGACGCGGTGAATTTCGATTTCAGTTCCCCAGACAACACGACCAATGGGTATCTGAAAAAGCGGTGGAAGATCATCGGCGGGAAGCGGTGTCTGCTGAAAGCAGGAAGCAATCCCTTCATGCAGCAGCCGTTCAATGAGGTGATCGCATCGCTGGTGGCGGAGAGACTGGACATTCCCCACGTCCCCTATACACTGCTCTGGGATGACGGCATCCCTTACAGCGCCTGTGAGGATTTCGTCACGCCGGACACGGAACTGGTCAGTGCGTGGCGCGTGATGCAGTCCATGAAAAAGGATAACAGCACATCGGTCTACCGCCATTACCTGAACTGCTGTGAGGCGCTGGGCGTTAGGGGCATGGAACACGCAGTGGATCAGATGATCGTGCTGGACTACCTTATCGCCAATGAGGACAGGCATCAGAACAACTTTGGCCTGCTCCGCAATGTTGATACACTGGAGTGGCTGGGAGCCGCGCCTGTCTTCGACAGTGGCTCATCCATGGGCTACGACAAGCTGACGCCGCAGATCCTCTCCGCCCGTGCTATTGAATGTAAGCCTTTCAAGAAGACACACGAGGAGCAGCTCAAGCTGGTGACCTCCTTCGACTGGATCGACTTCGGCAAGCTGAAAGGCATCGAGCAGGATATACGGGACATCTTGGATCAGGCCGGTGAGTATGTGGACGAGAGCCGTAAGGCTGCGATCATCTCTGCGTTTTCCTCCCGGCTTGGACAGCTGATGGTCTTGGCGAAGGTGCAGCGGCAGGAGGATGACGTGGCACAGGATGTGGAACAGGACAGGGCGCAGGACTACGGCTTTAAGATGGAGCTGTGACCTGCAACATAATACGATAACAGGAAGCACTCTGCTGACGGCAGAGTGCTTCCTGCGTTTACGGAGGTGAGAACTTATTTTTATTTGGGACTTTGTAGCCGATACAGTGCTTGGTCAGATCGTGGACTGGTTCTACGGTCAGATCGTGGGCTTTCTCGGCAATTTCTTTTCGGAGATGGGAAACATGGGCGCCGAGCTCTTTGCCATGAGCTGGGTACAGAGCGTGGTGTTGTTTTTCTCCTATCTGGGCTGGGCGCTGTTTGCCATAGGGTTGGTGGTAGCCTGCTTCGAGTGCGGCGTGGAATATTCCGGCGGACGCGGCAATGTTAAGGAAACGGCTTTGAATGCCATAAAGGGTTTTCTGGCGGTCTCCCTTTTTACGCAGGTACCGGTGCGTTTGTATGAGCTGGCGGTATCGCTGCAGGCCGACCTGACGGCAGGCATCACCGGCTTTGGGACGACCAGCATCGGGGACGCGGCAAAAGCGGCGCTGGAGGATTTTAACGCCGTGGAGAGCCTGACATCTCCCGGACAAATCATTTTGCGGGGCTTTGGCCCGGTGACCAGCGGACTTATGGTCATCTTCTGCCTTGCGCTGATGGCCTATGCGGTCATAAAGGTCTTCTTCGCCAACCTTAAGCGCGGCGGTATTTTACTCATTCAGATCGCGGTGGGCAGTCTGTATATGTTCAGCGTACCACGCGGCTACGGGGATGGCTTCACACAGTGGTGCAAGCAGGTCGTGGGACTGTGTCTCACGGCCTTTTTGCAGGCCACCATCCTTGTAGCTGGCTTGATGGTGTTTAAGGATCACGCGCTGCTGGGCCTGGGGTTGATGCTCTCTGCCGGAGAGATCCCCCGTATCGCCGGTGCGTTCGGGCTGGATACCACCACGCGGGCCAATATCTCCTCGGCTGTCTACACAGCGCAGAGCGCGGTCAGTATGGCACGGACGGTGGTGGCCGCGGCAAAATGAGAGTTATCACCATGGGAAGTCTTTTCGATGGAATAGGAGGCTTCCCGCTGGCGGCCATCCATAACGGCGTTGTGCCGCTGTGGGCCAGCGAGATCGAACCGTTCCCCATCCGCGTCACACGGGAACGACTACCGGGAATGCTGCACTACGGGGATATCACGAAGCTGCGTGGGGACGAGCTGCCGCCCGTGGACATTATCTGCGGCGGCAGCCCCTGTCAGGACTTGTCCGTGGCTGGAGCGAGGGCGGGGCTTGCCGGTGAGCGTTCCGGCCTATTTATGGAACAAATCAGGATCATAAAGGAGATGCGAGATGCAGATGTTTTACGAGGACGAACAGGTATCCATGTTCGCCCCCGATTCATGTGCTGGGAAAATGTCCCCGGCGCATTCTCCAGTGGGCAGCAAAAGGGAGATGACTTCCGGGTCGTCCTGGAGGAAACACTCGGAATTGGTGTATCAGGAATTCATGTTCCTGAAAATCACCCTTGGGGATGGCGATATTCTGGGGCAGCCATATTGGGAGATTTTGTCTCCCTATGTTGGCGAGTCCTCGACGCTCAATACTGGGGTGTGCCCCAGAGTCGTAAGAGGATCTTCCTTGTGGCAGATCTTGGAACCTCATCCTCAGCGCAAATACTATTTGAGCCGGAAAGCCTGCCTGGGCATTCTCCGTAGAGCGCGGAAGCGCGGGAAGGAGTTGCCTGCAACGCTGAAATTGGCGTTGGAAATGCAGAGCGGCCTGCGGATGATCGATTTGGTAATATTGGCGCAGATGGGGCTTATCAAGGCGTACCATATCAACCAGAGGAACGAGGGTATCGACCTGGGCGATACGGCGGGGGCGTTGATGGCGACCTCCAATTTACAAATGCAGACATTCGTGGCGGGCACATCGGTGGCTTTTGCGGCAAACCAGCGGGATGAAGTCCGTGATCTGGGCGATAAAGCCGGCGCGTTGGGTGCGCAGCCGGGGGTGAAGCAGCAGACGTTTGTCGCCGGCTTCTCCGCTGGTGCAGGAGCCAGTGCGGGCGGCATCGGTTACCGCGAGGGCGTTGCGCCGACACTGAAGGCCGGCGGCAGCGGAAACAGTATGCCATCCGTCCTGTGCATCAACGATCAGGGTGGCGAGCGTATGGACGTGACGGTAGATAAAACCGCCACGCTTCGGGCGCAGATGGACAACCACCAGCCGCTGATATTTGAGAGCCACGGTATGGACGCTCGCTATCGACAGATGGGCAGTGTGGCTCCGCCCATGTCAGCACGCTGCGGCACCGGCGGTAACAATGTACCGCTTGTGGGGGAGCAGGTTTACTGCCTTGCGGGGAATACGATAGACCGCGAGCCGGAGAACGGCGGCAATGGCATCGGGTATCAGGAGAATGTGGCCTACACACTGACCGGCTTTGACCGCTTATCTGGATATCCAGATAAATGATCTAATCCCGAGGATTGAGTTATCCCGAGGGAGTAAGATTGGCCATCGTTT
>ENA-ORTQ01002585-ORTQ01002585.1-human-gut-metagenome-genome-assembly--contig:-NODE-2585-length-15567-cov-2.202617_pt1 | contig 15567 bp, 13 predicted proteins | sample MGYA00241912_ERZ509188 | MGnify/ENA primary metagenome ERZ509188 (study PRJEB26280, sample SAMEA2338849) | human gut metagenome | biome: human gut; feature: human-associated habitat; material: faeces...
AAAATCTATTTTCACACCATTGCGGTGACTTTTGCCTTCTTATCCATATTATATCGTGCTCACTTCTTTTTTGCAATGGTATAGTATGCCGACCATTAACGCTTCATACTTGCTGCTGTCCATATTCTGAAGCACAGCGGCTGCGGACTGGAGGGACACGCTATACTCCGGGGAACAGCCGCCAAACAAAACAGCGATTTTCAATCTTTTCATTGCTCTGCCTGCCTTTCTGCCAAATATTCCTCCAGGCACAGCCCTTTTTCATACATCTCTGTGGCAGCCTCAACGCCAACATACCGATAAGGGCTTCTTGGGCCGTATAAAATTTGAATACAGTGTAGTTTTCGTTTTTCAAATAGACTTCTATTAAATCCGCAATTTCTGTTTCGTCATCGACTACTAATATTTTATTAGACATGAAGTCACTCTCCCTTCAAAGAGTATATATTATTATATTATCAAAGCCAAACACAGCACATCCTTATTATTTCATGAGAAAACATTAAGATTTTCCTAATTTCTCACAGATTGCAATATCTTGGGGCTGAATTTTGGCAAGTTAAGAAACCCCTTGATATATTAGTCGTATCTGTTCATCTCTAAGCTATATTATATTTCGTTCTTATTTATTAAGCAATGATTCGCCTATTAAATCAGGTCCACAACCAGAACAATCATGCTTGTTTACCAGTATAATAAGGTCATTCCACAGTCGCAACCGGCACGATAAAATATTGTTGAGGTGAACGATTATGCCGAATTTCAACGGATAGCAGAGAGAACGCACGGATATTCTTGAATTTTGTTTTACAACACATTTATATGGCAGTGAAGTGTGCATCCCGTTCTACTACTTCATCCCGAAAAGCATCCTGTCCCGTTGCGGGGCGGAGCTGAACGCCATCCCGAGGAATCCACAGGAGCTATTTCACAACCGTGCCGCCTGCGAATTCGTGGAGAGCAACCTGTTCCGACTGCTCATCATAGACGCCACCGCCTTTATGGTTTGGCCGTATGCTGACCGAGGAGAAAATCCGCTTCATTGCCAAGAAGGTGGCTGAGGAGTGCGCCAAAAGCCCGGACAGCCTTACCGCCAAGGCGCTGAAAAAGGCGATCCGAGAGGCGGATGCGGCCATTAAAAATCTCTGGAAAGCCATTGAGCAGGGGCGGGCCGTGGAGATGCTGACGGAGTGGCTCAACAAGCGCATGGCGGAAAAGGCGGAGCTGGAGGCACAGCTCGCTATTGAGGAAAATAAGAAGATCACGCTGACGGAGGCACAGATTTTAGCGTTTCTGGACTATGTCTGCGAGATGCCCGCCGACGATGTGAATAAGCGCCGAGCCATCATCAACATCTTTGTTCATTCCATCTATCTGTATGACGACCACTTTACCCTCATCATCAACGCCAGCAAGAAGCCGTTGAGCATTGACAATATCCCGCTGGATGATATAGAAACGGCATTTGAAGGCGAAACCGGAGCTTTGGAGGGGTGTTCATCCTTGAGCACCCCTGCTCCACCAAAGTCCTGATTTTCTTCGGAAAGTCAGGACTTTTTGCTATATGCGGAACTTTTGAAAAATCGAGGAGATCAAAACAGGGCATACCGCGTTAAAGATGAAATGCTTTTGCGGTATGCCCTTGATTTTTTTTGAATGGCGCGCTATAATAGATTTGCGGGTTAGAACAAACTAACTTTTTACGCGATGAAACGGAGTCGTTAAGACTGAAAAGAGCAAAGCATTTAAAATGGCATTCACACTGTTCACCCAAGCGCAACGTCTAAGATCATCATGGCGGTAAAGCCCACGGCAAAAAACACCGTGCCGATGTTGGAGTGCGTGCCCTGTGACATTTCGGGGATAAGCTCCTCTACGACGACGTACAGCATTGCTCCGGCGGCGAAGCTCAAAAGGTACGGCAGCGCCGGCACAATGAGCTGGGCAGCCAAAACGGTCAGCACGGCACCGATGGGTTCCACCGCGCCGGAAAGCACGCCATCCAAAAACGCACGCGACTTTTTCATGCCTTCAGCGTGCAACGGCATGGAGATGATGGCGCCTTCGGGAAAATTTTGAATGGCAATGCCGAGCGAAAGTGCAAGTGCGCCTGCGGCGGTGATCTGTGCGCTGCCGGAAAGGTACCCGGCGTACACCACGCCTACGGCCATACCCTCCGGAATATTGTGCAGCGTGACGGCAAGCATCATCATTGTGGTGCGGTGCAGTCGGCTTTTCGGGCCTTCCGCCTGTTCGCTGCTGCGGTGCAGGTGGGGGATGGTGTGGTCAAGCAAAAGCAGGAACAAAACGCCTGCCCAAAACCCGATCGCTGCCGGCAGAAACGAGAGCTTGCCGAGCGCTGCGGATTGCTCTATGGCGGGGATTAATAAGCTCCATACCGAAGCCGCCACCATCACACCTGCCGCAAAGCCGGTCAGGCTGCGCTGTACGCGATCGTTGAGCGATTTTTTCATGAAGAACACGCACGCTGCGCCGAGCGAGGTGCCAAGAAACGGAATCAATATGCCGTAAAATGTTTCCATATGTATCCTCCGTATACAGTGAAATCGAATAAGTTAGCTTTAACTAACTTCCGAATATAGCATACATGAAATTAAAGCAGAAGTCAACCGTGAACCGAGAAATTCTGTTTTGGCGCATAAAAGATCACTAGCAAGAAAATAGGGCGAAAAGACCAAACAGAGCGAAAATTTCACGTTTATTTTTGAATTTGAGTTAGAAGTTGCTAACTTTTAATACAATGCCGCACGCGGGCAACGGCCTCTTTTCCCGCAGGCAGAACATAATGTTAGGGGGAGCGTACCATGCGTGACGCGATACAACAAGAAGAGCAAAACACGATGCTGCTTGCGGAAAGTGACGGCTGTGCCGTGTGGCAGCTGCGCAACGAGACGGGCGAGGGCACGGTGACATGCTATACCATTTTTCCGGGTGTGGAGCTTCGGTTTCGAGATCTGCATATGACGCACTGCGTATGCGGAAAGACCGACGACCGTATGCGGCTCACGATCGAGCACTGCCGCGAAGGGCGCATGGCCTACGCGTTGGGAGAAGGCGCTTTTTCCTATGTGAGCGCCGGTGAGATGAAGCTTGAAAACGGCGCGTCATGCTCGCAGAAGCTAGACTTGCCCTCCGGCCATTACCATGGACTCATGGTCACGCTTGACCCGGAGCAGGCCTCGCGTTCCCTGCCGAACGTCATGGCGGGCTTTTCCGTCACCCCGGCGGCGATTTTGCGCCGCTTTGCGCTGAACGGAACGCCTAAGGTCATTGCGTGCACGGAGCAGCTTGCGCACATCTTTGAGGAAATGTACCGCGTGCCGGAAAAAGCACGTATTTCCTATTTTCAAATCAAAATACTGGAGCTGCTGCTCGCGCTCGACAGCATGACGCCGCCGAAGGAAAACGCAGCGCATCCGTACTTTTATAAGACGCAGCTTGAAAAAACCAAGGCCGTGCGCGATTTTCTCGCCGAGCATATCTCCGAAAACTTCACGCAGGAAGAGCTTTCTGCACGATTCAATTTTGCGCTGACGCCGATGAAGACCTGCTTTAAGGCGGCGTACGGCACATCCATCGGCGCGTGGCTCACCGATTACCGCATGAATTACGCGGCGGAAATTTTGTTGCGTGAAAAACGCCGGAACATTGCCGAGATTGCCGCACAGGTCGGATATGACAGCGCCAGTAAGTTTGCGGCGGCGTTCAAAAAAGTAAAGCACATGACGCCCGCTGAATACCGCAGCGCGTTGCGATAAATCCAAAATAAAGCAGTGAAGTTCCAATATAACGGTGCTTCAGTGCTTTTAGAACCTCAGAAAAGTTTCACTTGTAACCTTTTCCTTTGTGTGGTAGAATAACGGTAAAATCAAAACGACTTCGAACAACATAAAGGAGTGTGCCCGTATGGATGCTTTGCAAAACCTTTTTAATCGCAGAAGCGTGCGGGATTTCACCGCACAGCCCATTGAAGAAGAGAAGCTGCACCGGATTTTAGAGGCCGGCATGAGCGGTCCTTGCTGCGTGAATGCGCGCGATTGGTCGTTCATCGTCGTCACCGACCGCGAAAAGCTGCTTGAAATGGCAGAGGCGAATGGTAGACCGGCACAGCCGCTGAAAAAGGCTGCGGCCGCCATTCTGATCTGCGGCGATCTCGAGCGTGCATTCCCACCCGCGAAGGACTATTGGGTCATCGACGGCGCCATTGCCGCGCAGAATATGACGCTTTGCGCCGATGCACTCGGCCTCGGCTCTGTGTGGCTCGGCACATGGCCGCAGATGGATCGTGTTGAAAAGCAAGCCGCACTGTTTAACCTGCCGGAGACCATCGTGCCGCATTCCGTTCTTGCACTCGGCTATCCCGCAGAGGAGAATAAAGAACCGCGTGAAAGCCGCTACGAAGAAAACCGTGTGCATTTCGAAAAGTGGTAACAAAGGACGTTGCCCCGGCGGGCAGCGTCCTTTTCTCATACATTGTTGTGCAGTGTGCCGAGTTGATAAAACGCCACAGCGCTTGCGGCGGCAACGTTCAGCGAGTCCACACCGTGCGACATGGGAATCTTTACCGTGTAGTCGCAATGCTCGATCGTTGTGTTTGCAAGGCCGTCACCTTCAGTGCCAAGCACAACGGCGAGCTTCGGCTCTTTCTCCAAACGCGGGTCAGAGAGGGGAAGTGTGTCGTCGCGCAGCGCCATGGCGGCCGTCTTAAAGCCGAGACCGTGCAGCGTATCCTGCCACGAAACGTCTTCGGGCAGATACGTCCACGGCACCTGAAATACCGTGCCCATGCTCACGCGGCTCGCGCGGCGATACAGCGGGTCGCTGCCGGCGGCGGTCAATAAAACCGCGTCCATGCCGAGCGCCGCCGCACTGCGGAAGATTGCGCCGATATTTGTGGGATTCATCACATTTTCGAGCACAGCAATGCGGCGTGCATTTGTGCAAACTTCCGCAACACTTTTCAAAGCCGGTCGGCGCATCGCACACAGCATGCCGCGGGTCAGCTTAAAGCCCGTCAGTTGTGTTAAAACGTCCAGCTCCGCCGTGTAAACGGGAATGTCTTCGGGGCAGCGAGACAGAATTTCCGCAGCCTTGCCCTCCACGTGCTTCGTTTCCATTAAAAAAGAGAGCGGCACGCAGCCGCCGTCTAAGGCGCGGCCGATAACGAGCGGGCTTTCCGCAATGAACATTGCGTTTGCGGGGTCGGCGCGGTTGACAAGCTGGTTTTCCGTAAGCCGCGCAAAAACGTCCAGCTCCGGCGCGGAAAAGGACGTGATGGGAATGATGTTTGCCATAAAAACACACTTTCAATTATTTAATATTGAAGATATCTAAGCTAAAGTAAAGCGAACGCACAAAGTTTTGCGCAAGCTTTTTCAAGAAGCTTAAACCGAACGCATGCGTTCGGTTGCGGTTTTTTTAGGGCAACGCCCTAAATCGTCGTCCGCAGACGAAATCTTTTTGTCTATCCAAAAATCAGGAAGGGAAGCAAAACAGTCCGGTGGGCTGTTTTGCTCGGGAAACCCAATTAGGGGGTTCCCGAACGATGAGTAGAGCGAGGCGTTAAAAAGCTGCAAAGCGCAAACCCGCCCCATATTCCCAAATATTCTATCACACCGCAAAGCAGAAAATCAAGTAGATAGGGCAGGGAGAATGCCGCTTGTAAAGAAAACCGCTAAAAAACGTAAAATTTTCATGAAATATCATTGACAAAGTATACAACAAAGAGTAAAATACCCAGTGTATGAGGCGTTTACAGTTTATTCACAACGTCTCAAAATATTTCAGATCATCTGCGGCAGATCGCAGATACAGGAGGAAACACACATGAAAAAGGTATTGAGCATTGTTCTGGCGCTCGCGCTTCTCTGCGTCACCTTCGCAGCATGCGCAGGCAACGGAACCTCTTCCACAAGCTCTGCCTCTGAGGAATCCAGTGCTGTCAGCTCTGAATCCTCTGCAGAATCCGAGTCTTCCGCTTCTTCCGAGGAAAGCACTTCCACGGAAAAGACCAAGATCGGCATCCTTGCACCGGCTGTTACCCACGGTTGGGTCGCAGGCGTTGCATACTATGCTGAGCAGCGCTGCAAAGAGCTGAGCGACACTGTCGATTACAAGCTCTACACCAGCAACAACGCTGAGGAAATGACTTCTCAGATCGACGACCTCAAGTCCTGGGGCGCAGAAGCTATCGTTGCTTTCCCGCAGTGGGAAGGCATGGAAGTGCCGATTCAGGAAGCAATCGATGAAGGAATCGTTGTTGTAAACTTCGATATCGAGATCGCAGCGGACGGCGTTTACCGTGTATCCGGCGATAACGAATCCATGGGCGTTGAAGGCGCTAAGTACATTGTCGATAAAATCGGCACCACCGGCAAAGTCGTCGTTCTCGACGTTCCGACCTCCGGTTCCGTTGCAGAGCTCCGTAAGAAGGGCTTCATGGATACCATGAAAGAGATTGCGCCGGATATGGAGATTGTTGAGTATGCTACGCAGTTCACCCGTGAAGCCGGTCAGGCTGACTTCGCCGACATCCTCACCAGCAACGATCACATCGACGCGGTTTACTCCATGGACGACGAGACTTCCATCGGTGTTCTGCAGGCAATTTCCGAAGCAAACCGTGACGACATTAAGGTCATCACCGGTGGCGGTGGCTGCCAGGAGTACTTCAACATGATGAAGGAAAACGAGAACATTTGGATTGAGTCTTCTCTTTACAGCCCGCTGATGGTCAAGGACGCTGTTGATATGGCGCTTGACGTTCTCGCAGGCAAGGACGTAGAGCCGGTCAAGATTATCTCGACGACAGTTGTTGACAGAGACAACGTTGACGAGTACCTCGACCCGGAGAACACCGTTTACTAATTTAAAAGTTCTGCAAAGGGGCTGTTGCGCAAGCAGCAGCCTTTTTTGTTAAAAGGGGATAGCCGTCTTCTATGGGCGGCAGATCTCCTATTTGTACGCCATACAGAAAGGAAAGTGTATGTATGACACTTGAAATGAAGGGGATCTACAAATCCTTCGGTGCAAACGATGTTCTGCGGGACGTTTCGTTTACCTTAAACGGCGGCGAGATCTGCGCGCTGCTCGGTGAAAACGGCGCCGGAAAATCTACCCTGATGAATATTCTCGGCGGCGTCCATCATGCGGATCAGGGCCAGATCCTATTGGACGGCAAGCGCGTTGCGTTTCAAACGCCGGCGGATTCCCTGAAGCATGGCATTGCTTTTATCCATCAGGAATTAAACCTTGTAAATGATCTTGCCATTTACGAGAATATGTTTATCGGCCACGAGCTGCGGAAGAAGAACCGTTTTCTGGATTCCGCCGCGATGATTGCGAAAACGAACGAAGTTTTCAAAAAAATGGACCTTGACCTCGACCCGCGTATCATGGTGCGCGACCTCGATGCTTCTTATAAGCAGATTGTCGAGATTGCCCGCGCACTTTTGATGGAGGCTTCCATCATCATCATGGACGAGCCGACCACTTCGCTTACGGAGCCGGAAATTCGCCGTGTGTTCGATATGATGAATACGCTGAGAAAGAGCGGCGTAGGCATTGTGTTCATTTCTCATAAGCTGCGCGAGGTCATGGAGATCTGCACACGCTACACAGTGCTGCGAGACGGCAATATGGTTTCCTCCGGCCTTGTCTCGGAGACCTCTGTCGATATGCTGGCGCGCGACATGGTCGGCCACGATGTGCGCACACAGTCGCTCTGCCGTGAGAAAAAGATTGGTGATGTTATTTTAAGCGGCAAGGGTATGACGTTGGAGCCGCATTTCAGAAACGTCAGCTTTGAAGTGCACGCCGGCGAGGTGCTCGGTTTCACGGGCCTTTTGGGCGACGGCAGAAGTGAGCTGTTTCAGACGGTTTTCGGCGCAATACACGGGGCTTCCGGCACGGTAGAAGTAGAGGGCAAGCCCGTGCATATCCGCACTACGGGGCAGGCGCTCAAGGCCGGCGTCGGCTATGTGCCGCGCAACCGCAAGGAAAACGGTATCATCAAGGATATGAGTATTCTTGAAAACGGCACGGTCGTCACATGGCCCAGAGACAGCAAGATGGGCTTTTTGCACTCGAAGAAGATTGAAAAGGATTTTGATGATCTCGAAAAAGAGCTGCACATCAAGCTCGGCTCCGCAAAAGATCTCATCGGCAGCCTTTCCGGCGGCAACCAGCAGAAGGTGGTGCTGGCAAAGTGGCTGGATGCAAACCCAAAGGTGCTTGTGTTCGATAACCCCACACAGGGCGTGGACGTAGGTGCTAAGGAGGAAATCTACGATATTATCCTGAAGCTCGCAGAGGCGGGCGTCGCCGTCATTGTGCTTTCCAGCGAGGCCCAGGAGATTATCCGCGTGTGCGACCGCACCGTCGTGATGTTCCACGGCAGCGTGCAGGGCGAGCTTGTCGGCGATGAAATGAATGAGCAGGCCATCATGCGCCTTGCAACAGGGGGACAGGTATAATGAACGAAAAAACAAACAAAAAGGGCTTTGGCGCATGGTTCCGCGATAATTGGAAGAATAATGCGCTGTTTTCCACAGGCATTGCACTGATCGTCATGGTTATTCTGCAGACGCTCGCGCTCGGCTTTAATTACGCAAGCTTCGGCGAATGGTTCGGCGCATGGATTAACAACTGGATGAACATTCTCCGTAACAACTCCAGCGTCGGTATCATCGCGCTCGGCATGACGTTTGTCATTATCTCCGGCGGCATTGATCTTGCCGTCGGCTCCACGCTCGTCGCGGTCGGCGCCATTACCATGACGCTCATCGACGCCGCAAACGGCGGCTGGCTCGGCGCGATCGGCCTTACCGGCGCACCTGCGTACATAGTTGCCATTCTAATCTCCGTCGCGGCCGGCATCATTTTCGGCGGCCTCAACGGCCTCATGGTCACTGCGGGCAAGATTCCGCCGTTCATCGCAACGCTCGGTGCCATGAAGATCCTGCGCAGCGTGACGCAGCAGTTCATGCAGTCCAGTTCGCCGAAGGTTCCGACGGGTTTTCAGCAGATCGCCCGTGTGAAGGTCGGCGGCCAGATGTTCATGCCGATCCTCTATTGGCTCCTCATCGCGCTCGTGCTGTACATCGTCTCTAAGAAGACCGTGTTCGGCCGCCACGTGTTCGCGGTCGGCTCCAACGAGAAGACGTCCCGTCTTTCCGGCATCAACGTCAATCGCGTAAAGCTCGGCGTATATGCGCTGATGGGCGCGGTTGTCGCTATCGCGGCCGTATTGCAGGTCTCCCGCATCGGCGCTATGGACCCGGCAAACGCCGGCAGCGGTTATGAGCTCGATTCCATCGCGGCGGTCATCGTCGGCGGCACCAGCATGTCCGGCGGCAAGGGCTCCGTTGTGGGTACTGTATTCGGTATGCTCATCATCGCCGTTATGAACAACCTCCTCAATCTCCTCGGCGTTCCGCCGTTCCTGCGCGAAGCCTTCAAGGGCGCGATCATCATCGCCGCCGTCCTACTCCAGCGCAAGTCTTCCGATAACTGAACATAAACGGTATTTTGTAAGACCTTGTCGTAAGAAATCGCGAAAAGGTCTTACTTTTTTTGTAAAATAACGCGAAACAGCCCGATATTTTCAAATAGGGTTGATTTTTTGCGCCGTATATTCTATAATATATAAAGAAATAAAAATCCTTTCATGGATCATGGAGGCTGAATTTATGTTAGTATCTGCAAAGGAAATGCTGGACAAGGCTAAGGCAGGCAAATACGCTGTCGGTCACTTCAACATCAATAACCTCGAATGGACAAAGGCTATCCTGCTCACGGCTCAGGAGAACAACTCCCCGGTCATCCTCGGTGTTTCCGAGGGCGCAGGCAAGTACATGTGCGGCTACAACACCATAGTTGGCATGGTTAACGGTATGCTGGAGACCCTGAAGATCACGGTTCCGGTTGCTCTGCACCTCGACCACGGCTCCTATGAAGGCGCTAAGGCTTGCATCGAAGCAGGCTTCTCTTCCGTCATGTTCGACGGTTCCCACTATCCGATCGAAGAGAACATCGCAAAGACCACCGAGCTCATCGGTATCGCTCATGCAAAGGGCATCTCCGTTGAGGCTGAGGTCGGCGCAATCGGCGGCGAGGAAGACGGCGTTATCGGCGGCGGCGAAGTTGCAGACCCGAAGGAATGCAAAATGATTGCTGACCTCGGCGTCGACATGCTCGCAGCAGGCATCGGCAACATCCACGGCAAGTACCCGGCAAACTGGAAGGGCCTGAACTTCAACGTTCTCGCTGAGATTCAGAAGCTCACCGGCACCATGCCGCTCGTTCTCCATGGCGGTACGGGCATCCCGGCCGACATGATCAAGGAAGCAATCTCCCTTGGCGTTTCCAAAATCAACGTCAACACCGAGTGCCAGCTCGCCTTCGCAGATGCTACGAGAAAGTACATCGAAGCAGGCAAGGATCTCGAGGGCAAGGGCTTCGACCCGAGAAAGCTCCTCGCTCCGGGCTTTGAGGCGATTAAGGCTACCGTTAAGGAAAAGATGGAGCTCTTCGGTTCCATCGACAAGGCTTAATTTTAGCTTAAATCGAATTACAGAGAACGCTCCTATGACCGGGGCGTTCTTTTTTTGCCCGAATTCATAGAAAAGAAAAGCAAAATTTTCCTTACAACTTCATTAAAATTGCGGCCCTTGCAGCTTTCCGACAGTTTCTTCGCGCTTTCGGGTGCGTACACACCTTGAAAGCACAGGCAAAATGTGGTATACTGTGTTCAGTGAAAAGAATTTTTCGGGGATGTTGTATAAAAATGCACCGCATTCCGAAGCGGAGATCGAGAGGAAGCTGAGCGCATGGGAGAGAACAAATTATATTGCATGAGATGCTTTGAAGCAATGGAGGACAGCAGCAATACCTGTCCGCACTGCGGCTGGCACAACGGCGATCAGGTGAAAAACGCGCTGCCGTATGGCACATTGCTCGGCGAAAAATACCTTGTGGGACAGGCCGTGCACGTCAACGGCGCGGGCATTACATACGCCGCGTTGGAAGCCAAAACGGCGCAGAAGGTAGAGGTGCGTGAGTTTTATCCGCATACCATCGCTGTGCGCGGCGAGACCGGCGCGTCCGTACTGCCGGTCAGCGGGGCAGAACTCAAGTTCAGCGACTATTTAAGCGAGTTCGAGCGCTATGCGCAGAAGCTCCTGCGTGTTTCCGATACAAAACACATTCAGCGCGCCATCGATACGTTTTCGCAGAACAACACGCAGTACATCGTGTTCTCGTTCACAGAGTCCGTTTCCCTGCGACAGTACGTGGAGGAGCACGGCGTTCTAAGCTGGGCGCAGTGCGAACAGTTCTTTTACCCGGTCATTCACACGCTCGGCGCCATTCATGCGCAGAACGTCGAGCACCTCGGTATCTCGCCGAACACACTGCGCATCACAAAAGACGATAAAATGATCGTTACGGGCTTTGACATACAGTCTGTGCGCCGTGCCGGCACCGACCTCATTGAGGATATTTTCCCCGGCTGCTGGGCGCTGGAGCAGTACTCCAAAACGAAAATCTGTGATGAGGTCACGGACGTTTACGGCCTGTGCGCATCGTTGTTGTTTGCGCTCACGGGCGCCGCGCCCATGGAAGCGCCGAAGCGCAAGCAGGACCCGCGCCTGATGATCTCCAAAAATATCCTAAAGCAGCTGCCGGAGCAGGTTATTCCGGCTATTGCAAACGGCCTGCAGGTTGATCCCTCTCGCCGCACGTCAAGCTTCTCGCGCTTTTCCGCAGAGCTTGCTGCTGAGCCGACCGTTGTGGAAAAATTCGTCGAGACCGAAACGGTGCGCTCGCTGCCGAGCGGTTCCGGCCGCACGCCGAGCAAGCGTCGCGTGCCTGCTTTCCTGTGGCTTGTCGCGTCATTCGTGTTTACACTCGTCGTCATCTTTGCCGTGACGAGCGTGTGGTTCAAAGACAGCCCATTCTCGCCGCAAAGCATCGTTGCGTTCATCAAAGATCCGGGCGTTGTCGAAGAAAAGCAAACGCTTGAGGTGCCGAACCTTGTCGGTATGGATTACGACAAGCTGCTCTCCTTAACAGAAAAGGACAAAAAATATAAATTCGAGCTTGAAATTTACAAGGAAACATTCAGCGATACATTGCCGGAGGGGCAAATCACCGGGCAATATCCGCTCGCGGGTGAGATTATTGAGGCCGGCAGCACGGTAAAGATTGCTGTATGCAAAGGCCCGCAGCTGCGTACGCTGCCGGATATCGAAGGCATGACTGCCGACGAAGCCGTAACGGCTTTAAAAGCCCTCGGTTTCGAGCCGGTGCAGGTCGCCGAAGTCAACGATTATGTGAAGGTTGGCTACGTCATCGGTTATCAGTCCGACAGCCCCGGCGACGCGCTTGCACACGGCGCCGTTGTGGGCATCCTCGTCAGCGCGGAAAGCAGCGGGGAAGACGGCGAGTAAAATTGGATAGAAAGCAATACACCCGCAGGCGGTTCGTTCCTGCGGGTGTATTTTATAGAAGTATCAATGGAGGAAAACGTTGAGTTATTTGTACATCGCCATGTAATCGCCGTGTGCCTCGATGAGGTCGTCGCACATCTTCACGATGTCGTCGATGGAAAGCTCGGCTGCGGTGTGCGGATCCAGCATAGCGGCGCGGTAGATGTCCTCGCGCTTTCTGGTGCGTGCCGCTTCGATTGTCATCAGCTGTGCGTTGATGTTTGTCATGTTCATTGCGGCAAGCTGTACCGGCAGGCGGCCAACGTGGCACGGATTTACGCCCATCTTGTCCACAAGGCACGGTACCTCAACGCACGCATCGGCGGGCAGGTTATCGATAAGGCCGGTGTTCAGTACGTTGCCGCCGATCTTATACGGGTTGCCGGTGACCATAGCTTCCATAATGTAGGAGGCATATTCGCTGGAACGGGTGTGCTCCACTTTGCCGTCCTTCAAAATGCTTTCTTTTTCTTCCTTCCAGCCCTTGATCTGGTTGATGCAGCGGCGCGGGTATTCGTCCAGCGGAATGTTGAACTGTTCAATGAGCTCCGGGTAACGGGACTTGATGAAGAGCGGATTGTATTCCGCATTATGCTCGCTGGATTCGGTGCAGTAGTAGCCGAGGCGGCGAATGTACTCATAGCGCACCATATCTTTGTGCTTTTCGGTTGCATTCTTTTCTGCGGCGCGGCGCTTGATCTCGGGATAGAGGTCGTTGCCGTCCTTGTCTTCAATCTTCAAAAGCCAGCCCATGTGGTTGATGCCGGCGATGAGCTCGCGGCGACCTTCAACCTTATCTTCCATGCCAAGGGCCTTTAGGAGCTCCTTAGAGCAGACCTGCACGCTGTGGCAGAGGCCGACGGTCTTTACGTTCGTATAGCGCTGCATGTAGCCGGAAAGCATTGCCATCGGGTTTGTGTAATTGAGGAACCATGCGTTCGGGCAAACTTCTTCCATGTCGCGGGCAAAATCTTCCAAAACAGGAATGGTGCGCAGTGCACGCATGATGCCGCCAATGCCCATCGTATCGGCAATCGTCTGGCGTAGACCGTACTTCTTCGGCACCTCGAAATCGATGATTGTGCACGGGTCGTAGAATCCGACTTGAATGGCGTTTACGACGAAGTCCGCGCCGCGCAGCGCTTCTTTGCGGTTCTCAACGCCGCAATAGGTCTTCAGTGTAGCCTTGTCGCCGTTCGTATTCTTGTTGATAGCGCTGAGAATGATGTAAGACTCTTCCAAACGCTCGGCATCGATATCATAGAGAGCGATCTCACTCTCACACAGAGAGGGCGTGCACATGCAGTCGCCGAGCACATTGCGTGCGAAAACGGTGCTGCCCGCGCCCATGAATGTAATTTTTGGCATAATTTGTAACTCCTTCCATAAAAACGATTCTTGTATTCATTATACGGTGCATAGTGTGCAGATTCTATATTTTTTGTTTCTTTTCGTTGTGATTTTGTTGTATTTTGTGTTTAAGTGTGCTATACTGAATAGGGAATTACAAAGGTAGGGACAGGTATGAACACCATAAAGCATAGAGCGGAAAATTTGAATAACGGCGGCTCTGTTACCGTGTATTACTGCGGTTACGAAAAATGTGAGGGCGGGCATTTCTGGGGTCCGGCCGTGCGCAATCAGTATTTGCTGCACTACGTCATCTCCGGCAAGGGTACGTATACCGTCGGGGAAGAAACCTACACGCTGCACGCAAACGAGTGCTTCCTCATCCGCCCGGGTGAGCGCACATATTACATTGCCGATCGCGAAGACCCGTGGGAGTACATGTGGGTCGCGTTCGACGGCTTTGATGTACTGGAGATCCTGCGCCGCACGGGCCTTGTCAGCCAATACACAACAAAGCTTGAAAACGGCGACGAGTTCATCCGCTACATGCACGAGATGATCGACGAATTCAACAAAGGCAGCTTATTTAAAGTGATGAGCGGCTTTTACGGTGCGATGTCCGTTTTGGAGGAATCCGCACACGGCGGCGCGTACACCCGCGAGCATGAGTATGTGAATAAGGCCATCGGCTACATCAAAAGCAACTACGGCTATCCCATTCAGATCAGCGACCTCGCACGGCATATCGGCATAGACCGCACGTATCTCTACCGCATTTTCTCCGCTTCCGAAAGCATGTCGCCGAAGCAATATTTGATGCAGGTGCGCATCAATGCGGCGAAAAAAATGCTGCTGGCGGGTACATATACTGTCAGTGAAACGGCGCTTTCCTGCGGCTTTTCGGATTCCGCCTCGTTCTGCGGACGCTTTAAGCGCTGCACCGGCATGACGCCGAAAGAGTTCGTCGCGGACAGCCACAAGCAAAAATCAAACAGCAATACATAACAACAACGCTCTGTACGGCACAAAAGCCATACAGAGCGTTGCTTTTTATAAAATTTAGCGGCTGAACTCGGAAAGCTCCAGGCCTTCGTTGTGCTCCAACGCCCAGCGGATGCTCCACTCATTTGAGAAAAGCAAAAGGTAACGTCCGCGGATGTCCTGCACCTTTTTTGTGTCGGACGTGAGGTTCAGCTTTTTGAGGTCCACGTCCGGCGTGTCGATCCATCGGATGAGTGAGTACGGCAGCGTTTCCATGCGAATTTCAACGTTGTACTCGTTTTCCATGCGGTACTTGAATACGTCAAACTGCAGTGTACCCACAACGCCTACAATGACTTCCTCCATGCCGGAGGCAATCTCCTGGAAGATCTGAATGGCGCCTTCCTGTGCAATCTGTGTAGTGCCCTTGACGAACTGCTTACGCTTCATCGTGTCCTTTTGCTGCACGCGGCAGAAAAACTCCGGCGCGAACGTTGGAATGCCCTCAAATTGCACTTTTTTACCCGTGCAGATCGTGTCGCCGATGGAGAAAATGCCCGGGTCGAACACACCGATGATGTCGCCCGCATACGCCTCGTCAATGATTTCGCGGCTCTGCGCCATCATCTGCTGCGGCTGCGAAAGCTTGATCTTGCGACCGCCCTGCACATGGGTGACCTCCATGCCTTTTTCAAACTTGCCGCTGCAAATGCGCATGAATGCAATG
>ENA-ORTQ01002590-ORTQ01002590.1-human-gut-metagenome-genome-assembly--contig:-NODE-2590-length-15533-cov-2.448766_pt1 | contig 15533 bp, 13 predicted proteins | sample MGYA00241912_ERZ509188 | MGnify/ENA primary metagenome ERZ509188 (study PRJEB26280, sample SAMEA2338849) | human gut metagenome | biome: human gut; feature: human-associated habitat; material: faeces...
AGGCGCTGCGCCTCTAAGCAATATTTGCAGCGGCAGAATACGGCAGGCCAGCCCTCTGCGGCGGCGGTGCCAAGATATTGAAACTGCATTTTGTACCTCCCAAATCGAGAATAGACTTTTCTATTTGATTATACGGGCGAAAGGACGGAAAAACAAGGGTAATTCCGTACAAGAAAAACATCGTGCAGTACCGCACATAGCACAATGAAAAACGCCTAAAGCGTTTCAGCCTTAGGCGTTTGCCGGAAAACAGAGATTTTTATGCGTCGATCTTCATATCGCCGTCCTTGACCCAGCCGATTTTGCGGAAGATGAGGTCAAAGACAAAAGAAAGCACAGCCGGGAGCACGAAGCAGATGAGCACAAGGCCCAGCCAGTCCATAGCGGTGACGGCTGTTTTGGCACCGGCAGCGATGTCGCTCAGCCAGCCGGTATAAACGCCGATCTGACCCACAAGGCCGCAGGTACCCATGCCGCTGGAGATCGGTGCGCCGTTCATCTGCATGCCGAAAATGCATGTCGCGACGGGGCCCGTCACAGCGGAAGCAAGCGTAGGCGCAAGCCAGATGCGCGGGTTCTTGATGATGTTCGGCACCTGCAGCATGGAAGTGCCGATGCCCTGCGCAAAGAAGCCGCCCCAGCCGTTATCGCGGAAGCTGATGACCGCAAAGCCGATCATCTGCGCACAGCAGCCTGCAACGGCCGCGCCGCCCGCAAGGCCCGTCAAACCGAGCGCCGCGCAGATGGCCGCGCTGGAGATCGGCAGCGTCAATGCAACGCCGACGATGACGGAAACGAGAATACCCATGAGGAACGGCTGCTGGGTGGTTGCCCACATGATAAGGTTGCCCACGCTGGAAGCCGCCGTGCCGATGTACGGCGCGAATAAGTACGCAAGGCCGCAGCCCGAGAAAATGGTGACGAGCGGCGTGACGATGATGTCTACCTTCGTCTTTTTGCTGACGAGCTTACCGAGCTCTGCCGCGATGATGGCGAGCACGAGCACCGCGAGAGGACCGCCTGCGCCGCCGAGCGTGTTTGCCGCGCCGCCGACTGCGACGAGCGAGAACAGTACGAGCGGGGGCGCCTGCAGCGCGTAGCCGATGGCGACCGCCATAGCGGGACCGGCTGCGGACTTTGCATAACCGCCGATCTCATCGAGCAGCGGAATGTTAAGCTGTGTGCCGAGCGTGGAAATGATGGTGCCGATGAGCAGGGAAGCAAAAAGTCCCTGTGCCATGGCGCTCATGGCATCGATAAAGTAGCGGTGCAGATACACCTTGACTTTGCTTTCTTTTTTGGAAGAAGTTCCCTCCATTTTTGTTCAATCCTTTCTTTTTACGGAGCGCGAAAGGTTCTCCGGCGCTCCTGGGTTTTACGCAAACATGCGCTGCGCAGAATACGCGAGAAAGAATCTATATTGACTATGTTGCCATCTGCCTCTGTCCGTTTTCGGAAGAACGCTGCGCCGCCGGGGGATTCCCGGGCTATTTGGTCACAGCGGCCGCGTAATGGCGGTACATCGGCAGGCGGCCGTTTGGGTTACGCGTTAAAGAATACCACAAATTTTTCCCGTTTGCAAGACGGCCGCAAAAAGACGGAGTTTTCCATAGTTTCCTTTGCAATCGGCGGCGAAATATGGTATACTATATTACTAATAGATTTACAGCTTAGAATCGAAGGGGAGTTTATACATAAGTTGGTTGAAAAGAAAGAAGCGCCGTACTTAGAAGAACTGGACGGCGTGCGGTTCAAAATGGCCGCGCCGTTTGATTTCTCGTTTTTGAAGCGATACGGCAAAGTGTTCAAGATTTACGACGACCAGGATTCAGGCAATATTTGCTTCGGTGTGCGGAATGAAAACGGCGAGCGCGTTTTCGTGAAATTCGCCGGTGCGCCCACCGCGCGGTACACGGGGCGAAAGGAAGACGCGATAAAGAGCCTTAAAAACGCTTCCGGCTTATACAAGGCACTCGCGCACGAAAATCTCATTCGGCTTATCGAAAGCCGGGAGATGGGCGGCGGCTGGGCTTCGGTGTTCGAGTGGACGGACGCGATCTGCCTCGGGCGACAGTACCCGGAGCAGCATGCGGCGTTTGTGAAATTGCCTACGGAAACGCGCATGAAGGTTTACAGAGATATTTTGAATTTTCAGCACTTTGCGGCGAAAAAGGGGTATGTGGCGGTCGATTTATACGATTCGACCGTGATGTACGACGTGCAAAATCAGCGCACGGTGCTGTGCGACATTGATTTTTACCGCAGAATGCCGACCGTAAACGATATGGGGCAGATGGGGGGAAGCGCGAGATTTATGTCGCCGGAAGAATATGAGCGCGGCGCGGCGCTTGACGAAGTGACGAACGTGTACACGCTGGGCGCGATGGCGTTTGCGCTGTTTTCGGAATGTGACCGCGGCGCGGAGGCATGGCCGCTGAGTCCGAAACTGTATGCTGTGGCAAAGAAAGCGGTCAGCGAGGAACGAAGTGCGCGCTATGAAAGCATAGATGCGCTGTTAAGTGCGTGGGAGACCGCGCGCGGAGAGGAGTTATAAAATGGAAAACAAAAAGTATGTCATCGGCGCCGACATCGGCGGCACGACGGTGAAGCTCGGTTTATTTGAGGAAGACGGCACTTTGCTTGAAAAATGGGAAATTCCGACCGTGATTGAGGGCGACGGCACGGCGGTGCTGCGTGACATTGCGGCGGAAATTCAAAAGTGCAGAGAAAAGCACAACATCCCCGCAGACGGTATTTTGGGCGTGGGCGCGGGCATCCCCGGGCCGGTGACGGCGGACGGTGTGGTGCACCGCTGCGTGAATCTCGGCTGGGGCGTATTTGATGTGCGCACGGCGCTGGAAGAGACCGTAGGGCTGCCGGTCGTGGTCGTGAACGACGCGAATGCTGCGGCGATGGGTGAAGCCTGGAAAGGCGGCGGCCGTGGCAGCGAGAACGTGGTATTCATCACGCTCGGCACGGGTGTCGGCGGCGCGGTCATTTCGGATGGACGCATGGTGGCAGGCGCAAACGGCGCGGCGGGTGAGTTCGGCCACATGACGATCAACCCCGCAGAGACGGAGACGTGCGCGTGCGGCCGCCGCGGCTGCGTGCAGCAGTACGTTTCGGCCTCGGGCATTGCGAGACTTGCGCGAAAATACCTTGCCGAACACGACGGAGAAAGCGCCTTGCGGAGTGTCGAGAAGCTCACAACAAAAGACGTGTTCGATGCCGCTAAAAACGGAGACAGCGCCGCAAACGCAATCTTAGAGAATGTGTATGATGCGTTCGGCTACACCATCTCTGCCGTGTGCACGGTAGCAGACCCCGAGGTCGTCGTCATCGGCGGCGGTGTCTCGAAAGCGGGCGAGGTGCTCGTAGAAGGCGCGAAAAAAGGCTTTTTGAAATACGTATTTTACCCGAGCACCGACGTTCGGTTCAACCTGGCCGTGCTCGGCAACGACGCCGGCATTTACGGCTGCTGCAAGCTGCTTTTGGACAGCCTTGCGCGATAAAAACGGAAAGGATAGGGAGAAATGGATAATTCCAAAACAAAACTATTTGAGTCGATGCCGATCCCGAAGGCGGTCATAACGCTTTCGGTGCCGTCAGTCATCAGCTCGCTTGTCATGGTCATTTACAGCCTTGCCGATACGTTCTTTGTCGGCATGATGAATGACCCGGTGCAGAACGCCGCTGTTACGCTGGCGGCGCCGCTTCTGCTGGCGTTCAATGCCGTCAACAACCTGTTCGGCATCGGCAGCTCCAGCATGATGAGCCGCGCACTCGGACGTAAAGACTACGATACCGTGTACCGCAGCTCGGCGTTCGGATTTTACGCGTCTTTGATTTGCAGCCTGCTGTTTTCTTTGCTGTACGGCGTATTGCAGTCGCCGATCTTAGTGATGCTCGGCGCGAGTGCCGAAACGATGCAGGCAACGGCGGACTATTTGTTCTGGACTGTGCTGCTCGGCTCCGCGCCGTCCATTTTGAACGTTGTGCTGGCGTACCTTGTGCGCGCGGAGGGCTCTTCGCTGCACGCGAGCATCGGCACCATGTGCGGCTGCCTGCTGAACATCGTGCTGGACCCGATTTTCATTCTGCCGTGGGGCCTGAACCTCGGCGCGGCGGGCGCGGGCTGCGCGACTTGCCTTTCCAACACGGTTGCATGCCTCTACTTCTTCGTGCTGCTGTTTGTGAAGCGCGGCAAGACGTATGTGTGCATCAAGCCCTCCATGTTCCGCCCATCGAGACAGATCGTCAAGGGCGTGTGCGGCGTGGGCATCCCGGCTTCCATCCAAAACCTTTTGAACGTGACCGGCATGACCATTCTCAATAACTTTACGTCCGCGTATGGCTCTGACCCGGTGGCGGCCATGGGCATCGCGCAGCGCGTCAACATGGTGCCGTTCCAGATTGCGATGGGCTTTTCGCAGGGCATTATGCCGCTGATCAGTTATAACTACGCGAGCGGCAATATCAAGCGCATGAAAAAGACATTTATGTTCACGGCGAAAATCTCACTCGGCTTCATTTTAGCGGTAATGCTGACGTTCGTGTTTGCGGCGGAGCCGATCATCTCCATGTTCATGAAGAACGAGAGCATCGTCGCGTACGGCGCAGCATTCCTGCGTGGCTTCTGCTTTGCGCTGCCATTCTTGTGCATCGATTTCCTCGCACTCGGCGTGTTCCAGTCGTGCGGTATGGGTATGAAATCGTTCATATTCGCTGTTGTACGCAAGATCGTGCTGGAGATTCCCGCACTGTTTGTGCTGAATTGGCTGTTCCCGCTGTACGGCCTCGCGTATGCGCAGTTCGTCGCAGAGCTGATCCTCGGCACCATCGCCGTCGTCGTGCTTGTGAGAATGTTCCGCAGGCTCGAAAGAGAACATGCACAGCCGTACGTCAGCGACTCGGAAAGCGTGAAGTAACACAATTCTGCCGAGAAGCGTGGTTAAAAGTCTTTAGTCAAGTTTTCTTCAGAAAACTTGCAGGTTATCAGGGCAGAGCCCTGATTCGCTTTCCGCAGAAAGCGAAATCTTTTTGCATAACCAAAAACTAGGAAAGTAGGTTCAAACGTCCGGTGGACGTTTGAACCGTAGGAAACCCAGTTGTATGGGTTTCCTAAACGACTCGTTTTCGAGTCGTTAGAAAAGAAGAACAGAACAGAGCATAAAGAAAAGGAACGGTTTTTGCGCCGTTCCTTTTTACATACACCGAAAATAACGCTTGACTTTTTGCTTTCTATCCGTTATTATGAAAATAGTAATTATTATTATTTTGATAGGAGGAGCAAAATGAATAACAAAGCGTTTTATAATTTGACATACGGCGTGTTTTTGTTGGCGGCAAAAGCGGAGGAAAAGGCGAACGCCTGCATTGTGAATACCGGCGTGCAGGTCGCGGGGAGCCCTGTGCGCGTGGCGGTTTCCGTGTTGAATACGAATTACACCTGCGCGCTTATTAAGGAAAGCGGGCGGTTTACGTTGAGCGCGTTGGATGACAGCTGTTCGTTTGAGACCATTAAGCACTTCGGTATGCAGAGCGGTCGCGACGTTGATAAGCTGGACAGCCTGCCGATGCCGACAGACGAAAGTGGCGTACCGTATCTGAACTGGAGCACCTGCGCGCGGTTCAGCGGCAAGGTGACGCACAGTGTTGACCTCGGCACGCATACGCTGTTCATTGCAGAGGTGACGGAAGCCGAGGTGTGCAGCGACCGCGCTCCGCTGACATATGCGGATTACCAGAATAAGCTGAAGCCGAAGTCGGAGAAGGTCGAGCGAGAGCAGAAGATCGTCGGCTGGCGGTGCAAAATTTGCGGGTATGTGTATGAGGGCAGCGCGCTGCCGGAGGACTACGCATGTCCGTTGTGCGGGCACGGAACGGATGATTTTGAGCCGGTTTATGAAGCGTAAAGGAAAAAGGAACGGTTTGTACGCCGTTCCTTTTTGCATGTCCTATTAAAATTTACAGCGATATTTCACGGGTGTGAAGAGCGAACGGTGTAAAGCCCCTGGTGCTTCCCTTACCGAATGGCTTTTTGCTTATCTGCAATGCGCAGGAAGAGGAAGCCGAGCGCAAAGAACACTGCGAGACATGCCACCGCCACGTTGATGGTGCCGCCTGCAAGCTTTACGGCTGCGATGACCGCAGAGCCGAGGAAGGACGCGCCTTTTGAGAAAATATCGTAGATACCGAAGTATTCGCCGGAGTTTTCCGCCGGGATGATCTTGGAGTAATACGAGCGCGAGAGCGACTGGATGGAGCCCTGGAAGCAGCCGATGAAGAACGCCAGAATCGCGAAGTGCAGGAGACTGCTGAGCATGAGCGCGTACAGCGCGATGCCGAAATAGCCCGCAATACAAACGAGAATGAGCGTGACGGTGTTGTATTTTTTCGAGAGCTTTGCGAAGACGAGCGAGCCGCCGAACGCAACGACCTGCGTTGCGAGCAGGAAGACGACCTGACCGACCGTGTTGAGGTTCAGGTCTGTGCCGATATTGATGGCGTTATCGATGATGGTGCCCACGCCGTCTATGTACAGGAAGAACGCGATGAGGAAGAACAGCACCTTTTTGTCGTGCGTCGCGATGTTTTTGAGGGTGTGGAAGATTTTCGCGAACGCCTTGCGGATATCATGCCCCTCGGTTTCCACATAGTTGCGCTGCTTAAAGCCGCGAATGAGCGGAATGGTGACGAGCAGCCACCACACGGCAGTCACCGTGAAGCCGATGCCTTTAGAGAGCATATCCGGCAGCACGCCGACCATATCGGGCCCAAGCACATAGGCGGTGAGCGCGATGAGGAACGGGATGCACGAGCCGATGTATCCCCATGCAAAGCCGTAGGACGAAACCTCGTCCATGCGTTCTTCGCTGGTGATGTCGTTCAGCATGGAATCATAGATGGTCAGCGACGCGCTGTAACAAATCTTCGTGAACACAAAAATGATGAGGAACAGCAGCCAGCCGGTGATGAAGCCGTTTAAAATGCAGCCGAAAATGCCGAGCGTTGCCGCGGTGGTGAACAGCACCTTTTTCTTATCTTTGTGGTCGGCGAGCACGCCGAAGATCGGCCCTAAAAGCGCCACGATAACGGTGACGACCGCCACGGCGATGGAATAATACGCCGTTGCCTGATGCGAGTTGATCTGTCCCGGCGCAGTGCCGATGGCGAGGCTCTTGAACCAGATAGGGATGAGCGAGCAGGAGAGCATGGTGAACGCGGAGTTGCCCACGTCGTAGAGCACCCATGCGAATTCCTGTTCCGTCAGCCCGCGGAAGACCTTGAGCCGGTTGAGTGCGTGAAAAATTGATTTCATGTGAAGACCTTACTTTCTTTTTAAAATCAGGTGCGTGCTTTCGGTCTTACATTGTAGCGCCGCCCTGTTAAATCCGTGATGTCGGTTTGTAAAGGGAAAGAAAATTATGCACTCCTCTTTGTCCATTGTGCCTCTCTAAGCTTTACAAAAATTATCACTGTGTCTATTTTATCATAGATACGAACAAAATGCTATAAAATTATTTTTGCATCGATAGAAATTCGGGCAGAATATAATACAATATACACAAAAAGAGCGGGGAGAACCTCGCTCTTTCCGAATTTATATGTATGGTTTATGTATCGAGGCGCTCTAAATCGGCGCAGATGCGGTCGATGATCTCGTCCTGCATCATGTCGGGCGTGAGGGTCTGCTCGTTTAATGCGGGGGCGTAGTCCTTTTCATTCCACCAGCTGCGCATTTCCTTTTCGCCGAACTCCGTGCGCTTGTCCTTCGTTTGGTGGCGGCGGAGCGTCTCCTCAAACGGGAGGTCAAAATAGTACGCGCAGATGTTTTCGCCGTAGAGCGCTTTTGCGGCATCGAAAAGCGGGGTGTACCATCGGCTGTTCAAAATGCCTTCTAAAATGACGAGCTCGTTGTGCGCGTGGCCGTACTCAAGCAGCATGATGAGCACGTCGTTTGCGCGGGTGCCCACGCCGTCGTTCGTCTTTAAGATGTCGCGGCGGATGACATCTTGGGACAGCAGCATGGTGTTTTTGCCGAACTTTTCCTGTAAAGCTCTTGCGATGGTCGTTTTGCCGCTGCCGCTATTGCCGCGCAGGGTGATGAGTTTTTTCATGTGGTGTGCTCCTTTACGCTTTTTTTGATGGGATGGCGAATGACCGTTTTCCACTTTTCCGGCGCGACCTTACGGGCATCGCTGAGGTAGATCTCGTGGTGCAGGCGCGCGGCGGTAAAGTCGTTTATATAGCCGTTTTCGGCGAGAAACGTGTCCATCAGCGCCACAGATGCGGGCTCATCGTCAAACGCGCCGTGGTGCATGATCTGCACGCAAAGGCCCTCGTCGATCGTCAAAAACTCCGCTTTGCTGCAATCAAGCTTTTTCTTCTTTTCGGCGGTCTGCACGGCCCAGGCGAAATCATCCGGCGTGATGAAATCCGGCAGGCGGATAACGGAGACCCAGTGGAAAGCAGATTTATCGGCATAATCGATGCTGTCCGTATTCTCCTGCCACCAAAAGCCCTCAAGCGGCGGCACGACATACTCGAAAAAGCCCTCGATGCGGTGGTCGGTCTTGTAGCTCATTTTAAGCGTGTAGGCGATCGCGTACAAAACGCTGATGGCCTGCTGATACGCGCCGTCCGGCTCGTTTGGGTCGCCGGTGCCGCGCACTGCAATGTAGTTTGCAGGCGGCACAGTGACGATCTCCGGCTTGTTTTTCGGCATGTAGAATTCTCTGTATTCTTTCTTAAAATCAAAGGGCATGGGAAAACCTCATTTCATAATATTGTTACGACCCGGTGGAGCGGTAGCGGCGCACGCCGAATTTCCAAAAGAGATAGCACGGGATAATAAATACACAGGCGATGACGGGCAGAAGCATCGCGCGGGCGTCGTTGTGGCGGCCGATGAGGTACATCAGCGGGTAATACTGCACGAGCGCGTAGGGCACGATATAGGTGCAGAACGTCAGTACGCCTTTACCGTAGATGGAAAGCGGGTAGCGCCCGTGCTCGCGCATACCGTCTGTTAAAATATTGATGAACTCGAGCCCCTCTAATGTGAAAAAGCATAGCCCGGCGAAGATCAAATACACGCCTGCAAAAAGCACGACGCCGCCTAAAATCATGAAAATGAGCGTCATAACGCGCGCGGCGCACCAATCGATTGGGCAGTTTTGAAGCGCCCAGATCAGCAGGAAAATCGCCATAATGCCCTTGCCGAAGCGCTCTAAATCCATGCGGCTGCACAGGACGAGGAAAACTTCGTTGCGCGGGCGCACCAGAACGCGGTCGAATTCGCCGTTCCCGATCATGCGGTTAAACGTATCAAACCCGCGGAAGAACAGCTCCGCGAGCGAGAATGATAACAGTACGATGGCGTAGCAGAGCGAAACCTCGGTGTACGTGAAGCCGTCCACCTGGTTAAACCGCATGAACATGAACTGCACGCCCCAAAAGCATGTGAGCGGTATAAATAGCTGCGCCAGTGCGGAAAGCAGGAACGAAGCCTTGTACTGCATTGCTTTCTTGATGTGGATAGACAGAAATTCAAAGTATAGTTTCATAGATGACCCCTTTCTTTGTATACTGCAAAACACGAACGATTTGCCGGGCAGCGGAACGTCTTGTCGTTCCGTTTATCCTCCCTGAATCACTACCCGCTTCAGCGCATTTTTCATGAGAGTGTGACCGCCGAGCACCAGGACGAGCAGCCAGAAGATTTGTAAGCCTACGGCGAAAGCGGCGTTCGTGCCGGCAATATCGCCGCTGTACACGCGGTACGGCACATTGCTTGTGGCAGCGAAGGGGGTCAGCTCGCCGATTCTGCGCAGTGCGGGCGGGAAGAACGGCAGCGGCACTACGCCGCCGCAGAGGAAATCTGCCAGTGTGAGCAGCAGGGAGCGCAACCCGGTGGAAGAAAGGGTATACATGGTGAGGACGTAGATGAGCAGCGTGAACGCCGTGCTGTTCAATGCGCCCAGCACCATGGTGAGCAAAAATAGAAAGAAGGTGGGTAAATCTGTCGGCGCGGTCAAGTTATAGCCTGCGGGCAGAAGCGCCGCAACGACTAAGATTGGCACGGCGCGCAATGCAACCTTGGAAATACGACCGGAGAGAGATTTCGTGTACCACATGGCGTAGAGGTCGACGGGGCGGCACAGCGAATACGAGATGCTGCCGGAGGTGATTTCCTCCAAAATGTCGCCGTCCAAGACCCACGAGGCGAACATGGCTAAAAACGCCTGCTGTATCCATGTGTAGTTGACGGTCGCCTGCAAGGTCATCGGAAAAGCGGTGGGGTCACTGCGGTAAAACGCGTGGTAGGCGAAGATGATCAAAAAGCCCCACGCAAATTGCGTGGAGATGCCTGCCAATGCCGCTGCGCGGTACTGCAAGCCCGTCACACAGCGCAGGCGGAAAAACGAAATGTATTTTTTAAGTTTCACGGCGCACCTCAAATATCAAACTGTTTGTAGAGCGCCGCGAGCGTTTCGTCAATCTGCCCGCTGCCGCCGCGCCGAATGTCCTCGAGTGTGCCGTCTAATAAAATGCGCCCTTTGCCGATGAGCAGGACACGCTGCGCCAAGGCTTCCACGTCCTGCATGTCGTGCGTCGTTAAAATGACCGTGGTGCCGCGGCGCTTGTTCATATCAAGCACGAATTCGCGAACGGCGATCTTCGATACCGCGTCGAGCCCGATGGTGGGTTCATCCAAAAACAAGATGCGCGGGTCGTGCAGCAGGGAGGCGGCGATCTCGCACCGCATACGCTGCCCGAGCGACAGGCTGCGCGCCGGGGTCTTTAAGATCTCCGATAAATTCAGAAGGTCGGTTAAATCCCGTAAATTTCGCTTGTAAACATCTTCGGCCACGGCGTAAATGTCGCGGATAAGCTCGAATGAATCAATGACGGGCACGTCCCACCATAATTGACTGCGCTGCCCGAACACAACGCCGATCTGCGAAACATGCGCGCGGCGGTCTTTCCACGGCACGCGCCCGTCGATGACGCAGGTGCCGCTGTCCGGCGTTAAAATGCCGGAGAGAATTTTGATGGTGCTGCTTTTTCCGGCGCCGTTCGGGCCAATATAGCCCACGGCCTCGCCGTCTTCAATGCGGAACGAAACATCGTTTAGGGCGTGAATTTCTTCGTACTCGCGGCTGAAAAATGCTTTTGCGGCGTTTTTAAAGCCTGCGTTTCGTTTTCGCACGCGGAAGGTCTTTTGTAAATGCTCTGCCTGAATCATAGTTTACTCCTCTTTTCCGTTAACGGTACGGACTTTCGGGCTAAAGCGAACACAGAAACTGAAACACAGGCTATCAGTTTAATACAATTTTTATAAAATGTCAATAATCTGCACAAAAATTCTGAAATTCTATTACAAAAAGTGAAATTATGGCGAAGACGCTTTTTTCGGTATCTTTATATATAAACAGGAATTTGGCACTGTGGAGCCGGAAATGCTAAAAGAAGCTTCAAAACGGATGCCGACCGGGAAAAATTCGCACATTCACAAAGTATTTACAAATTTTGGTGTTGACATTTCCTGACCTTTGCAGTATAGTATAGACAAGGGTTAGCACTCGGGAACATAGAGTGCTAAAACCTGAGAGGAGCAAGTATGGAACTGACAAAACGCAAACAAAATATACTTGCCTCGATCGTAGACGGATACATTCGCACGGGCGAGCCGGTGGGCTCCAAGTCCATTGCGGAAAAAGCAGGTGTTTCTTCCGCAACGGTGCGCAACGAGATGGCAGAGCTTACGGAGCTGGGGCTTTTGGAACAGCCGCACACCTCCGCGGGGCGTGTGCCTTCACAGGAGGGCTACCGCGAGTTCGTAGATGCGCTGATGCAGCCGAAAACGTTAACGGAAGCCGAAAAGCTTACGATAGACGCGATGCTTGCAAAGAGCGCGTTTGACCCGGAACGATTATTGCGTGGCGCGGCGAAAACGCTGGCGGCTTCTACACGGTACCTTGCGTTGAGTACCACGCCGAGCGGCGCGGATGCAAAGATCAAGGCGGTGCAGTTCGTGCAGACGAGCCGCCGCACCGCGATGCTCATTATGATGAGCAGCGCAGGTACCATGAAAAACAAGGTGTTTCACTGCGACTTTGATCTTTCAAACGAGATTATGCGCATTTTCTTCCGCGTGCTCAACGAGCGCGTGACAGGGCGCGACGTGGCGGAGATCAACCGGGCATTTGTGCAAAACCTTGCGATCTCGCTGGGGGATATGGCAATTTTGATGTCGCCGGCGCTGGCGGCGCTTTTGGAAGTGGCGCTTGAAACGATGCAGACGGAAATTTCCGTAAGCGGTCAGATGAACCTGCTGTTCTACCCGGAATACAAGCTTGGCGGTGCACGCCGGGTGATGGATATTCTGGAAAGACGGGAGCTTTTGACAGAGCTTCTCGCAGGCAAGCAGAACCGCACGCAGATCAAGATCGGCACAGAGACCGGGCAGAACGCCTTGGCGGAATCGTCGGTCATTTGCTCACGGTACAGTGTGAACGGCAGAGATGCCGGCGCGGTCGCCGTGATCGGCCCGATGCGGATGCAGTACGCACACGTCGCGGCACAAACAGCATACGTCGCAGATCGTGTAGGCGAAATGCTTACGCGCATCATGCGGGAAGAATAGAGAAAGGAGCGTTGCCAGATGGCAGAGGAAAAGAAGCCTGTTCAGGAACCCGAGCAGGAAGCGAATACCGAGCCGGCAGAGGAATCTGCAAAGGCTGCGGAAAAGGAGAAAAAGAAAAAGAAGAGCGAGAAGATTCCGAAAGAGGATTACGACCGCTTGCAGGCGGAGTTCGACAGCCACAAGCAGCAGCACCTGCGCGTGCTTGCCGAGTACGATAACTTCCGCAAGCGTTCCGCAAACGAAAAGAACGCCGTTTACAATAACGCCGTTTCCGATACAATCAACGCGATTTTGCCGGTGGCCGATAATATCGACCGTGCACTGGCACAGGAAAATGTCTCCGCAGAGGATATGAAAAAAGGCGTTGAGATGATTGCAAACCAATTTAAGGCGAGCTTTGAAAAGCTTGGCATCCGAGAAGTCGGTCAGGTTGGCGAGCCGTTTGACCCGGCGCTGCACAACGCGGTGGCGCACATTGAAAGCGACGAGCTTGGCGAAAACGTCATTTCGGCGGTGTTCCAGAAGGGTTACATGCTGGGCGATAAGGTCGTAAGACATGCCATGGTACAGGTAGCAAACTAAATCAGCAAATATCCATTTATATAGTAATTCAGAATTCACACACTTATTTGAGTTAAAGGAAGGTAATTGATATGGCAAAGACAATTGGTATTGATCTTGGTACAACAAACTCTTGCGTAGCGGTTATTGAAGGCGGCGAGCCGGTCGTTATCGCAAACGCAGAAGGCGCAAGAACCACCCCGTCTGTCGTGGCATTCTCCAAGACAGGCGAGCGCATGGTCGGTCAGGTCGCAAAGCGTCAGGCGATTACGAACCCGGACCGCACGATCTCCTCTATTAAGAGAGAGATGGGCACAGACCACAAGGTGACGATCGACGGTAAGAGTTATACTCCGCAGGAGATTTCCGCAATGATTCTCCAGAAGCTGAAGGGCGACGCGGAAGCTTACCTCGGCGAGAGCGTTACGAGCGCAGTTATCACCGTTCCGGCGTACTTCACGGACGCACAGCGTCAGGCAACGAAGGACGCGGGCAAGATCGCGGGCCTCGATGTAAAGCGTATCATCAACGAGCCGACGGCAGCAGCACTGTCCTACGGTATCGATAAGGAAGACGACCAGAAGATCATGGTTTACGACCTCGGCGGCGGTACGTTCGATGTCTCCATCATTGAGATGGGCGACGGCGTGCAGGAGGTTCTGGCTACGGCCGGCAATAACCGCCTTGGCGGCGACGACTTTGATAAGCGCGTCATGGATTGGATCATCAACAGCTTCAAGGTTTCCGACGGCATCGACCTTTCCGGCGATAAGATGGCTATGCAGCGTATTAAGGAAGCGGCAGAGAAGGCAAAAATCGAGCTTTCCGGCATGACGAGCGCTTCCATCAACCTGCCGTTCATCACGGCGGATGCGACCGGCCCGAAGCACCTTGACCTCACGCTCTCCAGAGCAAAGTTCAACGAGCTCACCGCAGACCTCGTTGAGAAGACCATGGGCCCGGTTCGTCAGGCACTGAGCGACTCCGGCCTCTCTATCGGTGAGATCAACAAGGTTCTCATGGTCGGCGGTTCCTCCAGAATTCCGGCTGTTCAGGAAGCGGTTAAGAAGCTTATCGGCAAAGAGCCGTTCAAGGGCATCAACCCGGACGAATGCGTTGCAATCGGCGCCGCACTTCAGGCAGGCGTTCTCGGCGGCGAAGTTCAGGGCTTGCTGTTGCTTGATGTTACTCCGCTTTCTCTCGGTGTTGAGACCATGGGCGGCGTGATGACGAAGATCATCGACAGAAACACCACGATCCCGACCAAGAAGAGCCAGATTTTCTCCACGGCGGCTGATGGTCAGACGCAGGTTGAAGTCAACGTTCTGCAGGGCGAGCGTGAATTTGCACGCGATAACAAGCAGCTGGGTCTCTTTAAGCTCGACGGCATCGCTCCGGCTCCGCGCGGCATCCCCCAGATTGAAGTTACATTTGACATCGACGCAAACGGCATCGTAAATGTTTCCGCTAAGGATCTCGGCACCGGTAAGGAACAGCACATCACGATTTCTTCTTCCTCCAACATGAGCAAAGAAGACATCGATAAGGCTGTTAAGGCGGCTGAGCAGTTCGCAGAGGAAGACAAGAAGCGCCGTGAAGAGGTTGAGACGAAGAACAACGCAGAGAACCTCTGCTACCAGGCGGAGAAGCTCGTAAACGAGAGCGGCGACAAGCTGGAAGAGGCGGACAAGACCGAAGTGAACAACAAGGTTGCAGCCCTGAAGACCACCATGCAGAACGGCACGGTCGAGGAGATCAAGTCCGGCATGGATGAGCTGCAGAAGGCGATTTACGCGGTCAGTGAGAAGCTGTATAAGGCAAGTGCACCGCAGCAGGGCGAGCAGGCAGCCCCGGGCGCAAACCCGCAGCAGGGCGGCCAGAACCCGAACGGTGACGTCTACGACGCAGACTACAAGGACGTCGATTAAGTTTTATAAATGACACGTTCAAAAGTGCAAGGGGAGCCGAAAGGCGTCCCTTGCCTTTTGGAGTTTGCGAGGAGATGACAGCGGATGGCGGACAACAAAAGAGATTATTATGAAGTGCTTGGGGTCGATAAGAGCGCAACAGACGATGTGATTAAAAAGGCGTACCGCAAGCTTGCAAAGCAATACCACCCGGACTTGAATCCCGGAGATAAAAATGCGGAAGCGAAGTTTAAGGAAGTCAACGAAGCGTATGAGGTGCTTTCTGATAAAGACAAGAAGGCGCGCTACGACCAGTTCGGCTTTGCGGGCGTAGACCCGAACTTCGGCGGCGGCGCGGGCGGCGGAAATCCGTATGCCGGCGGCGCAGGCGGTTTTGATTTTACCGATATTTT
>ENA-ORTQ01002596-ORTQ01002596.1-human-gut-metagenome-genome-assembly--contig:-NODE-2596-length-15475-cov-3.229053_pt1 | contig 15475 bp, 10 predicted proteins | sample MGYA00241912_ERZ509188 | MGnify/ENA primary metagenome ERZ509188 (study PRJEB26280, sample SAMEA2338849) | human gut metagenome | biome: human gut; feature: human-associated habitat; material: faeces...
TTTTCAATAGGTATTAGTTTTTTTTTAAGGTAAAAAGATTGTTTTCAGGATAACGGTGCAAATATAGTCGCTTTTACTGATACTCTCCAAATTATAAAACATGTCATATAACATCTTTTTGAAAATTCTTTGGATTTATTATCATTTGACGCAAAAACGCCTGTAACTTACCCGTTATAGGAGACAAATATAGGATAAAATTTTAAGGAGCCCTAATTTCTGTTTAAAAACCTGCAAAAAATTATCTATTCGGATAGTTCTCGTCTATCTTTCCGCTATGCTTTAATACCTTGGCGTCAATGAAGAAAACAATCTCTTCGGCGATATTATTAATGTGGTCGCCGGAACGTTCCAATTTACGGAAAACGCTCACCAAATCCACACACGTATGTACTGTTTCAGGATGTTCAATGATATAATCGGCAAGGATTCCCGTTGCCTGTGCGTTGATTTCGTCCAGCAGATTATCTTTGCCGAATACGGTAGTTGCCATTTCAATACTCTCCTCATGCAAGGCACGTTTTGCCAGTTCCAACATTGAAAGTACCTCAGCATGCATCTCACCCAAACGCAGACGCGTCATTAACTCAGCGTCAAGCACCGGTTCTTTGCAACGTATCACGAAACGGGCAATCCCTTCCGCAAAGTCTCCCAAGCGTTCCAGATTCGTATTAATCTTCAGCATAGCCAATACAAAACGAAGATCGATTGCTACCGGATTGTATAGTGCGATAATATCTTCCACATCACTGTCTATTTTTAGTTCGAAAGCATTCACCCGGCGTTCACGGACCATTACCTGTTGCGCCAACTCCTTGTCGAGTGTCAAAACAGCCTCCCCGGCACGGTCAAGCTGATTATACACCAACGTCCACATCTCGTCAATTTCCTTCTTCAATAGAATGAGTTCCGATTCTATAAACTTTACCATAGTCTATTATATATAAGTGTTAATATTCCTATTTATCCCCGCCATTCCGGTACAAACTATCCGAAACGTCCTGTAATATAATTCTGCGTAGCCTCTTTCTCCGGATTCGTGAAAATCTTCTTCGTATTGTCAAATTCCACCATTTCACCCATATAAAAGAACGCGGTCTTATCACTTACACGAGCTGCCTGCTGCATATTATGCGTTACAATCACAATCGTATAGTCCTTCTTTAATTCGTGAATCAATTCTTCCACTTTAGCCGTAGAAATAGGGTCGAGTGCAGAAGCAGGCTCATCCATCAACAACACTGAGGGAGATACCGCCATTGCACGAGCGATACAAAGACGCTGCTGCTGCCCGCCGGACAAAGCGTAGGCCGATTCTTTCAGTTTATCTTTCACTTCATCCCAAAGCGCAGCTCCTTTCAGCGTTTCTTCCACCCGTTGACGAATGAATGCATTATCCTTCACTCCATTCACACGAAGTCCATAAGCCACATTCTCGAAGATACTTTTCGGAAAAGGATTAGGACGCTGGAACACCATTCCCACATTCTTACGAAGTTCGTCCACTTCCACTCCTTTCGCATATATATTCTGTCCGTCAATACGAATCTCCCCCTCCAAGCGGGTAGCGGGAATCAAATCATTCATCCGGTTGAAAAGCCGGAGAAAGGTAGACTTTCCACAACCGGAAGGCCCGATAAACGCAACAACCGATTTTTCCTCAATCTGCATACTGATTCCTTTCAAAGCCTGGAAATCACCATACCAGAAATTCACATCACGCGCATCTATTTTTACTGTATCCATATATTATTTAATTCGTCTTTACTCTTTTTTCAAAATATTTCCTCAAAGCATTAGCCAGCAGATTCACCAGTAGGATAATCACAATCAGGACCAATGCAGTGCCATAAGCTAACGGCAACTGCGCCTCCATATCCGTTCCACTGGTCGAAATCACATACAAGTGATAAGGCAACGCCATACACTGGTCAAGAATACCGGTCGGCAACTGCGGCAGGAAGTAAGCGGCGCAAGTAAACAGAATAGGAGCCGTTTCACCCGAAACACGCCCTAAAGCCAGAATCAGCCCGGTGATAATGTTCGGCATTCCCATAGGCAGAATTACATGCCAGATCGTTTGCAACTTTGTTGCTCCCAATGCCCGACTACCTTCACGCATACTATCCGGAATAGCCTTCAACGCTTCTTCCGTAGTACGTATCACCAAAGGTACACAAAGTAAGCCTAACGTCAAAGAACCCGCTAGGATACTGTCACCAAAGCCCATATAATTGACAAACAATGCCATACCAAACAAACCGAACACAATAGAGGGAATACCACTCAGGTTATTCGTCATTACCCGGATAAAGCGTACCAATTTTCCTTTCGGCGCATACTCATTCATGTAGATGCCACTCATCACACCTACCGGGAAAGCAAACAACGCACTACCCACCATTAGATAAAAAGTACCTACGATAGCCGGCCAAATACCTCCACCCCTCATACCGTCCGTAGGTGCTGAAGTGATAAACTCCCAACTGATAGCACCACTGCCTTTATATATAATAAACCCAAGAATTGCAAAGAGTATCAGCACAATACAAAGACTCAACAAGCGGAAAATTCCGAAAGCCAGCTTCTGCGAACGATGTTTAGCCTTATTATTACTACAAATTTCCATTTTATTTACTACGTTTTAATCCTTTAGAAGAAATGTATTCCACGCTAAAGTTAATAATTAGTGTGATGAAGAACAGCACGACGCCCAACATAAACAAGGCCTGATAATGCGGACCACCGGCAGGAGCTTCTCCCAATTCCGCCGCAATGGTAGCCGGAATGGTACGCAACGGTTCGAGAATAGTAGTCGGAATTACGGCAGCATTACCCGTCACCATTAACACCGCCATTGTTTCACCGATAGCCCGTCCGATGCCAAGCACTACTCCGGAAGTAATCCCCGAAATAGAATAAGGAATCACTACCTTATATATAGTCTGCCATTGCGAAGCTCCTAATGCCAAACTCGCCTCCCGCATAGCACGCGGACAGTTTCTCATCGCATCCTCCGTCACCGTAATTATGGTAGGCAATGCCATAATAGCCAGCACGATACTTCCTGCCAATCCACTCTCGCCCACCGGAAGATCAAACAGTTTCTGAATCAACGGAACAATAACGATCAATCCGAAAAAGCCGTATACAACGGAAGGAATACCACTCAATAATTCAATAATAGGTTTCAGCCAGCTCCGTACCTTCGGATTTGCCACTTCGGACATATAAATAGAAACCGAAAGTCCGAACGGTAATGCAAAAAGAATAGCAAACAAGCTTACCCACAACGTACCGGCAATCAAAGGCAGAAATCCGAACTGTGCTGCCGGAATTGCCGTCGGAAACCATTCGGCACCTGCAAAAACATCCTTTACCGAAATCGTGTTATCTTCTATAAGATGCACCGCGTCAGGATGAACGATAAACTTCTGCGGAACAAATGCCACAATACCCGGCATCTTTTCCACTAGTTCCGTTATCTTCTCACCTGCATATTCATAAGCGGGGCCGAGTTCTTCTTCGGTATAATACTGTGTTATATCCTCCAGACGGAAAACCCGGATAGGCAGGTCTTTCCCGCCGAGTTCTTTCCAGTTCGTTATCTCCTCATCGAAAACATTCTTTATCTGCGCCGGAGTCAGCACGCTTACCTTATTACTCTTATTCAGCGCCAACACATATCCTTCTTCAATCACTTTACTTTTGAATAGCCCGAAAGCTTCAGTAAACAGGAAAAGAACGATAAGCAGAATTGTAATGCTCGTTACGAAACCACTACAAGTCAGAACACCTTCTATAATCTTTTCAAAAAACTTTTTCATACCTATTTGAATTCTGATGCAAAGAAAGCATCTCCTTATTAAGGGGATGTGACTAATGTTTGAAGGAAATGTTTCAATCATATTACATTTGTATTACAACATCTATTTCCACCCTACATGAAACAAGAATGTAATATCCAATTGTTTTATTTGCACCAGCAATAAAAAGAATAATTTATGAAAGTGAGAAGAAACTTATTAATCGCCTTTTCCCTACTCTCTCTTAGTGTCAATGCACAACGTATCAAAGGCAGCGACACTGTATTGCCTGTCGCCCAGCAGACAGCAGAACGGTTTATGAACCAGCACCCTGACGCCCGTGTCACAGTGACCGGCGGAGGAACCGGTGTAGGTATCTCCGCTTTAATGGATAACACAACGGACATCGCCATGGCCTCCCGTCCGATCAAGTTCAGCGAAAAGATGAAAATCAAGGAAGCCGGACAGGATGTAGACGAAATCATTGTAGCCTATGATGCTCTTGCCGTAGTGGTACATCCTTCCAATCCTGTGAAACAACTTACCCGCCAGCAATTGGAAGACATTTTCCGTGGAAAGATCACCAACTGGAAACAAGTGGGCGGAGACGACCGCAAAATAGTAGTGTACTCCCGTGAAACATCTTCCGGAACTTACGAATTTTTCAAGGAAAGCGTATTGAAAAACAAAAATTATATGTCGAGCAGCCTTTCCATGCCTGCCACCGGTGCCATTATCCAGTCTGTCAGCCAGACAAAAGGAGCCATCGGATATGTCGGTCTGGCCTATGTATCTCCGCGTATCAAGACTCTCTCCGTATCCTATGACGGAAGCCATTATGCTACGCCTTCGGTAGAAAATGCCACCAACAAAACATATCCGATCGTGCGCCCTCTTTATTACTATTACAATGTAAAAAACAAAGAGGCAGTCACCCCCTTGATTCAGTTTATTCTTTCACCCGAAGGACAGGAGATTATAAAAAAGAGCGGCTATATTCCGGTTAAGTAATCACATCCGTATCTATCAGAAGATGTGTTAAAAACCTGAATTAGAAAGCAATTGGCAGATAGTCTAAACTTTTTTTCTATTTTTGAGGTTTTATTCCTTTTTTTTTCATAATATAGCCGATGAATATAATTATCACCAGAGCATTAAATATGGAATTTGAGGAAAAAGACCTTGCTGCAAAGGTTTTTCATGGAAAAAAAGATAAACTACTATACATACTAGAACTTTCTTATAAGAAGTACTATAATTTGTTGTATAACTATGGATTAAAACTAACCAACGATTCTGAGTTGGTTCAGGACTTTATCCAAGAAATATTCACTAAACTTTGTAAACGTGAAAATATCGATAACATTTCTAATATAAAGATATACCTACTCCGTGCTATGCGTAATATAATCTACGATTATTACGCAGCCCAAAAAGATATAGTCAGCATCGATGATATGGAATTCTTAATTCCTGATGATGCTGAAGTATTCAAGACATTCTTTTCTAAAAATGATGAGGAACTGCAAAAATATCAAACCTTATTGCAGACAATCAATTCTTTGCCCAATCAACAGAAACAAATTCTTTATTTATTTTACATAAAGGGATTAACTCATAAAGAGATTAGCGAAGTGTTGGATATCAATCCGCAATCATCTATGAACTCCCTTGCCAAATCTATCCGCAAGCTACGCATACAGTTCGGGCAGATATCCGACAAATAGAGAAACCTTCATCGACGGATTTATTTTGTAAATATCCGAAAATGAAGGTTTTTCTAAAACATTAATATCTGACGAATATATTAACGAACAGGTATTTCTACACGCCTCCCATCGGCCTGGACTGCATAAAGCTTAGCATCAGCCAGATCAATTCCACCAGGTATATCATACCCATACATATTAAAAAAATAAAGCAGGTCACCGTCCGCTGCCCCACGACGTAACTCGAAAGCCACAGCATTCTCTCCATTCTTCACTGAATATCTACGACCGTTAACCGTGCAATATACTTCACTGCTGACCGGTTTTACACTACCTTTAAACTGTGTATAATACCCGACATCCGAAGGCTCACTATCCAAACCAATATCTCCGGCTTTACGGTCTTCAATATATTGAAACGCGTGTTTCGGTTTAGGATAGATAGACATCTCCGCCTTTGCTTTCCGAATCATTTCCTCTGTTACAAGATAATCATAAGTTCCATATTGTTCGATGACACCCTTTCCCGGTATAAAGAATCCCCACAATTCAAAAAAGTCACTCAAATCCTCATGAGCAGCCTGTGAAGCCTTTACCGCTAACTTCAATTGAGCAGCTCCCGGGTTATTCTCATCAATACGATCTGCCCGTAATAATTGGAAAAGCGTTTGCCAAAATTTTTCATTATAACCACACCGATGATAATAATTCCACAGTTGCCAATACATACGCATATGGATTTCGGTATCTTCATTCATGTGATGTGGGTTTCCCATGTCGAACCAAGCCTGTCCTTCTACAAAACGCGCATCAGCCAAATGAAAAAGTTCACTACCACGAGAACAATATTTGCCTAATTTATAAAGCACATAATTAGAAAATAAATTATTGGAAGATTCAGTACAACCAGGCCAGTTTATCGCTTTCTGATGAATGTGTCCGATCTCATGTGCAGGTCCCCAGGCATTATCTTTATCTGCCATTACATTATCCCTCAATAAGATATTATCAAGATAAGTATAAACAAAAGCCACACGATAATCCGACGCCCACATATACCCATATTCCGGTGAAATAGCAAAAATATGATTATTCATTTGTGAAGGCCATACATCTTCAATCCCCATTAATTCCTGTTCCCAGCCAACAATATCATCCCACAAGTTAATGGCGGAAAGTATTCTATCGGGAACAAAACTCCGTAATTTTTCAGTATGGAAATAAAACATGATCTTATTACCACGAACACAAAAATACTTATGGTTTGCCGCAGCCAACAACTGTGCATATTTCTGATCCGTCTTATGATCTTTCAAATCAAAAAAGCCGGTCACTTTTCCACTACCTGAAGGAATATGAATGTTTACAGGTTTAGCCCTGTCATCATTGAGCATAGCTGTATACATCACAAATAATTGCCCGGATTCTTTCATCGTCAATTTGTTTATACCCGGAGATAGAAAATAAATAGAACCACTTGAGTTGACTATCCAACCTCTATCTTCTTCATCATTCGTATAAGTCTCTCCTATCACTTGCAAAGAGAGTTGCTGTCCGTATGTATCTCCGACCAATACGATGATTTCTTCATCTTTCTCCACCGATATACCGGTAGGATTATCAAGATTGCCATATTTTTTAGTCATCAATTTGTCTGCCCATTCGACAACATCACTGTACGGGGCATACTTTCTGATTCGGAACTCTTTCTCATGTGTATCGTATGTATCATTATACAGAGCTAAAGCCAAACGGGCAAAGTATCCCGGCAATTCATTGATAACATCTTCTGTGACACCTTCGTTCAAGGCAGTACATGAAAGATCTGTGAAGACTTTAAGTAATTGGTCATTCACCGAGCTTTCTTTATTATATCGGAAAAACTCCATTTCATCACAACTCACAAAGTTATTATATCCTGAATATACCATAAATTTAATGCCGCTAACACGCTTTGTCTCGTCAAACAAAACCCGTGACGCCATATCTTGTCCACGAAAATCGTATTCCCCATATTTCACCCAATCAGTATGTCCGATATCAGTGGCCGTATAAACTTCCACCCGACCAAAATTACCATTGCCGGCACGGGTATGATAAATCACATAATCAATCTCTGTATCCGGTTCAAAATAATATTCGAGCGACACTGGAAAATTTGCTGATTTTCCAAATAAAGAATGATAGCCATCAGCTTCAGGAGTAAACTTTCCGTCAAAAGAACATTCAATTCCACGACCATTTTGATGTTCCGAATCTTTGCCTCCAATAACCTTTACCTGGATATCTTCAGGCACCTCGAAGGTAGAAAACTGTAACACCGTAATCGTATAATCATGAATAGCAGATGTTACGGATATCGTAGCAGTTCTATTATCACGAGTATTATTAGACTCTGCCTTCATCACTATAACCTGTCCTTTTTCCGGATCAGCCTCTTTATAAACTTTAAGCCAGTCCGCATCACTTTCCACCTGCCAATCCGACATAGGAAGCGTAGTCTTTACCTGAACGACAACGGTAGAAGCATTCCCGTCCAAGCTCTGTTGCAAAGCAGTTCCCTCAATTTCAAATTTTGAATTTAATTGTTCCTCATCTTTACAAGATTGCAACAGAAACAACCAAACTCCAATGAATCCAGCTAATCTTATGATATTATATATTTTCACAATTTCCTCCTTTCTATTCAAGTTCGAACACTGTTAATACAGCAGCATGGTCTCCAGGCCATACGTCATCTATCTCAGGCATTGTACGTACAATCTTCGAAGCAACAGTTTTTATTCCATTACCTTTACTATAAATAAAATCAATACGAGAAGTCTGCGACTGTCCGTAAATGACCGCATACGTTCCTTCGCCCCGTTCCAATTCATCCGGGTTTATCTCTCTGAAAGTATCCCTAAAACCTTTATCAAGCATATAACGTGACACGGGCAGTTCCTCAGCTATATATCCGAAATGAATAGGAGCCGCCTTATGCGTCCAATCCAAATGGCTGCACGAATTAAAGTCCCCACCGATAATGACCGGCATAGAAGAATCCACATAAGGAATCAAGTCATTCTCCAACAGACGTTTCATATCGACCAAAGCTAATATACTATCCTCCGCAGCCCACCTATGAGTATCCATTCCATAATTAGCATAATAACAAGTATATTCCGGCCGGTAGGCATAACGCAACCAGCAAGCATTCACATACACCTTTTTCCCGGAAGGGAGCGTGATTATAGCAGGATTTGAATAAAAAGTATTCTTCGTCTTAATTTTCTGTATAGGATAACGGCTAAACAAACACAAATTATCCCCTGGAGAAGGAGTCTGCAAATTAAATCCGATAGCTTTTGCTATCATTTCTTGCGAACCGTATCCTTCTTGCATAGTAACAACATCAGCACCGGACTGCTTAATCAGATCGATAATACGTTCGCGCCCATCTTTGCCCAAATGTTTACCTCCGTGCCAGATATTCCATTGGAGTACTTTCAGATATTTCTTATTATTCCGGCTATCAGATGTAATCATTACCGGGAGACAATCATCGGATAATATGGGAGTAATAGAACGACGGCCTATTTTTACAGACTGAACGTTTACTCCCAAGCAATGACCCAATACAGCCTCAGCATTGACATCGACCGTAACTAATAGATAGTTGGTACCATGTTTCAACCGCATGGATTCGTTTTCCGAAAGACGTATCTTCATCTTTCCGGATTTCGGGACCAATCCGCCTTTTACCAATTCAATCCGTACATTCGAACGAGGTTTCGACCCGGTATTATAAATATGGATCCGTTCGATATCTTTCAACGAAGTACAATTTCCAAAATCAAGCACCAGTTCTTTTACCGCTTTAGGCGACTGTTCACCTTGAGTCTCTATACGTAGTTTTAACAGTTGAAAGTCTCGTTTTCCCCGGTCAACATCCCATTCGGCAGGCAAAGCCACTACCTTGAACAATTCTTGTTCTCCATATTCCGCACGAAATAAAGGGTTATCATTTTCAACCGCATAAGCTAAAGGGGCAGACTTATATTGCTCCAGACGGCCGTTACGCAAATGAAATGACAACCGTCCCTCCGCAGCTCTATTGATAGAGATATCCTCCGATAAATCATCAAAATTATAATAACCTTTCAAACAATCAAACTGACTGTGCCGTGCTGTGACCGGACGATACATCCATTCATTCAATTCCTTTTCCGTCAATCCTGTTTTCCAAATGCGCACTTCATCAATGCAACCACCAAAAGCGCTCTCTGATGATTCATTGATTCCGATTGCTCCGGGTAAAATGACAGTGGCAGTATCTTTACGAGCGACTTCCCGGCCATTAATATATAACAAGGTACAACGTCCATTACAGACTGCTGCTACATGCGTCCACTTTCCTTTAGGAATTTCTTCCCCAACCAATCCTGTAGCTACATTGCACAATCGTCCATGATCTATCACCAACGGCAGATAGTCCAACGAATTGAGTTCACTGTATTCTCCACCGCCAATAATCACTTCCTGCGACTTCCATTCATTATTATCAGGTTTAATCCATGCTTCCAATGTCCAATGCCGGCATAAGGTATCCATACCTATACGCAGATTATTGTCTTTACCGTCCAAACAGACAGCCTTGTTGGATTGTGCCAATAAATGTATTCCAAACAAACTAAAAAAAATAATATATAACAATGTCTTCATAATACTTATTATAAAAAGTAGGGCCGGGAAGACCAAAGAATAACTGCGGTCGACCCGGCCACTAAATAAAAAAGTTAAGAGAGAAAGAATCAATTATAATATGGATTCTGCACTAATTGTGGCATTTTATTAGTTTCCTTCATCGGAATTACGGATCAAAGGAATCTCTCTTACCTGGAAGAATCCTGCATCATCATTGGCAGCCACATTCAAACCTAAATCGGGTATCCCCAAATATTTCTCTGCAATCTTCCACCGACGAATATCAAAGAACTTCTGACCTTCAAGATAAAATTCAAGAGAACGTTCCTGTCTGACAATCTCCCTCAATCCTTCTTTTGTGTCTTGGTAACCGGGGTTAGTAGAAAAATTATCCCAGGCCTCGTCTACTTTGGGAATGCCCGCACGTACACGCACTTTATCGATATAATCTTTAGCTTTATCCAATTCTCCAATCTCCACCAAGGCTTCTGCATAATTCAAATACATTTCAGCCATACGGAAAAGAGGTAGCGGATAGTGCACCACGCCATCTTCATACGAAGGATGCACCAGTTTTTTGTTATGATATCCGGTAACAGAATAATAAAGGTCTTGATTTCGCTTACCATGACGGTCATTATTACGTAATTCCTCCACAATGACCCGCTTGGCAGGATCATCACTCGTTATCTCGCCGTCATACTGCGTGATTTCATAGAAACCATGATGAAAACCTATGTTTGCATAAAAACGCGGCTCTCTGTCAAGATGCATTTTTATAGAAGTACCATTACTAACATTCGAGTAATTGTTTCCGTCATAATTCACCGGTAGCTCAACAATATTAAACCTCCCGTCATAATCATACGTCTTATCTTTATCCATTGGCAATCCATTCTTTGTATAAAACGATTCCACCATTTGCAATGTAGGCGCTATACCGCCTGAACCATCATACACAATGTCAATATATTGGCGAGGAATAGACCGATTCTGAATATCATAGTATCCTTCTTTTCGGGTATCAGCCCAAATGACTTCCGGACTTGGATTTGAAAAATCAATCACAGAATAACGTATTCTACGTTGTGCCGGATTAGATAATCCCGGACGATTATCGTCAGGAGTACCTGCATCATTATCATCATAAAGCCGGAAATTCAGTTTTTCCAGTTCTGTAATAGCCTGCAAAGAGATTTCCGCACTTTTTCTCCATTTGTCTTCCGAGTATTCCTGTGCAATCAAATGGCGTCCGTCTTTCTTACTTTTAAAATCGGCATACATCTCACTGTTACCATTAAATAACGGTGAAGCCGCATATAAATAAAGCCGGGATTTCAATGCATAGACAGCTACTTGTGTAGCTCTCCCAAAATCTTTTCCGGAATATGTAGTAGCCAAATCAGGAAAAGCTTCATCAAGCTTGCGATTTATGAACTCTACCACCTCATCATAACTACTACGTTCAGGAAATTCTTCAACATCCAACTTTGGGTCATAAAGTTTATCAATAATACATGTAGGACCGTAAGAACGCAAGGATAGAAAATGATAATAAGCTATCAAAAAATTAGCTTCGCCACGATAATGTTGCTTATCTGTAGGAACCAGATTTTTTGCCTTATCCAGGATATCCAGAAACATATAGCACTGCCGGATACCTTCCCAGATAGGAGACCATGTATCAGAAGTCATGTGCAGACTGGAAGGCCCGTATGTGCCTTCATTAAAAGTAGAAAACATTTCTTTACGATAAAAAGAAGTTTCCGCCCCACACATCATCCAATAAGCATTATTACTAATCGCTCTGTTGGTAGGAAGAAAAGAATAACATGAATAAAGGTAATTCCGTACCAAATCCGGAGTTTCGTAAGAATCTTCTTCTTTCACAACTTCATCTGGTACAATATCCAAATAGTTACAAGCTGACAAGCCTAGCAAAAAAAGTCCACAGAACAAATATTTAAGTTTCATAGTTTTATAATTTTGTATCGTTTGATTACTGTATGGTCATTTGAAAACCAATATTGAACACTCTCTGGGTAGGATAATAAAGACCATTACCACCTCCCATTTCAGGATCCCAATGCTTGAAAGGAGAAAATGTCAGTAAGTTGACCCCACTTAAATAAAAGCGCATACCTTTATAAGTATAGCCTATCTCCGCATTTTTTAATTTCAAGAAAGCTGCATTCCTTAACCAATAAGTAGAATACTGATCGTTATTACCATTACTATCTTTAGTCAAGCGTGGATACGCTGCATTTGGATTAGGATTATCAACACTCCAATGATCATCAGCCACAAATTGTAACATATTTTTAATACTCGTTGTACCAAAGGGATGCATACCATACATCATGAAAGAGGTACGAGCCACTCCTTGGAAAAAGAAAGAAAAGTCCCAGTTTTTCCACTTCATAGAAGGGCCGAAACCATATACAAGCTCCGGATCATAAGGATGACCAATAGCCACACGATCATTACTATTAATTACATTATCATATTCTCCTTTTGCATTAGGCTGATTTACATATTTAATATCACCCGGCTGTGGTGTATAACCTAAATCTTGGCGCGGAGAATTGTCAATAGTTTCTTGGTCGGGGAAAAGTCCATCAGCTACATATCCCCAGTAAGTACCCAATGGATGCCCTACGTCGGACAATCCCGGATATTCAAAATACGGAGGCTCATCCATTTTCAAGACCTTGTTACGAGCAAAAGTCAATGTACTTTTGAAAGAAAGGAAAAAATCTTTCGTGATTTGTTTATTGTAGTCTATAGCTAAATCTAATCCTTTGTTCTCCATTTCTCCATTGTTGGAAGTAATTTTAGTTTCACCTGTACCAACAATTTCCGGAATGGAATTTTCACGGGTCATAAAAATATCACGGCGCTTTTCTCTAAATATATCAAATGTCAGATTAAAGTCATTGAATAACTGTAAATCAAGCCCCAAATTAATTTTTTCACCAACTTCCCAAGTTAAATCAGGGTTAAAATATCTATTCCATGACGGACCGGAATAATACGTATCTTGCCTAATACCCGTCGTATAGGAATCGCTACCACCCAATACAAGATCTTCCATATAAGCAAAGCGCCCTGCATTCGTAGCATCATTGCCAACCAATCCCCACGAACCTCTGATTTTCAGATTTGAAATGACCGGTTTTATTGGCTGCCAGAATTTTTCATTTGAGATGTTATAACCAACAGCTATTGAAGGGAAAAAGCCAAATCGATGTCCTTTAGCGAAATTCTCCGAACCGTTATAACCAAAATTTCCCTCAATATAATAACGGCCATCATAAGAATAAGATACACGTCCAGCTACTCCTTGCTTCCGTTGCGGCAAAGATGAAAAAAGTGTAGTAGGACCATTAATATCATATTGTTCCTGATTATAAAGGAACATAATATTCAAATCATGTACTTCTTTAAAAATACGATTATAGTCCAAGATAGCCTGAAAATACATTTTCCTATCCCCGTTCCGACTACCGTCATTTGTCAATGCGGTACTTTGTTCGTCACCAATACGGGTTATTTTATATTCCATGGATGAAGGATCATAAGAAGACATATAGTAATGGTTATAGCTAGCACTACGTTCTGTAGATGAACTACTATAATTTTTAAATGAAAATAATCCTGTAAATTTCAAACCCTTAGTAATCATATCTAATTCTTGTGCCAATTTGAAATTAGCAGTAATAGTAGTACGCAAATTTGTTTTGTATCCTGTCACGTATTCCGCCACCGGATTTCTATACCATCCTTGTCCATGAATGCCACCAGGTTTGTCTCCCCATAAAACAAAATCACGGTCTGACATATTTGCAGGAAAACGTACTGGAAAATCTACCGGATTTGCTTCCATAGAAAGTTGGAAAATATCATTCACATCCATTAAAGGAGATTTCTTATCGGCAACAGAAAGATTCAACCCTAAAGATATTTTAGTAGTTCTGGTCGCACTAATATTCAAATTGTTTATAAAGTCGTAATTATAATTACGCACATTATTATTATATGAAAAATAGTCCTTGCTTAATGACTTTAAATGTCCGTTACTATGCTTGAAACTGGCACTCATAAAGTAATCCATTTTCGAACTACCTCCACGTATATTAAAATTGGCACGTTCAGAAAAAGCACTCTTATTAAATATTTCATCAAACCAATCTACATTAGGATAAATATAAGGATTCAATCCTGCAATAGTACCGTCTATTTTTTCCTGTGAATAAGGGCTTACATCGCATCCCGGACGCGATACCGCTTCATTAAACATTTTCATATACGTGGGACCGTCAACCATATTGGGCACACGCGTCATTGTAGATATAGCTCCTTCCAACCGAAAATTAATAATAGGCTTATCCAGATTCTTACCGTTTTTAGTCGCAACAATCATCACTCCATTGGCACCACGTGTACCATACAACGCCGTAGCAGTAGCATCTTTCAGAATAGAAAAACTTTCAATAACCTCAGGATCCAACGCATTCAATTCCGTTGAACTAATTTCAACCCCATCCATGATAATCAAAGCAGAAGTGTTACCATTGAAGGTCGATTTACCACGGATCCAAAAGTTAGCGCCATCAGCTCCCGGTTCACCACTGCGTTGCACCGCTATCACACCGGCCATACGTCCTGCAAAAGCAGTACTCAAACTCGAAGAAGGTACTTTAAGTTCCTGCGGCTTGATCTGCTGAATAGATCCCACAAGCGATTCTTTCTTCTGCCCTACACCAAATGCAGTAACGACTACCTCTCCCAGTTCTGCTGCAGACTCTTTTAAAGCAATAGCATAAATATTACCACTCTTTACCAAAACCGACCGATCCTGATAACCAACAAAGGAAACAGTCAAGGTATCTCCCACAGCACATTCCAAAACAAAGTCACCTTCTATATTCGAGGTAGTTCCTGTCATACTTCCGTTCACCCTTATAGTAGCTCCGATAATAGGTTCCTGTGTGCTATCATCGGAAACGATTCCACGAATTGTTTTTTTCTTTTGCGTTGTCTTTTGCTGCGATTTTTCGGAAGCGTTTTTCTCTCGTATAATTATCTGCTTCCCGTCTATATCATAGATTAGTGTTGTGTTCTTTAATATTTCATCCAAAACTTGAGTAATATCTTTCTTATTGACATCCACATTAATTTTTTTCAATAAGTTTTTATCCGTAGAATATAAAAATATATATTCAACCCGTTGGCGGAATTAAGCCAGTGCATACTTGACTCTTCCAATGGGTC
>ENA-ORTQ01002599-ORTQ01002599.1-human-gut-metagenome-genome-assembly--contig:-NODE-2599-length-15461-cov-3.347787_pt1 | contig 15461 bp, 13 predicted proteins | sample MGYA00241912_ERZ509188 | MGnify/ENA primary metagenome ERZ509188 (study PRJEB26280, sample SAMEA2338849) | human gut metagenome | biome: human gut; feature: human-associated habitat; material: faeces...
TGAACACAAACACATTCTTCGCCATCGTCCAGCAGCAGACAGTTCCCGTCACAGTAATTGCAGCACTCCCGCACCAGCTTCCGAGCCTTGTGGTATTGCGGGTAATTCATCCTCGGTAAACTCATAGTTCTTGCGACCATAGAAAAGCAAGTACCTAAATGAAAAAGCAATACTCTTTCTCCCAAACAAAAGCCTCCAACCTATGCACAATACCGCATAGATTGGAGGCTTTCTCATATCAGGTGGTTGCCCTTCTTGGTGGGTGAGTTTTTCATCCTCAACCCCAGCCAACCTTCCAGCGTCTGCAAATCACTGAACAGAATGTCGTAGACCTCATCGCTTACCAGCGGCGCATGGGCTGCATACGCCGCACGGTAGCGGTTCAAGCGTTCTGTCAGTTCCCGCAGCTTGTCGATGAATGCAGCCTTTTCCTGCCATTCTTCTGCTCTCATGGAGTTTTGGGGGTATAACGCCCGAAATTCAGTTCATGGATTACCGACAAGATGGTTTCGTCATCGTCCCAGTCAGCAGAAAATACTGCCGGAGCATAGGTGCCGTTCCGTAAGACCATCACGCTTCCCTGCTCAATACGCAGGCTCACATCTTTGCGCCGGGCACAGATAATTGCAAGATTTCCAATTTGCTTCATACAAACACTCACTCCTTCCTCAAGCGGATTGTAAAGCCATAGGCAGCACTTTGCGGCTCCATAGTTCCACAAATTTCTGTACTTCTTCTGTTGGCTCGCTGTTGCGATCTCCATGGATTTGAGCGATTTTGCCATCGCGTACCTCCAAGGTCACATATGGCTTTTTGGGTTCTTCCACACGGCGGACAAACACAATCAGACATTTTCCCTCTGCCACACTGTCAATATAGCTGCCAACACAATGGTGCAGCGCTTTTCCCTCATCAACAAGGTCGTTAGCTCGCTTCGGGCAAACGATTTGCAGTTTTTTATTGGAAAGTGCTGCTTTCTTTGCAAATCCTATATAGGCCATGCAGAACGCCTTGTTTTTCTGTGCATCGTTGATTTTTTGAATGCGTTCCGCTTCTCTGTTGTGGGCGGCCGTACAATTTTTCGGGAATAGAACTGACTTATCTTTCATGTCATACGCCTGCCTGCGGCACATATGCAGATAGTCCACATACATTGTAACCAGCGTTCCCATTGTTGGATCCCGATACCCATTATTCGGGTGTGATTCACAATAAATCGGGAACTGGGCATTCATATAGTTCATAAATTTTTCTGCCGTCATGTATCGGAATACATCTGTGGGAATCTCTGTAATTCTGTTGTGGAGCTGCCACAAAAACAGTTCTTTTCTTCCCCGCAGATGGATTGCCACATAAGGCTGATACTTTTTCAGCATCGCTACATCTGCTTTTTGTTCCTGCAGCAAAGGCACATCCTCTTTCTGCACACGCAGAATACGATGCGGTTTATCCTGCGTTTCATCAAGAGCATCACTGAATCCGTAACGATAAATGACATCCGCAGCAATATTCTCAAAGCCTGTTTTTGTCAATCGCTCAATTAAGAGTGGATGCTGCAGGTACATTTCCAGATAGCGGCTGACCTGCATCGGAATACCCGTCTGTTCATAGAATTGCCGCAGTGCGCAGTATTCCCACAGGGTACCTTGCAGGGCTTTATCAAGTCCGGGGAGATATACCTCGCCCGTTTCTTCAGAAACAAAGCTCCCGATTCCGAACAATGCCCCCGGATGATAGCCGCGCCGCCAGCGGGTCACACTGTCATAGCCGCTGTCATAATAGTAAGGCTCAACGATTGCCTTTTTGCCGTCATCACTGCGGACAAATATGCGCATGACTTCATACGCGGATTTTCTGATGCTATCCTTTCCTTTGGCGTAAGACCAGTACAACTTATAGATACGCACCACAAGTTCCTGCGGGCTGATTCGCCGAATCACCTGACAGGTTTCCCTATCCTCATGGTAGGCGGCTCTTTTCCCCTGTGCCTTGGCTATGACTTTCTGTCCGCACTTTGGGCAGCGCAAAACATCGTTGTTTTTTTTGTCTTTCGATTACAGAAAATTTCTCGCAATAGGTGCAGCGGGCTTGTGTTTTTGCGCGGCCATTATTGTAGTCATAGAACAGATAGTGCGGCATAATGTGCTTATCCGCCCAGCGCTTCAGGTTGACGGGCGTTTGCGGCACACTGCGCATTTTGTCCCGAACTACAGCATCTCTCTTGTAGCGGCGGATTTTCGCCTGTTGGTCACGAATATCTTGTTGATACCTGTCCAATTGCTTCAGCACTAATGTCGGATTTGCTTCAATATGGAGGTACCTTGCAATCGTATGACATCCTGTTTTTTTATAAAACACACAGGCGGGCAGGAATGAACCACTATAATATCCCGTCAGATTCGTCAGCATGGCATCCCGCCATTTGACGTTCCCTGCGGCATCGCGTTCCAGCGTGGCAAAGGTATCCTTGCCCTGAAACACGACCCACTTCGGCATACGGTCATTTGTTTTCAGGCGTTCACAGTCATAGAAGTAAACTGTCAGCACCCTATGCCCGCCAAGCAGTTTGACGGCAGCGGTGACAAGGTATTTCACCCGTTCCGTGTACAGCACACCCGCATTCAGGCTGATGAGCAGCGGAACATTGGCTGCATGGCGGCAGGCTCGTTTGTCCAGTTTCATCCTGCCGCCTCCTCTGTGCCGAAGTCACCAAAGGTGAGTTGTTCTTCATCTGCGGGTTTCGGGGCTGGCCTGGGCGCTGCTTTCTTGGGCTTATCTTTTTTGACTTTGCCTGCCTTGGGCGCTTTCCCATTGTAGATCTTGGGGACAAACTTTTCTTCGGGTTCAGCGTCCTCCTTGGCATCAGCATCGCGGAAATACTCCCGTGCCCACTGGTAGCAGAGTTCGTCCGGCACATCGCCGCCGAAACCGCCGCCCATAGGCTTTTCGTCGTTGTCCTTCATTTCCTGTTCCAGATACTCCCGCGCTTTGCGGTTGATGTAGTGGAAGCAGTTCACCATCTTTTTCTTGGGGTTCATCACAAGTCGGGCAAAGGCGGGGTCTGCCAGGCATTCGGTCTGTACGTCCTCCATGACGCATAGCTTCATGTTGCGGCGGGTCAGGCGCTCGGTGTCCTGCGAGACGCGGTTCATGGAGGCCTGCATCACGTCATCATCCGACATAGCCGCAAGTCGGTCCAGTTCCTGCTGTTCCCGCAGTTTCTTCTGCGCCTGTTTCGTCTCCCATTCGGCTTTCCGCTTGGCTTCGGCTACATCAAATTCAGCCTTTTTGCGAGCTTCTTCATCTTCTGCCTGCTGATCTGGCTTTTGGGGTTCAACCGACTCAAATTCTTCGCTGAAAGAATCTACGGTTTCACTGTCCGCGGACACCTCAAAAGCATCGTCCTCGGCATCACGGTTCATCATATCCATTTCAGAGAGTATACCCATTGTTCTGTCCTTTCTAAAAAAGGCAGAGAGCCGCCAAGTGGTAGCTCCCTGCCATAACTTTATGCGGCTTTATGCCGCTTTTTCTTTTGCTTCTTCCTGCCGCAAAGCAAGTTGCCAGTCATCTATGCCCTTGTAGGCTGTATTCCAGACAAGGCTTGTGCTTTGCAGTCCGGCTGTATGGGCAATTTGCTGTACCTTTTCGGCAGCTTCTGCCACATACTCATTCTCTGACTTGTCCATGTCGTAGGCTTCCACGACCAGCTTGGTGCCGTTCTGTGCCATGCAGCGCAGCGCGGATTCCAAACCGTTCAAGCTGTTCACCCCTGCCACAGCGACAAACGAACGCCCTGTCAGGCAGTGGGCAATATCAGCTTTAAGCAGTCCTTCGGTCACATACACGGTCTTAGCAAACGGTTCGCCCACAAAATGCAGCGGACTGCCGGAGGTCACACCATGCGGCTTGCTTACGGACGACAGCCAGATATACTTGGCACCGCTTTTACCCGGTGGGTCATCCCTGCGGCGCAGCGGCGTGTCCAGCCGTATCTGCATACCGCAGATCAGACCGTCCATACCGATAGCCGGGAGCAGAATGCCCGCCGTGCGGCTGCCGAAGTTGATCGTCCACCGCCCGGCATCGTCTTGATAAAAACCCGGCACACCCTGCAAGGTGCAGCCCTGCCGCCGCAGACGCTCGGCATAACTGCGGCACAGAAACGCAGGCGGGGTCGATTTGAACCCGAACCTTGCGATCTGTTCCTCGGTCAGCCCGCGCCGCGGTGACAGCAAGTGCGCTTTGTGCGTGGGTGTCAGCGGCAGCATGGAAAGCAGCAGCGAGTAGGTCTGGTGTATCTCCTGCGGGGTTGCGCGGGCGTTCTGCTCCGGCTTTACCCCGATGCAGTCATTCACCCTTGGTCGGGGCGTATACCGCCCCAGTGCTTCGCAAATCTCGCGGTAGGCATCGGCATTGCTGGTGCAGTTATAGCGGGCATACAGTGCTAGCATCCCGCCCGCCGCGCCGCATCGGTTGCAACGCCAGACGTTTTTGTCTGTGTTGACGTTGAGCCGCCCGCGCAGATCCCCGCAAAAGGGGCAGTTCAGGTACAGGCTCGACGGCAGACGGCGGCGGACAGTAAGCCCCAGCAGTTCTACCACATCGGCAATGCCAAACGGAAACGTATCGGAAGATGAGGTCATGCAAAACGGCCTCCTTCCCGGTTATCCCGCCTGTTTTTCCTGCAAGCTGTCCCATATGATAGCTGCCGCTGCGCGGAGGATGTTGTTCTCTCCCTGATAGCCTTTCACATACCAGCGCAGACTGGCGGCACGGCGGTCAGCCACCTGTGCCAGCGTCCAGCCCTTGCAGGTGCCGCAGTCTACGATGACGTTCTGCGCCTGCTCGTAGGTCATCTGGCGGCAGATTTCCTCCACCGGGGTGCTTTGGGTATACGCAGCGGCGGGAGGTTCCTGTTCCAGCACAATGACATTTTGCGGCGGTTCTGCCGGGGTCTGCACAGGCTGCACGGATTCCAGCACAACCGTCTTAGGCTTTTCTACGACTTCTGCCGTGACCTGTTCGGGAACAGGCATATCGTCCGCCATGATGGCATCCAACGGGTCCGCCTTGGCAGATTTCACGGTTTCTGCTTGCTTCTGCACAGATTCTGCGACTTCCGCTTTCGTCTGTACCGGCTTGGAAATCTCTGCTTTTGCTCCCACCGGCATCTCGCTGCCGTACTCCTCTGATTCGCTGCCCACATCGGCAAACTGGATGCCAAAGCCCGCATTGGAGAGTGCCGTGTCCAGCGCTTCCTCCTGCGCAGCCTCCACATACAGCCCACCGGGCGTTGTGTCCAGCGTGCAGTTGGCAACATAGCTGCTCAACGGCTCGGCATCCTCGCGGTCACGGTAGACCTTGGCTTCAAAAATGGCCATCTTCTCGGTGATGCGCAGGGCGTTGAGCTTCAGCCGCCCCGTGGGGCAAGCCAGCCGGAACCACAGCTTTTTGTACCGCAGATCCAGACGCATCACATCCTCCCCGGTTTTGCGGGAAATCGTGCGGCGCAGGAATTTCAGCGGGTCAAAGCCGGGTACATGGTTTAAGGATGCCACAGTGGCGTTGGTGGTGTACAGCATAGATTCTTGATTCCCTTTCATGGGTGATTTCTCCCTTCATTATTACATTCAGCCGGCCTGTTGCAGTTCCGGCAGTGCGTTTCGTTCGGTGTGGTATGCCTTGCAGTACAGGCGGATGCGCTCCCCCAGCATGGTATTTCGCTTGCTGATATCGGCGCGGTGAACCGCCATAAACAGAATCGGCTTATGCCCCACAAGGATGACTTTTTTCTTGGCGCGGGTCACGGCTGTATACAATAAATTACGATACAGCATAATTGTGTGCGCCTTGACGATGGGGATAATGACCGTTTCAAACTCTGACCCCATCGCTTTATGAATCGTTGTGGCATAAGCAAGGTCAACGTGCGCCAGTTGTTCCGTCGTGTAAGTCAACTTGCGGTCGCCGCCAAAATCCATCTGCACAAGCCGTTCGCCTTTGCTGTTCGTGGTAATCCCGGTAATAAAACCGAGGTCACCGTTGGACACTTTCTCGGTGTTCTTTGTCTGCATAACACGGTCATGGACACGGAAGATACGGCTTCCAATCTTCACTTCTTCCTCGGTCGAACGGAACGAATTGACCCGTTCCCGGATGGCCCGGTTAAGCTGTTCGGATGCCGCCTCCCCTTTTTCGCGGAACGGCGAAAGAATCTGCACATTCTCAATACCACGCTCGGAGGCTTCTTTGCAGTAAATATCTTGGATGCGCCGCGCCGTCTCGATCTGCGTTGGGCTGTCCACGAACACAAAGTCGTTGCCGTAGTACAGCTTGGTGCTGCCCTCGTTGATGAACTTCGCGTTATAGGCAATCAGGCCGTCTTTTGACTGGCGGAAGATCCAATCCAGCACGGTGACAGGCACCATTCCGCTGTGGATCAGTTCATAGAACACATTGCCCGCACCCACGCTGGGCAGTTGGTTCGGGTCGCCCACAAGAACGACCCGCGTGTGCTGACCAATGCGTTTGAAGAACTGCTGTGCCAGCCACATATCCACCATAGAGAACTCGTCCACAATGATGAGGTCTGCATCTACGAAACGGACACGTTCCTTAGCTACTGTTTCTTCTCCTGTTCCAAGTCCCAGCGCACTATGCAGTGTGCGGGCTTCGTCTGCGCCGGTGCTTTCCGCCATACGGCGGCTGGCGCGACCTGTGGGAGCCATAAGGGCGAACTTTCCTTTCGGGTGCAGGTTCTTGAACACCTCGATGATGGCCTTTAACACGGTGGTTTTGCCGGTGCCGGGTGAGCCGGTGATAATCGTCAGCCCATGCTGAAATGCCGTGCGCACCGCCTGTTCCTGCTTTTGGGAAAGCGTGATGCCCAGACTTTCGCGCACCGATTCCAGCGCAGATTCGATATTCTCAGCCACACTGATGTTGGCAAGCCGCTCGGCAATCATGCGGGCGGTGTCGTCCTCCTGCCCGAACACACGCGGGCTGTACAGGTACTGCTTGTGGGCGACCACTGCGCCGTGCAGAATCATCTGCTGCAAGGTTTCCTGTACTTCCTCGGTGCGGACGCGCTGTTCCGGGATAGGAATGGGCGCGTTGAGCAGAAGCAGCGTTTCCTTTACTAAATCTTCCGATGGCAGAAACAGATGCCCTGATTTACTGCGGGCATCCTCCAGCGTGTACAGCACCGCGCCCTTGATGCGCTCGGCGCTGTGCAGGCGGTTATCCGTCTTACGGACGATGCCGTCCACACGCTTGAATCCGAAGCCGGAAATCTGGCACAGGTCATACGGACATTTTTTGAGGATGTCCACACACGCCGGACCAAAGTTCTGATAAATTTTCAGCGCCGTGGCGGGCGTAATTTTGAACGGTCCCAAAAGGCTCATAAGGTTGCGCAGAACGCGGCTCCCGGCGTAGGATTCCTCAATGTCCTTGAGCTTGCCCTCGGTGATGCCGCGGATTTGCAGCAGCTTCTCCGGCTCGTTGTCAAGGATATTCAGGGTGTCCGGTCCGAACGTGGCAACAATGTCCTCTGCCGTCTTGGGACCGATGCCCTTGATAAGCCCGGAACCCAAGTATGCCAGCAGACCGTCCGCTGTCTGCGGAACGATTTCCTGCCACTGCTCGACCTGCAGCTGATACCCGTACTTGCTCTCGACCCACTCACCGTCCAGTTCCAGCTCCACCGCCTTGGTGCGGGGCAGTTCGTACCCCACCGCCGTAAAACGCAGCATACGGTCGCCGTAATAGCGGCCGCTGCAAGCCTGCGGCGGGATGCGCGGGTCGCTGGTTTTGACAACGATGATGGAGAATTTGTTTGCTTCGTTGTAAAAAATCGTAGATTCGTAGGTGACACGGCAGCCGGTAATGCCGCTGTGTTCCTGTTCACTGTCGTGCATAGGCACGCTCCCTTCTTTGTCAAGCGGCTTCGTCCGCCGCTTTTGCCTTGATGCTGAAGCGCCGCGATTCCGATACCGTGACGTACTCGTCATAAATATCGGGGTGCAGCAGCTTCAGCTTTTGGAGATTGTCTTTCGTGATGCCTGTCCGGCTGACGGGGTTGTAGCTAATAGTGTACTGTGTACCGCCGTACTCCCCCATTGCCATGCAGCTGCCGCCCAGTTTGGCAACCATCTGGCCTTTCAGCCGCTGCATTTCTGTGTCAAGCGTTTTAACCCGCGTTTCTACCTGCTGCTTTTGCTCCTGTAAGCGGAGATACCGCAGCATGGTGGCGGATAGGTCGTTGTCCAACTGGATGGCAGGAATCGTCTTATCCGCAGCACCTAAGCGGCGGCGCAGGCTTTCGAGGATCAGGCTGCCGTCCTCGGTGTAGGGTGGCGGGATGCGGGTCAGGATGTGGTCGTGCCAGAACGCGCGTTCCAGATAGATCATCTCCTGTTCGTACTCCCGGTCGCGGTACAGGTGGCGGATAATGACTTCGTCCTCATTGTTGCCATACAGACAGCAATAGAAGATTTCGTCGATGTCCATAACGGCCATGTAGTGCCGTCCCTGCGTTTCGTAGTAGATGGGAACACATTCCTCGCCGTCCTTCCACCAGTGGTCTTTTGCGTTGTAGTTGGTCGTTTTGATTTCCAGAATCGCAATTTTCCCGTTTGGCAGGCGGACAAAGTAGTCCACATCTGCCAGCATGAAGGGATACTGCGGGTGTTGGAACATTTTCTTGATCTGGAAAACCTCCAACCCGGTTTTCTTGGCGAAAATCCGGGCGACCAGCGGTTCCAGCAGATGCCCCATTTCCAGCGCTACCCAGTTGCCTGCATCATCGGCAGCCGAAGCAATGTTCAGCTTGTCGTCGTACAGGTCGCGGGCAGTGCGAAACGGAGAAATGCCGAGGATCGCGGCGACATCGCTGCCGCCTATCCCCCGCCTGCGGTATGCCAGCCATTCCTGCTCGGTGAGGTTTTCGGTGCTGACCAGCACCTTGGGTTCCTGCCGTATGTGTTCCGGCATCTTCAGCCCCTCCTCTCGCGCTGGCGATAGGGGCGCTTGGGCCGGGTGCGCACATGGTACAGCCGATACTGCAAATTGCGCGGGATGGGTCTTGCCTTGCGCGGGCGCGTGATGCGCCGTGCGATTGCCTTGGGTCTTGCCTGTTCATTCATTTGGTGTTCCACCTTTCCTATATAAAATGTATTTTCCAAAGCCTGTCGGCTCTGAAACAAAATAAAAAAGCGAGAATGACCGCAGGCTATGCCTGATGTTCACGGCAAACCGTGAACCACGATCATTCTCGCTATGGTTGGGTATTTTCACCCGGTATAAAAAGAAAAGTGCCGGCAGCGTCCGCCCAGAATGGGCAGGACAAGGCTGCTGGCACAAATTACAAACTTAAACAACGTGTGCACAAGGCACAAAAATCATTTACAGGTGGAGTATAGCACAAGAAGGTCCGCCCTGTCAAGATGGCGGGATTTCGCATGATAAAAGCATAGTGTCCGCATTACATCCGCGCATCTTTTGTATATACCACCGTTGTTTTTTGATATACACTTATTCACAAAGAATATATTTCCTTATAAAAGTATAATAAAATGGAGGTAACGCCTATGAAAGAAGTTCCCATTTGGGAGAAATCAAATCTTACACTTGAGGAAGCCGCAGCCTATTCTGGCATCGGTATAAACAAGTTGAGGACATTAACCGATAACGAGCATTGTCAATTTGTACTTTGGGTTGGGTCGAAACGACTCATTAAGCGGCGCAAATTGGATGAATATACAGAAAAAATGTTTTCACTTTAAAGCTAAAATGTTGTCAAAATAGCTTGCAGAAAATGATAGGTTTGTGGTATTATAAATACGGAACAACGCTCTTTTCTGCATTACTATGTGGAAAGGAACAACGCTTATGACAACAACTCGAAATACAAAACGCAAAGACAAGGCGCGTGTCGTTCTTCGTAAGGGAGAATCCCAGCGCAAAGATGGCAAATACGATTTCCGTTGGACCTCCCCGGATGGTAAACGACATTCTATTTACGCGCCAACCTTGGAAGAACTTCGGGAAAAGGAAAAAGGCCTGCAACTAGATTCGCTTGAAGGCATTAAAGCAGAAGCACGGTATGTTACCCTGAACGATATGTTCACTCTGTGGGCAAAGGTGAAACGAGGCCTGAAAGATAACACTTTTCAAAACTATCTGTACCTTTATCGGCAGTTCGTGGAGCCGGATTTCGGCAAGTCGAAAGTGTCTGCGCTCAAAAAGTCGGACATGAAGCAATTTTATAATATACTGGCAGATGAGCGCGGCTTGCAGATTTCTACAATTGACAGTGTACACACGGTTCTGCATCAAGTGCTGGACATGGCAGTGGATGATCGTTATCTGCGGAGCAACCCTTCGGACAATGTTCTACGGGAGTTGAAAAAAGCGCACCAATTTGAAACCACCCACCGCAAAGCGCTTACTGTTCCGGAGCAGAATCTACTGTTGTCCTACCTTTCCAAAACACCGAAGTACCAGCACTGGTATCCAATTTTCGCGGTTATGCTGGGAACGGGTTTGCGCGTAGGAGAAGCCACCGGTCTGCGTTGGTGTGATGTTGACTTTGAGGAAAGTACGATTTCCGTCAATCACACGCTCGTCAACTACGACCACCGTGAGAACAACGGAGGCAAGAAAGGTTGCTACTTCAACTGCCACTCGCCTAAAACAAAAGCTGGCTTTCGTACCGTTCCGATGATGGATTTCGTGAAGGAAGCCTTTGAAAAGGAACGTGCCTATCAGGAGGAATCCGGGATTCATTGCACGGTAACGGTGGACGGTTACACGGACTTCATCTTCGTCAACCGTTTTGGTGAATGCCAGCATCAGGGGACGCTGAACAAGGCAATCCGACGCATTATCCGGGACTGCAACGATGAAGTACTGGCGAAGAACCCGAACAGCACCGTACTCCTGCCGCGGTTCAGCTGCCATACCCTGCGGCATACTTTCACGACCCGGATGTGCGAAGCGGGCGTGAATATCAAGGTAATTCAGGATGCGCTGGGACATTCGGATATTTCCACGACCTTGAACATCTATGCGGATGTGACTAAGGAACTGCGTAAGTCCGAATTTGAAAATCTTGACCGCCAGTTTGCACAATGGAAAGTACCTGAAGAGTAAAGCAAAGTGTACGCCAAATACGCCATACGCCATTTACGCCATTTCATACGCCAAACGATACAATTCGGATAAAGGCTTATGAAGAGATGTAAATTAAAGGACAAAAGATAATCCTTGCCGCGTATAGTAATATCAAGAAATAAAGACTTACAAGTATTCATCGTTGTAATCCCCACGATGAAGCCTATTGACTAAAAAGCATTGATTCAACGCCTTTTATCAACCCGGTTTGGCGGATTTGACACCACATTGACACCAAACTTGTGCAGAAAAGGCTTTACAAGAAAGCAGAGAGTTATCCTCTTACGGATGACTCTCTGCTTTTTTGTTTATGTAGTTGTGCATTTCTGCGCGGCAGCAATGAGGTGATACCACCGAACCGCTTATATGGTCCAACGGATTTCTTCGCAGGTCCGTTTCTGATATGCGGAGACGGTGGCGAAGATCTGATAAGTTTGACGGATAGTCAAATTACAAAATATGAGAAAAAATATCACTCACCCCTGATTTTCCTTGAGCTATATCCGAAGCCGATTGCCCTCAAATGCACACCAGAATTGTATGCCAAATGCATGGGAGAGGAACATCAGCATGATACACAAGAAAATGAACATGATGAGAGATAAGTCCATTTGTATGGAAAATCGTGAAAATGGGCTTTGCTCTTATTGAAAAGCATGATATACTATTCTTACATTGTACTGATGTAAGGAGAGCAGCGATGGCAGGCACAGAACGGTATGTTCGTAACAGCACAGCAGATTTTCTTGTGTTCACGAAAGATTCAGAGACAGATGGCATAGAAGTTCGCGTTCAGGATCACGAGGTCTGGCTGACGCAAAAAGGCATCGGACAACTGTTTGATGTTGACCGCAGTGTTGTTGCCAAACATCTGCGGAATATTTTTGCGGAAAATGAATTATCCGAAAGTACAACTTGTGCAAAATTTGCACAAGTTGCAGATAATGGCAAGACCTATCACTACAAATTCTACTCCCTGCCCGCCATTATTGCTGTTGGCTACCGCACCAATTCCACCCGTGCCACGCAATTCCGTCAATGGGCAACCAAAGTGCTGGATACATTTACCCGGCAGGGATATGTTCTGGATAAGGATCGGCTTATTAATGGGCAAATCTTTGATGAAGATTACTTCGACCATTTGGTTTCCGAAATACAGGAAATCCGCGCCAGCGAGCGCCGCTTTTACCAGAAAATTACGGACATTTATGCTACTGCCGTAGATTACTCGGTAGACAGCAAAACGACCAAAGACTTTTTTGCAACCGTTCAGAATAAAATGCACTACGCTGTTCACGGCAGTACTGCCGCAGAGGTCATTGTGCAACGGGCAGACCACACAAAAGACCACATGGGGTTGACCTCATGGAAGAATGCCCCAAACGGGAAGATAGTCAAAGCCGATGTTTCTGTTGCAAAGAACTATTTGCAGCAAGATGAGTTACAAGAACTGAATGAGATTGTAACAATGTACCTTGACTATGCAACGCGCCAAGCACGGCGGCATATTCCTATGACGATGCAGGACTGGGCAGAGAAACTGGACGCTTTCCTGCAATTCAACGATGCCGAAATTCTAAAAGATAAAGGAAAGGTTACAGCAGCAATCGCAAAGGCTTTCGCAGAAAGTGAATTTGAAAAGTACCGCGTTATACAGGACAGGCAGTACCAAAGCGATTTTGACCGCCTTATGATGGAGGCGGAATCAACAAAACAATAATTACAGGCAGATGCCCTATGTGAAATGAATCTCACATAGGGCATCTTTCTTTTTAGGGAGCTTCTTATGGCTATCACAAAAATCCACGCGATAAAATCTACTCTCGGCAAGGCACTGGCTTATATTGAAAACCCGGACAAGACCGATGGACAGATGCTGGTATCAGGTTACAACTGTGAACCGCAGACGGCTTCCATTGATTTTGAAATGACAGCTGTGCTTGCGCACAAAGCGCGGAACCTGAAAAGGAAGCGTTCGACAAATCTTGCCTATCACCTGATACAGTCTTTTTCTCCAGAAGATGCTGTCACGCCTGAGCAGGCCCATGAGCTGGGGAAGAAACTGGCATTTGAATACACAGGCGGCAAGTACGAGTATGTGGTAGCAACTCACATTGATAAAGGTCATATCCATAACCACATTATGATCAATGCAGTTTCCTTTTACGACTATAAGAAACTGCGAACGGTGCCTTACCGCACGGCACGTCAGATACGGGATATTTCTGACCGCTTGTGCATGGAAGCACATTTATCCGTGATTGATGATCCACAAAAGATTGGGCAACTGTATCCTGAAAACGCAGGGAAAAAGAAATCTGTATCCAACCGGACGGAAATCAGAAAGAGGCTGAATTTTTGCTTGGAGCGGGCAACGGATTATAGTCAGTTTCTTTCTATGGCAAAGGAACTGGAAATCACACCTACATTTCGAGGCAAGCATATGAGCTATTTGCTGGAGGGTGCGGGTCGAGCAGTCCGGGATAATAGCTTATCTGATACGGATACATTTACTTATGCCGGTATCTGCGCCAGACTGTCTGACAATGCACAAGAGCAGAAATACCTGAGAAAGACAATTACTGGTATCCTCCGTTCGGCAACTGGTATGGCGGACTTTGCAGATAAACTGAAAACTGCAGGCATCGAAACCAAAGTGAAAAAATCGACCGAGCAGGTACTGTACCGGTCCACGGCGTTGGATGGTGCATGGGTTCCCGAAGATGCCCTCGGTTCCGAATTCACCAGTGAAGGAATTGAGTATGCGCTGAAGAATGGAAAAATGCAGCTTTCTGATGGGGAAGAGAATTCGCTGCTCGACCGCTATCAGAAATTGACGATTCAGTATCCAGAAGTTTGTACGGCAGCAGTGAAGTTAAGCAGCCGCCAAATTCTGTCTGCGGGAAAAAATGGTTTGGTTCTTCAGGTTCACGATGACAATGGAAACCCCGCCAAACTAATGGTCAACAAAAGCGAAGTGACGACTTCGCCGGATGGCGAAATCACTTTCAATGTCGGAAACGACTTCTCTTATGACTTGGTTTATGAGGACGAAACCCACGGCACGATTCGAGGCGCAAAGCTGATCCAGCAGATTGACGAGGAAAACCATGTAGAGCCTGTGCAAGTCATCCTTTCGGAAAATCAGATAAAAGCTATGTCTATTCGAGGCGTGACGCTCCATCTACCGCAGAATGGCATTGAACGACTATTCATACCTGAAAAATATGTGCTTCGTGATTTGGATGCCGGGCAGTGTACAGTGCTTTTATATCCCAACCTGCAATATAGTTATGTCCCCATCGGAGATTCAAAGAAAAGGCTGAACATACAAGGCGACCGTCTCTCCGAATTTCTGGGAAGTTCAATTAATCCTATAACGGAAAGCACTGGACTAAAGCGTAAAATTGCTGCGGTAGAACGGCGTGCAGGAATTGAAAATGCGAAGTTCCTCGGCAAAATGTTGCAAGGCATGACTGATAGTCGAATCCATACCACCGGCGATTACGATAAAGTTATACATAATCTTGGAAAAACGCAGATTGGACTTACAAATGAACTGGCAGAGGTGAAGCAGAAGCGAACTACCTACGCAGCTGCTGCAAAACATTTGCAGATATGCAAGACTTATAAGCCTGTATGGATGGAGTATGCAGCAAAACCCTTAAATCAAAAGATGGAATATTTCAATCAACATAGTACGGAACTTCAAGCATACCGCAATGCAGCAGCATACCTCGAAAAAGAGAGCATCGACCAATCGGTAGAGATTGATAAGGTAAATGTCCTCGCACAAGAAATGGGGCATCGGATGGATGAATTAGTGGAACAATTACGAGACGTAAATTTGCAGGAACAGAAAGTCCGTCAGGAACGGCAAACTCTTGCTGAAATCCGATCGGATTTGGTTGAATGAATACCTGACTTGTACAAATTCTTGCCGAGAGTTCAAAGTACAAATTATCGGACAAGCGAGGATTTATAATAGAGTTGGCGATACTATGTGCTTGTATGGAAAATGTTGTGCTTAACCGTGCAAGTGTGTGAATACACATTTAACATCAAGTCCGTAAGAGTAGAAACCTCTGAATACTAATTGTTAAGATTTTGTAAAATCGAAAAAATAGGCTCCAAAATTTCAGCCGGTTTGTTCTCTTACCTTTTGAGGGGAAGTGACAAACGTTTGCCAATTTTGGAGCCTGTTTTTTATTATACTATGTCTGTTTGGCTCAGGAATGGTCCGTGCGCCGCCTCCTTTACTTGCTCTTAAAAAACAAGTAAAC
>ENA-ORTQ01002610-ORTQ01002610.1-human-gut-metagenome-genome-assembly--contig:-NODE-2610-length-15407-cov-3.194046_pt1 | contig 15407 bp, 15 predicted proteins | sample MGYA00241912_ERZ509188 | MGnify/ENA primary metagenome ERZ509188 (study PRJEB26280, sample SAMEA2338849) | human gut metagenome | biome: human gut; feature: human-associated habitat; material: faeces...
TCTCCCCCCTATAAAAAAGCCCCCGGTGCGTTGATACGCACCGGGGGCACTTTTGATTCTGGAGCCAACAGCTCAGCCCGGAGGCCAGGTCATATCCCGACCGGAGAGCACGTGGAAGTGCAGGTGATGTACACTCTGCCCCGCCTGCTCCCCGATGTTGGAGACGATGCGGTAGCTGTCCAGTCCCAGCTCCCTGGCCACCTTGGCAATGACCTCAAAGATGTGGGCCACCGCCCCGCTGTTTTCCGCCGTCACCTCGGCAGCGGAGGCGATGTGGGCCTTGGGGATGACCAGGAAGTGGGTGGGCGCCTGGGGATCGATGTCATAGAAGGCGAAGCACTGCTCGTCCTCATACACCTTGTTGGACGGGATCTCTCCCGCGACGATCTTACAGAACAGACAATCGGACATTGGGGAACCTCCTTTGTTTGTCATATAAGACCATTGTACCGCATTTCCCCGGGATTTCAAGAAATTTTTCATTGCTCAGCACCCTTTTGTTGTCCCCAGAGTCTGGATCCTCCCAGTTTTCCCCATAGAAAACTGCCTCCCAGCAGGATCTCATCTCTTTTGACGCTTGTCTGGTCCAGCGTCTCCACGGGATCTGTTTCTTCTCTTCCAGGCGTACCACTCCTTCCAAACTTTCCTGCCTTCTCCCCGATGCAAAATCCAGGGGGAAATTTTGTTGGAGCCAGCAGGACAAAAAAAGACGCTGTGTTTGCACACAGCGTCTTTTTTTATTACTGGGCTTCGACCTGGCCGAACTCGCGGCCATTATAGGTCAGGCAGGACTTGCACATCCGGTGGGGCAGCCGATAGGCACCGCACTTGGGGCAGGTCACGATACCGGGAGTCTCCAGCTTCCAGTGGGAGCTGCGCCGCTTATCGCGTCTGGCCTTCGAAACTTTTCCTTTGGGAACCGCCATTGGTGACACCTCCTTCGGTTTACGTGCCCTGCGTTCCTCCCGCAGGCACTTCTCGGACTACTCAGTTTTCATCATCCAACAGCTGCGCAAGCGCCGCCAATCGTGGATCCACTTCAGGTCTGCACCCGCACGGACCCAGGTTCAGGTCTGCTCCGCACTTGGCGCACAGCCCTTTGCAGTCTTCTGAGCAAAGGTTCTTTGTATCCATCGCGAGGACAAAAGCCGTGGTCACCAGCTCGTCCAGATCCACCTCGCTGCCCTCCAGGAGCACGATCTCGTCGTTCTCCTCGTCCTCCAGCTCATCGGCCAGGAGGCAGTCCAAAGGCACCGCCTTTTCCCGGGAAAATTCCTTCCCGCAGCGGTCGCAGGCCAGGTCCAGAAGGGAGCGGGCCGTACCCGTCAGCTCCAAGGCCCCGGCGTGGTTGGTCACGGTGCCCGCGGCCTCTACCGGCCGGCTGATGGGATGGGAGCCATAAAATTCCAGCTGGGACAGGTCCAGCTGAAATTGGAAGTCCTTGGACGCGCCCGGAACGTGGATGATGTCCTTCAGATCCAGCCGCATATGGAACCTCCCTCCGGGGTATGGACCCCATACTCGCAGAATGGTACAGCGAGTATTATAAACAAATCGGGGAATAATGTCAAATACTTTTTTGCATTTGAGGAAAAAATTTTTTTGCGGCGCCCCGCCGGCCCGCCGGGCGAAATCGGGATTGACAAAAAAACAAGAATATGGTGGAATGGTGGCAGGATATCACACGCTCAATACTGTGGAAGGGACCGACTTGCCCCATGAAGGAATTTATCGTTGGAACGAACGACGCTGGACAGCGCCTGGACCGCTGGCTGGCCAAGACCCTCCCCCTCCTCCCCGCCCCGCTGGCCCAGAAGTACATCCGTCTCAAGCGGGTCAAGCTCAACGGCAGGGGGGCAAAGCGGGACGTGCGTCTGGTCCAGGGGGACTTGCTCCAGCTTTATATCAACGACGAGTTTTTCCAGACCCCCACACCGGAAAACGCCTTTCTCTCCCTCTACCAGCCCAAACTCACGATCCTTTATGAGGATGAGCACATCCTTCTAGTGGACAAGCGCCCCGGCCTGGTGGTCCACCCCGACGAGACGGAGCGGGTCAACACACTCATCACCCACATCCAGGCCTACCTCTACCAGAAAAAGGAGTGGTCCCCCTACCAGGAGGGGGCCTTTGCCCCCGCCCTGTGCAACCGTATTGACCGGAACACCGGGGGCATCGTCATCGCCGCCAAAACGGCGGAGGGACTTCGGGTGATGAACCAGAAGATCCGGGACCGTGAGCTGAAAAAATACTACCTCTGCATAGTCCACGGAACTCTCCCGCGCCCCGCCGGCCGGCTGGAGGGCTACATTCTGAAAGATGAGGCAAAAAAACAGGTCACCGTGAGCAGCCGTCCCAGGCCGGGGGCCAAGACGGCCGTCACACTGTACGAGACCCTGGCCGTCCGGAACGGGCTCTCCCTGGTGCGCTGCCAGCTCATCACCGGGCGCACCCACCAGATCCGGGCCCAGTTCGCCGCCGCCGGGCACCCCCTGCTGGGAGACGGCAAATATGGCAGCGAGCGGCAGAACAAGCGCTACGGCCGCAGCTATCAGGCCCTGTACTCCTACCGGCTGGAGTTCTGCTTCACTACCGACGCCGGGGCGCTGGCTCCTCTGGACGGACAGCAGTTCCAGGTGGAACAGGTGGACTTCGTGACGGAATATTTTCCCGGCTTTTCCCTGTGATCCCCGCCGGTCCGCCGGGATCTCCCCTCACTCCGGCGCACCCCCAGTTTTCCTTGCTCCGGCCGGGCTTTCCCGGTTTTCCGGCGGGGGGATTTCACCGAGATTTTCGACAAAATCCATTGACATTTTATCGGTAAGCGGATATAGTGTATCTCGCTATCTGTGAATCCCCGCCGGGACCTCCAGCTGTCCCTCTGCTGCGGACAGCGGCGGGAATGAGACCGAGGGAGCTGACAAGCTGTAAGTTGAAAGGAAATGGGGGAGGATACATGTCCAAGGAGTTGATCCGCCTGGTGGACTGCACCATGGCGTTTGACGACGAGGTCGTGCTCGATAACATTACGCTGAATATCCATGACAAGGAGTTCCTCACACTGCTCGGTCCCAGTGGATGCGGCAAGACCACCACTCTGCGCATTATCGGTGGTTTCCAGACGCCCACCGCTGGCGACATATTTTTTGACGGTGTGAGGATCAATGCTGTCCCGGCGCACAAACGGGCCATCAATACAGTATTTCAGAGATACGCTCTGTTTCCCCACCTGAACGTCTTTGAAAACATCGCCTTCGGTCTGCGCATCCCCAAGGCGAAGGAGGAGCGGGACGAGAAGGGAAAGGTCATCCGTCGTCAAAAAGTCAAGCTCACTGAGAAGGAGATCCAGGAGCGGGTCATGGAGATGCTGGATGTCGTCAACCTGAAGGGGTTTGAGAAGCGCTCTGTGTCTTCCCTGTCCGGTGGACAGCAGCAGCGGGTGGCCATTGCCCGCGCCCTGGTGAACCGTCCCAAGGTGCTACTGCTGGATGAGCCTCTGGGGGCGCTGGATATGCGGCTGCGCAAAGACATGCAGAACGAACTTAAGCGCATCCAGCAAGCCATGGGCATCACCTTCATCTATGTCACCCACGACCAGGAGGAGGCCCTGTCCATGTCGGACACGGTGGTAGTGATGGACAAGGGGCAGATCCAGCAGATCGGCACCCCGGAGGACATCTACAACGAGCCTCAGAATGCCTTTGTGGCCGACTTCATCGGCGAGTCCAACATCATCGACGGCATTATGCGCACCGATGGCGTGGTGGAGATCTTCAACCGCCGTTTCCAGTGCCTGGACAAGGGCTTTGCCCCCAACGAGCCGGTGGACGTGGTCATCCGCCCCGAGGATGTGGACATCGTGCCAGAGGAGCAGGGCCAGCTGAAGGGGACCGTCACCTCCGTCACCTTCAAGGGGATGCAGTATGACATCATCGTGGACTTCTATGGCTTCAAATGGCTGATCCAGACCACGGACCTGTCCCCGGTGGGCAGCCGTATCGGCATCAAGATCGATCCCGACGGCTTCCACGTGATGAAGAAGAGCCATTACTCCGGCATGTTTGGAGACTACTCCTCTTACAGCGAGGAGTATGACGAGATCAGCGACGCCGCCTATGACCCCGAGGAGGCAGAGGGGGAGGAGGCCGGAGATGAAGCGGAATAAGCTCTCCCTGTTTTCCATCCCCTATGTGGTCTGGATGGCCATCTTTGTGGTCATCCCCATTCTGATGGTGGTGGTCTATGCCTTTTCTTCCGCCGGAGGCGGCTTCACCCTGGACAACTTCGCCCGCATCTGGGACTACGCGGTGGTCTTCACCCGGTCCTTCAAGCTGGCCCTCATCGCCACCGTGATCTGCCTGTTGGTGGGCTACCCCATTTCCTGTTTCCTGGCCCGGGAGGGAGCCGGCTTCCAGAGGGTGGCCATGATGCTCATCATGCTGCCCATGTGGATGAATTTCCTGCTGCGCACCTACGCCTGGATGTCCATCCTGGAGAACACCGGCCTGCTCAACCGTTTTTTTGACGCTATCGGCCTGTTCGACCTCATCAACGGCCTCTTTGGCACGGAGATCGAGTATTTCAAAATGATCAACACCCAGGGCGCGGTGGTGCTGGGCATGGTGTACAACTTCCTGCCCTTCATGATCCTGCCCATCTACTCGGTCATCGTCAAGCTGGACCACCGGCTGATCGAGGCCGCCCGGGACCTGGGGGCCGATTCGGTCACGGTGTTCCGCCGTGTGACCCTGCCCCTGTCCCTGCCTGGGGTCCTCTCGGGCATCACCATGGTGTTCGTCCCTGCGGTGTCCACCTTCGCCATCTCCCATCTGCTGGGGGGCGGCAAGCATCTTCTGCTGGGCAACCTGATTGAGATGCAGTTCAAGGGCTCGGCCTATAACCCCTATCTGGGCTCCGCCGTGGCGCTGGTGATGATGGTGATCGTGGTCATCTGTATGTCGGTAATGAATCGCTTCGGTGAGGGCGAGGAACAGGCGGTGATGCTATGAGCCGTTCCGCCTCTCTCTTCCGCCGCCTCTCCATGGCGCTGGTCTTTGTGTTTCTTTACGCCCCCATTCTGGTACTCATCGTCTTTTCCTTCAACGACTCCAGCAGCCGCTCGGTATGGGCCGGCTTTACCCTGGACTGGTATCGGGAGCTGCTTCGGGATGACCTGATCCTGGACGCCTTCTACACCACCTTGGCAGTCTCCGTCCTGGCGGCGGTCATCGCTACCGTGGCGGGCACCTTCGCCGCCATCGGCTTCTACAACATGAAGCGGCGCTGGCGCGGTCCCCTGATGACCATCAACAATATACCCATGGTCAACGCCGATATTGTCACCGGTGTGAGCATGTGTCTGTTCTTTGTGGCAGCCTTCTCCCTGTGGGGACAGGCTGCGGAGTGGATCAACGCCAGTCTGGGCACCGATCTGCCCACCAAGCTCTATCTGGGCTTCGGCACCATGCTCATCGCCCACATCACCTTCAACATCCCCTATGTGATCCTGTCCATCATGCCCAAGCTGCGGCAGATGGACAAGAACCTGGTGGACGCGGCCCAGGACCTGGGCTGCACCTGGATGCAGGCTTTCTGGAAGGTGGTGGTGCCTGAGATCAAGCCGGGCATCGTCAACGGCCTGCTCATCGCCTTCACCATGTCGGTGGACGACTTTGTCATCAGCTACTTCACCGCCGGCTCCACCACCGCCAACCTGGCCATGCGCATCTACGCCATGACCAAAAAACGCATCAGTCCGGAGGTCAACGCCATCTCCACCCTGCTGTTCGCCACCGTGCTCATCCTGCTGATCGTCATCAACCTGCGGGAGGCCAGTCAGGAGAAGGCGGCCAGGAAGCTCCGCCGCTGATTTTTGCGGCCTTCAGCCGTGAAAATAGAAAACCATAGAATATTGGAGGAATGATCCATTGAAAAAAGCATTTTCCCTCATTCTTACCCTGTCCCTGTCCGCCGGCCTGCTGGCTGGCTGCTCCGGCTCCGGTACCGAAAAGCGGGTGGTCAACGTGTGCAGCTGGGGTGAATATATTGATGAGAGCCTCATCCAGCAGTTTGAGGAGGCGACCGGGATCGAAGTCAACTACCAGACCTCTCCCAGCAACGAGGAGCTCTACTCCTCTCTCACTCTGGGCGGCACCAGCTACGATGTGATCGTCCCCTCGGACTATATGATCTCCCAGCTCATCGAGGAGGACATGCTCCAGCCTCTGGACTACGACAAGATCCCCAACTTTTCCAAAATCGCCGACCGGTTCAAGAACCTGTCCTATGACCCGGAGAATCTCTATACGGTCCCCTACACCTGGGGCACCCTGGGCATCATCTACAACAGCACCATGGTGGACCAGCCCATCACCAGCTGGGACGCCATGTTTGACCCCCAGTATGCCGACCAGGTCCTGATGATCAACAACTCCCGGGATGCCCTGGGCATCGCACTGATGGATCTGGGCTACTCCGTCAACACCGACAGCGAGGAGGAGCTGCGGGCCGCCTACGATCTGCTTGCTGAGGCCAAGAAGGCCGGTGTGTATCAGGCATGGGTCATGGACGAGGTCTTCGACAAGATGGAGGCCGGCGAGGCCGCCGTGGCCACCTACTATGCCGGCGACTACCTGAGCATGCTGGAGAACAATGAGGACCTGGTCTACGTGGTCCCCGAGGAGGGCTCCAACTGGTTCGTGGATGCCATGTGTATCCTTAAGAACGCAGAGAATGTGGATGAGGCTCATGAGTGGATCAACTTCATGGCTTCCACCGATGCCAGCCTGAAAAATATGGACTATATCTGGTACGCCTCCCCCAATCAGGAGGCCCTGGATTCCTATCCCGACTACTACGAGGAGACCTATGGCGAACCCCTGGACATGGAGCGCTATGAGATCATGGCTGCCCCCCAGGAGGTTCTGGACCGCTGCGAGGCCTATCTGGTGCGCCCGGTAGACACCCGCACCCTCTACAACGACCTGTGGACCGATTTGGGCATTCTCTCCTGAGCTCAGCTCCCTTCAAAAAAACCATTGGACCCAGCCGGAAGGCTGGGTCCTTTTTCTTCCATAGCAATTTACAATTCGTTCACGCTTTGTCTCAAATTTCTTGATGTTTTTCCCTCCTGGTATGGTATTCTATGGGTGGTCGGAGCGATCCGGCTTTCCCCTTCCAGAATCCACGGAGGGCTCCATCCCCTCCCAACCCCGAGTATGCGGCCCGTTCTCCCCGGGCTGCGTCTCACCTCCGGCGCACGGCGGTGCGCCCACTGTCTCCCGCACGGACAACAGCCTGCCCGGGAGACAGACCAAAGACTCTCCGGCCCCCATCTATGGTCCGGTTCCCATCATACAAAATGCCCGGCCCGCTCAACGCATTGAGTGGGCCGGGCATTTTTGGATTCAGTCCAGCCAGCCGGAGTCCGGCTGGGGCTCCCGATGGGCACTGAACAGGGAGCCTTCCTCCCTGGGCGGCCCGTTCAGGGCCACCCGGTAGTAGTCGTGGTCCAGGATCATGGCCGAATAGGCCACCCGGTTCTGCACTTCGGCGATCTGGCTCTGCACATACGCCTCGTCCGGCGGGGAGCCGTCCCAGGACCGGAACTCATCCAGCACTGAGTTGTATGCCCCCTCCTCTGTCAGGAAGCTGTAATTCGAGAAGATCACCAACCCGGGTTCGTCAGACAGGATATCCCGCCCCGCCATCAGCCGCGAGTCATACTCCAGGCCGAACAGGTTAGCCAGGGTGGGCATTACATCCAGGCTGGAGCAAAGCTTCTCCACCCGCACCGGTTCCTCCATCTGGGCGTTCCACAGAATCAGGGTGTTCTGGAATATCTCAAAGTTGGGGTCCACTTGACGGCCCAGCAGCTCACTGTACTCCTCGTCGGTCAGTCCGTAGGGGTAGTGGTCGCCTGAAAGGACGATGACGGTGTCATCCAGCCTGCCCGCCTCCTCCAGCTGGGTGAGCAGGCTCTCCATGGCCAGTTCCAGCTCCATCTGACAGGCCAGATATGCCTTGGGCCCCTCGCTGTACGGCAGGCCAGCCACCTCGTCCCAGTGCCTGCGGGACATGGCGTTCTCCTCATAGGTGTAGTTCAGATGGCCGCTCACCGTCAGGCAGTAGACCATAAACTGCTCCTCATCCACGAACATGGGAACGATTTCTTCCATCATCTCCAGGTCAGAGGGAGGCCAGATCTCTTCCAGTTCTAACCCGTGCCCCAGGGCATAGTACTCATAGCCCATGTTGGGGAAGGACTTATCCCGGTCATAGTAGGTATAGAGGTAGTCGTGGAAGGCCATCGTCCGGTAGCCCAGCTGGCTGAACTGGTTTCCAAAACCGAAGGGCATGTAATTTCCTGCGGACTGGGAGTAGCTCCACACCCCGGACTTTGGGATGAGCCCCGTGGTGGTGGTGTACTCCCCATCCGAGGTGGACACCCCCCACAGAGGGGTGTAGAAGTGGTCAAACACAAAGCCAGAGTGGGCCATCTCATAGAGCACAGGAGTGCGCTCCGGGTCCATAGCCAGGGTACAGAACCCCTCTGCCACGATCCAGATCAAATTCTTTCCCTGAAAATAGCCCGTCCACTCATTTTTTGCTGTGGGCACCTGCTGGGAAAAATAGGTGTGCATCTGGAGCAGGTCCTCGTCTGTCTCCTCCGCTATCAGCCGGTCGAAATCGATGTCCAAGATGTGATAGTCCGCGGAGGGATACTCCGCGGACTCCACCTCTACCGGCTCACTGGCCGGCCGGTAGAGGTGGAGCGCCTGCCCCTTCCGGAGGCTCTGGTCCTCCGGGGTGATCCCGAAGAGCACTCTGCGCAGCTCCAGCTGGTTCTGGGTCAGCATCCCAAAGTTCTGCACCTCCAGTTCCGGCACCGCCGCCTGGAGATAGATGAAGCGCAGGGACATGGAGCCCCCGCCGCAGCACATCACGATGCCCATGGCAGCCAGCTGGACCACCGCCGCCAGCAGGGCCCACCGTACCCCCATCCTTCTGGACATGGGGCCCTCCTCCGGGATCAGACGCCGGCGGAAGACCACCGCCAGTCCGAAGGGGACCGCCATCATGGCGATGGGGAACCAGTTGAGCAGGATCTCCCCAACCGCCATGTCTCCGAAAGCACCGGCCACCATCCCCATCTTAGTCAGGGAGAAAGCTGTGAGGAAGGTCTTGAACAGGTGATAATAGATGCTCTGGGCTCCCATCCACACGGAGAGCAGCAGGGTCATTGCCGGCAGCAGCACCCGCCCCTTTCGTGGGGCGACCCCGCCGCACAGCAGTCCCAGCAGGATCGCGATGGGCAGGGTGAACAACAGGGTGAACAGCGCCCCCACCGGCGTGACGGCGTGGAAACAAAACAGCTTCAAAAACAGTTCTTCATAGTAGATGACCCCAGCAAAAAACAGGGACGGGACCAGCAGCCGCCGCCAACGGCTCCATCTGTTCTCCCCCGCCGGGCCCATAGCAGTCATTCTTTCCCAACTCATGTAGACAACCTCCGCTCGCGGGACTCACTTTTGGGAAGAGCGCCCTGTCCGTCTCCGCGCCCCCCCCTCTCTCCGGGGGCCGGCGCGGCCTGGCGCATGATTTCCCATTGTACTCAATCCCGCACCCGCTGTCAAATCCCCGGAACGTCTCCCCTCTCCCCACGCCCTCCATATTTCCCCTATAAAAAACGGCGGTAATCCTGCACAGCGCTGTCCCTTTTTTTCTTTTTTCTCCCATCCCGCGGTTTTCTGCACAATTTCTTCTCCTTCTTCTTTATTTTTTTGTTTATTCTATCTTAATCAAAAGAATTTGATGGAGGATCTTCATTTCTTTCCTCCCTTTTTGAAGAATTTCCTTGCAAAATATGTGGAAATCTGCTATCATGATTTTAACATTTTATTCATAATTTTGGGGTTTATTTGGGCGGGAGCGGGAATCGGTTTCCGCTTCTGTTCTGCCTATGGCGCCCCATGGAAATGAGGTCCCCTGTGTCTGAACTGCGCGATACCCTCCTCGCCCGCCTCTCGGAGGCATACACAGCCTATTTTGACGTAGAGCCCGTCCAAGACGGCTCCCCCCTGAAAGCACTGTGCGCCTATCACTCCCGCGGCTCTCAGTACGTACTGATCAAAAAGGCGGAGCTGTGGGCGGCGGAGACCCACGAATACCTCTACCTATACTCCCTCCCCCGGCTGGACTTCACCAGCCTGGTGGAGCTTCAGGCCCGCACGCTGGAGGACGGGATGCCACGCATCCGCCCCCATTCCCAGCATATGTGCACCTATCTGTCGGCCGTGGTCCTGTGTGATCAGGCCGACCCGGACGCTCTGGCCCAGCTTCAAAAGCTGAAGAAGCACCGGGACTTTAAGCTATCGCTCCATGGATGGATGGAGTTTCGTATAGCAGCGGTGGACCTGTCCACCGGCGACATCGCCACGAACCGCAGCGGCAAAGATCTGGGGAAGAGCCTGAGTGGTCTTGTGGCCCGCGAGATCCAGAAATTTAAGTTAAGGAGAGGAGAAACTTAAATGAATGCAGTGTTAGTTCTTTCCATTGGCATTGTCATTCTGATCGTAGGTTACATCTTCTACGGCGGATGGCTTGCCAAGCAGTGGGGCGTGGATGACTCCCGGCCCACCCCTGCCCATGAGCTGGAGGACGGCATGGACTATGTCCCCGCCAAGGCTCCGGTGCTGATGGGCCACCACTTTTCGTCTATCGCCGGCGCCGGCCCCATCAACGGCCCCATCCAGGCCGCCGTATTCGGCTGGATGCCTGTGGTGCTGTGGGTGCTGATCGGCGGCATCTTTTTCGGCGCCGTCCATGACTACGGTGCCCTGTTCGCTTCCATCCGCCACAAGGGCCAGTCCATCGGCGAAGTGGTCGCCCTGAACATCGGCGACCGTGCCAAGAAGCTGTTCCTGATCTTTTCCTACCTGACCCTGGTGCTGGTGGTGGCCGCTTTCGCCTCCATCGTGGCCAGCACCTTCCAGGCCACCTATGTGGACGGCGTGCTGGACACCGCCGCCTCTGCCACCAACGCGTCCGTGGCCATGATCTCCCTGCTGTTCATTGTCATGGCCGTCCTGTTCGGCTTCTTTGTCTACCGCCGCGGGGCCTCCCTGGCAGTGGCCACCATTGCCGGCTGCGTGGGCATCGTGATCTGCCTGCTCATCGGCCTGAACTGGCACCCCATCTATCTGTCCAACTCCGTGTGGATGTGGATCATCGGCGCCTACATTCTGGTGGCCTCTGTGGCTCCCGTGTGGATCCTGCTCCAGCCCCGTGATTATCTGTCCTCCTTCCTGCTGTACGCCATGATGGCCATCGCCGCTGTGGGCGTCATCGGGGCCGGTCTCACTGGTGCGGACGCTGCCCACATGGATATGCCCGCCTTCACCGGCTTCTATGACAACCTGGCGCCCACCGGCACCTCCCTGGGCTATGTCTTCCCCGCCCTGTTCGTCACCATCGCCTGCGGCGCCATCTCCGGCTTCCACTCCCTGGTGGGCTCCGGCACCACCGCCAAGCAGCTGGACCACGAGCGGGACGCCAAGCCCATCGCCTACGGCGGCATGCTCATCGAGTGTGCGCTGGCCCTGGTCTCCCTGTGTGCTGTGTCCTTCATCTGGACCGAGTACGCCTCCGGCGAGATCGTCACCCCCACCCAGGTGTTTGCCACCGGCATTTCCCGCATGATTGCCTCCATCCCCGGTCTGGCGGGCACACAGGCCACCGTCAGCTCCCTGTTGGTGCTGACCGTATCTGTCTTCTGCCTGACCTCCCTGGATACTGCCACCCGTCTGGCCCGCTACATGTTCCAGGAGTTCTGGCTGAAGCCCGGCCAGACCTATAAGGAGGCCACCGGCTTCAAGGCCATCCTCACCAACCCCGTGGTCGCCACCGCCATCACCGTGGTGCTGGGCGTGGGTCTGGGCATGACCGGCTACTCCAAGATCTGGCCCCTGTTCGGCGCCGCCAACCAGCTGCTGGCCGCTCTGGCCCTGCTGGCCGTCTGTGCCTGGCTGGGCAACATCGGCAAGAACAACAAAATGTTCTACATCCCCATGATCTTCATGCTGATCGTCACCCTGACTTCCCTGGCTCAGACCATTAGCACTCAGGTGGGCAAGATCACCGCCGGCGCTGCCACCGACTGGGCCCCCTATGCGCAGGCCATCCTGGGCGTGCTGCTGTTCATCCTGGCTATCGTGCTGGCTGTTGAGGGCTGCATGACCATCTTCGGCAAGAAGAAAAACACCGCCGCGAAGTAACCTTCCATCCTGCTTCACGACATCAGCAAGGACCGCAGTGCCTTTTTCCGGGCGCTGCGGTCCTCTTCTGTTGACAAGGATTGTATTTTTTTCTCATTCGTGCTACACTGAACGGGACAGCCTTTGCGGAAGGGAGGAGAACATTCTGATCGAGCGGCTCTGCCGGTGGAGCGTGCCGGCTTTTTTGCTGCTGGAGGGGGCGCTCTACCTCTCCTTCCTGGCCCTGGACCTGCTCTCTCCTGGTCCTCTGAGCACCGCCCTGAAGTATGCCGCCCTGCTGCTGTGCCTGCTCATGGCCCTGGCGGGGGCTTCCCGGGGCGGAGACCGCCTGGTGGCCGCCGCGCTGGCCATGACCGCAGCGGCCGACCTCTTCCTGCTGGTGCTGGACCGCTGGTACCTCCTGGGCATCCTCCTCTTTTACGGGGTCCAGGTTGCGTATATGGTCCGCATCTGTAAGGCCAACGGAGGCCATGCCCTGCTCATTCCCAGGTTCCTTCTGTTCTCCCTGCTTCTGGTGGCCCTGTACCAACTGGAGCTCTTCACACCGGAGACCGCAGCCGCGGCCCTCTACTTCTCCCACTTCCTCTTCAACGCCCTGCTGAGCCTGTCTCTGCGGGACGCCGGGGGCCGCCTCTTCTCCCTGGGACTGCTCCTCTACCTCATGTGCGACATGCTGGTCGCAGTCTCTCAGTTCCCCAGCCTCTTCCCTGCCCCCCTCTCTTCCGTGGCCCAGGTAGGGATGTGGCTCTTCTACCTCCCCGGGCAGGTGCTCATCGTCCTGTCCGGTCTGGTCATCCCTTCGGGAGGTGTCCCTGATGAAACAGAGTAAGATCCTGTCCGTCCTGCTGGCCGTCCTTATGGCCTGCCTCGTGCTCTCCTCCTCTGTGGCGGTCCCCATCCTCTGCCGCCCTTTCTATTACGCCCATATCGGCCCTCTGGGGCTGGTCCAGGCTACCGGCCTGACAGAGGAGGCGATCCGCCAGGCCTATGACGAGATGCTGGACTTCTGCCTGGGCGCCCCGGAGTTCTCCACCGGCGCGCTGTCCTGGTCACAGTCCGGCCGGGACCATTTTGCCGATGTGCGGGTCCTCTTCCTGCTGGATCTGGCCGTGCTGGCCTTGTCTGCCGCCCTCCTGCTCCTCTGGTTCCTGCTGGGCCGGCGGATGGGCCTGGTGCCCCGCCCCCTTCTGGGCCGGGGCCCCGGCTTCTGGGCTGCCGCGGGGCTGGGCATCGTCTTCGCCGTGGTGGGCCTGCTGGCCGTGGTCACCCTCTCGGAACAGACCGTCCTCCCCCTGGCCGCCGACACCTTGGACATGTGGACCATGCTGGCCCTGATCCTGACGCTGGCCATCCTGCTGTTCCACCTAAACCGGCAGTACCAGATGGAAAAAGAACTGGCCGCCCTGAGAGCCCAGCAGGCAGAGCTGCTGGAGCGGGACTACACCGCCTTGAGCCGGACCTATGCCGTCCATGCCAAACTCTTCCACGACCTGCACAACCACCTGGGTGCGCTGCGCCAGCTCCTCACCCGCCAAAAGTGGACAGAGGCCATGGACTACCTGGACCAGCTGCAAGCCCCCATCCAGAACATGACCGACACCGTGTGGACCGGCGATGACGCCGCCGACTACCTGATCAACCGCAAAGCTGCCGAGGCCCAGGCTGCGGGAATCCGGTATCAGGCCAACGTGGAGTTCCCCCGGCACACCGACCTGCAAAGCGCAGACCTCTGCGCCATCCTGGGGAACCTGCTGGACAATGCCTTGGAAGCCGCCGGACAGGTGCCCCAGCCGGACCAGCGGTTCGTTCAGCTAACCATCCGGCGGATCCACCAGATGTTGGTGATCAAAGTGGAAAACCGTTTCGCCACCCGCCCCATCGAGGCCGCAGGGGTTCTGCAGACCACAAAGGAGGCCGGGGGCCTGCACGGCTGGGGCCTGAAAAGCGCCCAAGCTGCCGCTGCCAAATACGATGGCATGGTGCAGACCTCTTTCACCGGCCAGGTCTTCCGGGCGGTGGTCACCTTGTCCTACCAAGGGGTTTCTACCGAACGATAAACGGCAAATCCGCAAAGCACAGGGTGCTTTGCGGATTTTTTACGGTCAAAAAACCACCGTTCGCGGACACTTCCGCACAGCCCTTCCTGCTCTGCTAAGATAAAGGCACCATCAGAAAGGAACCCTGTTAAGGAGGTTGTCATCATGCGTCACGTCTATTTTCGCGGAATCATCGGTTTGGTTTGGCTGGCCGCGGCCATTGTCAGCGGCATATCCGGCCACTTTGCCATGGCTGCTCTCCAAGTGGCCTTGGGTGTGGTCTTTCTCCGCGCTTCCTATACCCTTTGGCAAAAGGAACGGGACCAGAAGGGGGAGGAGTAAGATGGGGACCCCGCTCTTTTCCCTTCACAACCTGCAGGCATGGTACCGGCCGGAGGTCCCGGTGCTGTCCAACCTCTCCCTGGACCTGGCGCCGGGGGAGGTGGTGGGCCTGCTGGGACTCAATGGGGCAGGGAAAACCACCTTATTAAAGGTGCTCTCCGGCCTGCACCCCACCTTCCGCACCGAGGGGATCTGGTTCCACGGCCACCCGATCCAGCTGCGGGGGCAGGGGTTCAAGGGCTGCCGCTACACCGTGTTTGCCGAGGATCACGCCTTCCCCTACTTCACCTTCCGGGAGTACCTGGCCTATGTGTTTCGGGCCTACCGGAAAACCTGCCCCGATGTCACCGAGCTGGTGCAGGGCTTCCACTTTGCCGACTTTGCGGATGTGCTTCTGAAGGACCTGTCCACCGGCAACCGGAAGAAAGCCTTTCTCATCACCGCCTTTGCCCTGAAACCCGAACTGCTTCTCCTAGACGAGCCGGTCAACGGCCTAGACTTTCCCAGCACGGAATACCTGTACCAGCAGATCCGGGGCTACCGGGACCACGGAACCCTGCTGTTTGCCTCCCACATTTTGGAGAGCATCACCTTGACGGCGGACCGGGTCCTCCTGCTGGACCACGGGCAGATCCGGCAGACCTTGGCGGGGGAAGCCCTGCATGCCCCAGATCTCCGGGAGGTGCTGCGGTATGAAGCTGACCTTTGAGGCCTTTGCCCGGCCGCTGTTCGGCCCACGGTACCAGGGGGCGGT
>ENA-ORTQ01002618-ORTQ01002618.1-human-gut-metagenome-genome-assembly--contig:-NODE-2618-length-15357-cov-2.472095_pt1 | contig 15357 bp, 10 predicted proteins | sample MGYA00241912_ERZ509188 | MGnify/ENA primary metagenome ERZ509188 (study PRJEB26280, sample SAMEA2338849) | human gut metagenome | biome: human gut; feature: human-associated habitat; material: faeces...
CTCTATCCAGCTGAGCTACACGTACATTTCATTTACAGGTTTTCGCCTGCAACAGTATGTATTGTAACTGCTGCGGGCGAAAATGTCAATAGAATTTTTCAATTTTTTCAAACAATTTTATCTGCTGCCTGCTTTTCCGTAGCCTGTACGACTTTTACGTCGTATTTTTCCAGGATGGCCTGCTTGAATTCTTCGTAATTGTCTTCATCATCATAGCAGGCATATTCGATCTCCAGCGGTTCCTCAGTCTTCATCAGGAGCATTCCCAAAAGTGACTTTGCATCCATTGCCATCTTCTGAATACGGATGTCGATTGCATCGTCGAATTCGTTGCAGGTATCTACAAAATGTCTGATATCATCCTCCGAGTGGAAGGTAATATATAACTCTTCTTTCATCCTCTGTTCTCCCATCTGTCCGCTTGTGGACACCCCATACATTTATCACTATTCAGAGCCAAAAGTAAAGTCTCAAAGAGACGATTTTGCGAATGAGACTCTGAATAGTAGCTGTTTTCTGCCTAGCGTGCTGCCAGCGCCTGTGCGATATCTTCTCTCATATCGATAACCGCCTGTCTGGATGCGTCCGCATAGTTAGCCGCACCAAACTGTGCATATTTTTCCTGCTGATATGCTGCAATGATGCCGCGGGAAGAGTTGACAATCGCGCCAAGTCCGTCTTCATTGAAAAAGTGCACCAGATCAGCGCCCTTGCCGCCCTGTGCGCCGTAGCCGGGCACGAGAATGTAGGACTTCGGCATCACCTTGCGCAGCGCCTTGCCCATTTCAGGATAGGTTGCGCCAACAACCGCACCAACATTGCTATATTCGCTGCCCATGCACTCGCTGCCCCATTCGGCAACCTTTTCACCGACGATTTCATACAACGGTCTGCCGTCCACCAGACGATCCTGGAACTCACCACTGCTGGGGTTGGAAGTTTTTACCAGCACAAAAATGCCCTTATTTTCTTCTTTGCAGACCTTTATGAACGGATTGATGCCGTCGGAACCCAGATACGGATTCACCGTTGCAAAATCCTCGTCAAAGGGTGCATAGCTCTTTTCTCCCACTACTACTTTTCCGAGATGGGCAACCGCATAAGCCTCAGAAGTGGAACCGATATCGCCGCGTTTTACATCGCCGATGACAACCAGACCTTTCTCTTTGCAGTATGCGACGGTCTTCTGAAATGCGATCAGACCTGCTACGCCGAACTGCTCATACATGGCGATCTGCGGCTTTACTGCCGGAATCAGATCCGCTACTGCATCCACGATGCCCTTATTGTACTGCCAGATCGCTTCTGCAGCGCCCTTTAACGTCTCGCCGTATTCCGCAAAAGCAGCTTTCTGAATCTGCTCCGGAATAAATTTCATCATCGGGTCCAGTCCGACAACGATTGGAGCATTTGTCTTTTTGATATTTGCAATTAACTGGTCAATCATATCTTTTTCTCCTTTTTGTTTTCCTGGCTTGCGTCAGTTTTCCAAGCTTCTGCTATGGTATCACATTCTGCTTCGGGCAACAAGTCCGGCGACGGGGTCTTCGATCAGTTTTTTGGAAAATACCGCACCTGCGCCGGTCAGAAGCAGCGCCAGAATCAGAAACGCTGCGTTCGGCAGTCCGATCTGTACCCGCACCATGCCGAGCCCTTCTAAAATTACAGCATGCACCAGATAAATCTCATACGAATACCGATCCGTCCACAGCACAGCATCCGAAATCCGACCTCCGATTCCTTTCCTGCAGAACCGAAAGCCGCTGCCTGCAAGCAGTAACATGCCAAAGCACCACGACCACCAAATAAACGAATCCGTCTGCGCCCTGCCAAGGGCCAAACCCGCACCTGCTGCCGCAAGCATGCCGATATAGACAAGCAACTGCGCGCCGATACGCCTTCCCGCCTGATGGATCTCCCAGACCAACATACCGAGCAGAAAATAATGCAGGTAATAAAAAATCATCATGTAATCACCGTATCCGGTTTTTACCCACAAATACCGCAGAATCAATGCCAGTACATAGCAGAAAAACGCGCTCGTACAGCCGCGGATCAGGCGCACAAAGACCGGCACAAGCAGATAAAACGCCATAAACAGGCTGATCGTCCAGGTTGCGCTCAGGTTTCCCCAGAAATCATTCGGTGCAGGGATCACGCTGTTTGTCAGGAAAAAATACCGAAGCCAGTACAGGCCCTGCGGGTCTGCCGGAATATCCTTTAAAATCAGCCCGTGCAGCAGGATGTTATAAAGGATCACCCCATAATACAGCGGAAGAATCCGCACCAGACGTTTTTTATAATAGGTCAGCAGCTCTTTTTTTCCAGCCGTCGGGAGCTTTTTGTCACAGCAGGCGAGATAGCCGCTGAGGACAAAAAATAGATACACGCCCGCCGCTCCCTGATTGGCAAGCCACGCGGCTTTTCCCGTCGCTCCCAGCCTCGGTGCAAGGTGGGTGATAAACACTCCGATACAGGCAAGCGCCCTCAGAAGCTGAATGTGTTCGTATTTTTGTTTCATATTCTTCCAATGCTCTGCATCAAAAACCGGAACATTGCTGCGTAGGTTGCACCATCATAATGCAGTCCGTCTGCCTGCGTGGTATATCCGCTGCCCGCCAGAAACACATACAGATTCAGTCGTCCGATTCTGGCATCCAGCCGGTTGTTTAACTGGTTGTTAAAATATTCTACCGCCCAGTTGCGTTTTCCGTATTCGTTTTCCCCGACCGGACCGACCGAGGCGAAGTACACCGTCGCACCTTTCGAAATCCAATCCTGTGCATATCGGTTAATCGTCGTAATATAATCGTTGTGTCGTGACAAATCATTGACGCCGTAATTGAGAATAATCACTGAGCCGGGCGTCATATACTGGTCGACGTCCTTTTTCGCCTGGGCGGTGGAAAGCCAGTCCACGCCACCTCCAAAGCATGCCACAAAGGCCGTACCAGGCCATGCTGCCGTTCCACCGACTGCATTCGCCATCTGTCCCGTGCGGGAGTCCCCGACGAAGATGACGTTGCCGCTGCCCGCCGGAATGGGGGTTTTCTGCGCAGCCTGCGCCTGAGCCAGTGCCGCCTGCTGTACTGCTGCCTGCTGCATTGCTGCCTGCTGCGCCAGTGCCGCCTGCTGCGCTGCCAGTGCCGCCGCTGCTGCTTGGGCCTGTGCCACCTGCTGTTTCACCGCTTCCGCCTGTGCAGCAAGCGCTGCCGTCATCGCTACATCCACGCAGACCGGCTGGCAGGCTGTCTGTGTGATATAGCCGATCGCATTTCCATAGACAATCTGGTACATGCCACTTTTCCCGCTGCCGGTCTGCCCGCATACGTTGACCGTCGTGCCGACCGGTAAAATACCAAGTGCTGCAGAGGTTTTATCCGCCTGCTGCGTCACCGTTTTTTCTTCCCCGACGACTGCTGCCATCGTAACCGGCGTCACTTTTTTCCCGGATGCTGCCTGTGCCGTCATCGATATCGACAATCCGAGACAAAGACACAACGCCAGACAGCAGATACGGGCGATCGCGCCGCCAAAAACCGTTTTTCTGATTTTTACACGTTTCTCCATAGTCATTCCCTACATTTCTTTCTAAGCAGCCATGCGACTATACTGTCCTGTCCGTGTGTAGGGCTACCGCGTCTGCAGAAATACCGCTTCCCGCTGTGCCTTTTCATCGTCCGGATACAAAGCAAGGTACTGATCCATCGCAAGCTTCGCTTTATCGTACTGCCCAAGGTATTCATACGCTACCAGTTCGTTGAACATCAGCGACTGCGTCGCCGTATTGCCCTCTACTTCCAGCCCTGCCTGGAACGCTGCAAGCGCCGCTTCATAATCGCCGCCCTTTAATTTGCAAAGCCCGAGCTGATTGTACAAAGACGCGTCCGGCGTTTTGTTCTGCAGGTAGGTGTTATAGACACTCGCCGCATAATTGTAGTCACCGAGCGCCTCATAGGTCTGACCGAGCAGGGACGCTGCTTCCGCACCGCCGTTTTCCTGCGCCTTTTCCAAAGAGGTACGGGCCTGCTCATAATCGCCCAGGTAGTAGCTGATTCTGCCGAGATCGAAATCCGAAATCCGCTTCCTGTCGCCGTCCAGAACATTTTCCAGATAGGATTTTCCAAGATCGTCCTGTCCGTATTTACTGCAGCTGCAGAAAATATCAATCCGGATGTCGTAATCGTTCGGCGCAGCCTCAACCGCCTTGTCAAAATCGGCTTTCGCAGCGTCCATACTGCCCTGCTCCAGCTCCATGGTTCCTTTTAAGTACCAGGCGGTCTTTTCCCCGGGCTTCAGATCCGTGATTGCCTGATAAACATTGATCGCCTTGTCGACCTGTCCGTTCCGATAATAGGCAGTCGCCAGATAATAGTTGATGTCATAATCCATCGCATCCGGACGCGGGCTGCTCTGCCCCAGCGCCTTTTCAAAGCTCGCCGCTGCATTCTCATAATCTGTCATGCCCATGTAAGCCAGCCCCTGCCCTCTGTAAACCTGACGCAGATCCTCTTTATTCAGAGCTGCCGCCTCGAAGCAGGTCAGCGCGCCCTCATAGTCCATCTGCTCCACCAGCGCAATTCCCTGCGAAAGATTGTCCTCCTTCGCAGCACCGCAGCCGGTAAGGAGCGCGCACGCCAGAAGCGCCGTCGCGAACACAATGCAGATCTGTCTATCCTCTCTGTCTTTTTGTTTCTCTTTCTTCACGTTTCCTCCAGTCCGTACGCAAAGCCCCTGTATGCCGTTTTATTCCTGCACCAGAAGGATTTCATCCATGCGAACCCCGCTCTCGCCAAAGAACAGCGTCAGCTGGTTTTCCCCGCTTTCCGGGAAGCTTATCGTTACCGCACGCTCTATGATCTTGTTGTCGGTTCCGTTAAAGGTCGTCGTCTGCTGCAGGACGCCGTTGACAAAAATGGAAACCGGCAGCTGCGCAAACGGATTTTCTCCGGAATGCATTTTAAAAATCATCTGATAGCTGCCTGCTTTGGAGACGTCCAGCAGATACCCGGCGCGCACGCCCTTCTGGGTGCTCAGCTTTGTCAGATCGAGCTTTGTCTCTTTTTCTACTTTCTGACTTGCGATCACATTTCCTGCCATCGCATCCTTTGCCGGATTGTTAATTTCTTCACATACATCAAATTCCCGATCACAGAACCGGTTCATCACCGGAGAACGCATCAGAAAATGACAGATATTCTTTGCATTTCTAACCAGCTGTCCTCTTGTGAGCCGTCCATCTGCCAGGCCCTCCATCGTGATGTCATTTGCAGAGTTCGAAGCAGAATCCGAAACAACCATGTAAACGTCGTTCTGAGCGCGCACCATCGGAATCGTATTGCTCTGGGAGCCTTCCTCGCCTTCCTCGTTCATCTTCGCCCACCAGTCAGTCATTACCACGCCCTGGTAGCCCCAGTCTTTCCGCAAAATCGTCGTCAGCAGGTCGTAGTTGCCTGCTGTCCAGATTCCGTTGATCGGTCCGTAGGTAGACATAATGCTGTAGGCATGTCCTTCTTTTACTGCGATTTCAAAGCCCTTTAAATAGATCTCGCGCAGCGCACGTTCGGAAACAACGCCGTTTGCATCGTGCCGCTTAAATTCCTGGTTATTTCCCGCAAAGTGTTTAATCGTTCCGGTCACACCATATTTTCCCATGCCCTTTAACTGAGCTGCAGCCATCGTACCTGCCACACAGGGGTCTTCCGAAAAATATTCAAAGTTTCTGCCGTTTAACGGATTGCGATGAATGTTCATGCCAGGCCCCAGCAGCGTATCAATCTGATTCTTGCGCAGCTCCATTCCTTCCATCTCATAAAGCTGTTCCACCAGCTCCGGATTAAAGGTGCAGGCAAGCAGTGTGCCGTTTGGCAGGGAAAAGGCGATGGTTCCGCAGTCCATACGGATTCCGGAGGGTCCATCCGAGCAGCCCGCAACCGGGATTCCAAATGCCTTTAAGGAATCCGTCACACCGCCGAATGCAGATGCAATGCCAGGTGTTGCCTTCGGAGAGCACATGCCCTCTCCCCGGACCAGGCATGCCAGATCTTCGTCCGATAACTGGGATAAAAACTGTTCCAGCGTCACCTTTTTATCACAAACATCCGCTAACTTCCAGCCCTGATCGCCGATGCAGGCCTCTGCCTCCGGACGTTCTGTCCGGATTCTTTCTGCCAAATCGACGCTCCGCAGAGGCGCTGCCTGTTTTCCGATTTCCAGAACCGGCTCTCCGTCTGTGCCCTTTTTGCCCGTTTCGACCGGAACCAGACGCTCATATGGCTGTACCGGTGCAAGCGCCTCTTCCAGTCTGGAAATGACGCACAGCTCGTCTAACTGCACCTCGCAAACCTTTTTCGCGCTGCGGACATCCGTTCCGACATAGATGCCATAAGCGCCCGCTTCCAGCACCCAACAGGATTTCTCCCCGGTTACGCCGCTGTCATCATAGGATGCACTCTTTTCCAGGGAAACGACGAGATTTACCTCCTCCCCCTCTCCTGGTGTAAGCAGCTGCGTCTTGTAAAAGCTGTTTAGATTCCGGACAGGCTTGCCAAGCTTTCCCTGAGGCGGGCAGACATACACCTGCACGACTTCTTTTCCGGCAGTCTTTCCGATGTTTTTAACCAAAACGGTAAGTTCTGCTTTCGTACCGTCTGTTCTTGTATTCAGAACCTCCACGGAAAAATCCGTATAAGACAGACCAAAGCCGAAGGGATAGCTTACTTTTTCCTTTGCAAAGGTTTCAAAATAACGGTAGCCAACGTAAATATCCTCTGCATACACATTGCATACAGCATCTCCAAAATTATCCGTAGACGGATAATCCGAAATATCTGCTGCGATCGTATCGCTCAGCTTACCACACGGATTCACTGCGCCGGTCAGGATATCTGCCGCCGCGTGTCCGCCCTCCTGACCGCCCTGCCATACATACAAAACTGCCTGGGGCTGGTAGCGGTCCACCCATTTCATATCGATGATATTGCCGACATTTAGCACAACGGCAGTCCGTTTGAATGCGCTGCAGACGGTTTTGATCAGTGCCTCCTCCTCTGCTGTCAGCAGATAGCTTCCCGGCTCTGCGCTGTTGTCCATGTCCTCGCCTGCTGTTCTGCCCAGCACAACAACAGCAAGGTCAGAGGATGCTGCCGCTTTCTGTGCAAGCGCCTCGCTGACCGGCATTTCCTTCTGGCTCCAGGGCTCCTGCGCCCAGCCTTCTCCCATATCAAAGGGATTTTCCCGGATCCAGTCCTGATAAACCGCTTCCAGCTCTTCGTTGACAGAAATATCCCTGCATTCCTTTAAGCTATCCAGGATATTTGTCACATAGGGAGCATTTACCATACCGCCCGATCCGGTTCCGCTCTTATAATAGGTAAAGGCAATCCGTCCAAACACGGAAACTGTCTCTCCTTTTCGGATCGGAAGTGCCTCCTTCTCATTTTTTAAAAGAACACATCCCTCTGCTGCCGTCTGTCTTGCCAGGGCAGCGTACTGATCGTAATTCAGTGTAAATCTCATAATGTTTTCCTCCTTTTTTTGGTTCCTGCATATGTAAAACAGAGTCCTGCTCCGCCTGCAGCGGGTTGCACAGACAGCACATCTGTCACATTGTTTTGCGCAGTCCTTTGGGATAATGATTTTTTAAAATCCCGCCTGCCAGCTTTCCCCAGCCGAGGCTGTATCCATCTACGCAGACCAGCTGCCAGCCCTTTTCCCCGTCTTTGGAAAGCGTCATGCCGTTGATCCACTGCCTTGCCTCCTGGCTGTCACCGGAAAGGTTGCAGCAATGCACTGCATCTTTGGGCGAAAGCGAAAGTGCCAGCGCATGTGTCGGTTCAAACCGCCCTTTTTTCATCGTGCCCAGATGCAGTCCCGGACGCAGCACCTTTAAGCCTTTTAAAGCCGGCATGTCCTTTGGTGCAAGATAAAGCTGGTCGCCGAACAATAAAAAGATTCCATCAAACTGCTTCTTCAGGCTTTCTCGTTCAAATTCTTTCCATGCAGCAAAATCCTTGGGCGCAATTCCTTTCTGGATTCCATACAGGCTGCGCGCCCGGTATCCCTCCGGCACTTCCCCTGTTTTTTCAAGCACCGCCAGAAAATGTCCTTCTCCATGCAGCTTATGGGGCCAGAGACGAATGGTCTTTTCCATTCCGTCCGGGACGGGCTCGGTTCCCGCCCAGTCCGGTCTGCCTGGCTCCATACCGTCATAACGGTGCGTCTCTTTTATGGAAAATTCCGGATGCCGCAAAAGGAATCGTGCAACACTGCCTTCATCCTCCTGCAGCGCAAACGTACAGGTCGAATATACCAGCCTGCCGCCTTTTTTCAGCATTGCGGCAGCTTCGTCCAGCACGCTGTCCTGCCGCTTTGCACACAGCTCCACGTTTTCGGGACTCCATTCGCTGCAGGCTTCCTCGTGCTTTCGGAACATCCCCTCACCGGAGCAGGGGGCGTCCACCAAAATTTTATCGAAATATTCCGGGAAATAAGCGGACAGTCGCTCCGGGCTTTCGTTCGTCACAACTGCATTGGTCAGTCCCATCCGCTCCACATTTTCCGAAAGAATTTTTGCCCGCGCCGGATGGATCTCATTGCAGACTAAAATACCTTTTCCCTGCATCGCAGCACCGATCTGGGTGCTTTTCCCGCCGGGGGCAGCGCACAGATCCAGCACATAATCCCCCGGCTGTACGTCCAGATATCCGACAGGCGCCATCGCGCTCGCTTCCTGAATATAATAAACACCAGCCTCGTGATACGGGTGCTTGCCCGGTGTATCCTCTTCGCTGTAATAAAAACCGTTTTTCTCCCATGCAACCGGCGTCAGATGAAACGGCGATTTTTCTGTAAATTCCTCCCGGTCCGTTTTGCGCGGATTGAGCCGCAGCGACTGATAATGACCGGATTCATAGCTCTGCAGAAATGCTTCGTATTCCTCTCCCAGCATTTCCTGCATGCGCGTCAAAAACGCGGACGGCAGATTCATAATATTCCTCACTTTAATTCATGATTTATCCTTATCATAAACCAGACGCGTAAACTGCGCAAGATTATTGTTTCCGTTCACCCGCTTCCTCTGTCTCCAAACCCGGTTCGTCCTCCGGCACTTCTTTCACCATGAATCGAATCATGTTTTCCTGAATTTTGCCCATCAGCTTTTCCATCTGCTTCTGTTCCTCGTCCGAAATACCTTCCATGCAGACGCTGTAGAGGTCTTTTTCCACGCGCAGCAGCTCTCCGGAAAGCTTCCTGCCTTCCTCTGTCAGGAGCAAGCGGTTCTTTTCTTTCTTTTCGCTGCTTTTTTCCTTTTTATCCGCCGTGCGCTCTTTTTTCTCCGCTGTGCTTTCTATCCTGTCGGCGGGCTTTTCCTTTGCACTCTTTTCCTTAACCGGCTTTTCCGGCGCGATCAGCTTTTTGCGTTCCAGCTTCTGCATCGCAAGAAACAGCCTCGGCTGTCCGACTCCGGCGATTTCCCCGAGCCTGCGTGCGCTGTAGCAGGCGCTGCACTGGGCGAGGGCACACAGCAAAAGCGCCTCATCCAACGTCAGCATATTTTTCTGCGCCGCCAGATCCAGCTCATATTCATACAGCCTGCGGAACCGGTACTGCCCGATCACTGCGCCGTTTCCTTCCACTTCTTCCCGGGTAATCCGCCTGCGCTCTTCCCCCAGCTTCTTGCTTCCCGGAAGTACGCCGCCGTCCTTTGCCGCAGCCCATAAAAAGCTGTAGACCTGCAGCCGGATATCGGCATAATCCTTATCCTCGTAAACGTCTTTATAAAACTCGTTATAATACTCGAAAATGTTGCTCTTCATCCGCACCGTATTCGTGATGCTCGCTCCCTGGCTGACCAGGCTGCCGCGGCGCTTCAGATAATAATAAATCGGCACCTGCAGGGCAAAAAAACTCTCCGCATGGCGGATATATTCCAGATTAAACAAAAAGTCCTCACACCAGCTGATGGAGGTATCCATCCGGATATGATATTCTTCGATGATGCTCCTGCGGTACATTTTGTTCCAGAGTACGCCGTAATAAAAATCCGCCGGATTTTCAATCATATAGGAAGCAAACTCCTGACGGCTCATCACCTTGTCCTCTTCGATGTCGCCCTTCTGCGCCAGCCTTTCCCCGGAAACCCGGTAAAAGTCGGAAATGACCATGTCGCAGTTATATTCCTCCATCGAACGCACCAGAAGCCTTGTCGCCTCCGGCACGATCCAGTCGTCGCTGTCCAAAAACTGAAGAAACGTTCCCCGCGCCAGCTCCAGTGCCTGATTTCTCGTATCCGACACGCCGGTATTTTCTTTATGGACCACACGTACCCGGCCATCCTGCTGTGCATAGGCGTCGCAGATTTCGCCGGATGCATCCTTACTGCCGTCATCCATCAAAAGCAGCTCAAAGTCGCGGTAATCCTGACTTAAAATGCTGTCCACACAGCGTTTCAAATATTCCTGTGCATTGTATACAGGAACAATAATGCTTACCTTCGGTTCCATACTTCCTCCTGTTTTGAATTGGTTTCCTCTGTTTTCAGATATTTCTGCTCCATATCTTTTATCCGTCTGCTGCACGGTTCATGCAGATTTTCCGGTATTCCCGCGGGGATATCTGCATCCGCCGCTTAAAAATCTGATTAAAAAATTTTATGTCTTCATAGCCGACTCTGCGGGCGATCTCCACCACCCTCAGATCACTGTCTTCCAACAGTTCGCAGCTTTTTTCGATGCGGACATTCTGGACATATTCGCGCAGCGTCACCCCGGTTTCCTGCTTAAACCGCCTGCTGATATAGGCAACGCTGTAATGCTTCTGCTCACAGAATGTTCCCAGCGTCAGGCTGTCCTGATAGTTCCCGTTTACATATTCCAGCACCTCCTGCACAGACGTACTGTAGGGGCGCTCGTTTTCCGGTTCGATCAGCCCGCGCAGCGTCAGAAGCAGGATTTCCAGAAGCTTGAACCGAAGCAGCGGATAACATCCGACTTTTTGCTCCTGATATTCCAGAAGCATTTCCTGCATCAGCTGCCCTACCTGTCCATCCCGGTCGTGAAACACTCTGGCAAACTTCGCCTGCCCAAGTGACATCCGGTAATATTTTAACAGACAGCCCTGCAACAGCTTGGAAAAACTCCGGCAGCCCTGCAGCGTTTCATCCACCGTCTCCGGCAGAAACAGACAGTTGATCAGCGTCAGATTTTTACAGTTCTGAAATCCATGGAGACAGCCGTAATCCACAAAAAAATAATCGCCTGCAGAAATGGTTTTCCCTTCGTTTTCCAGCGTATGCTCCGCTGTCCCACCCGTGATGTATGCCAGCTCAAAAAAATTATGGCCGTGCATTTCAAGATCCTCCTGACAAAACGGCATCATAATGAGTTTTTCCGCTTTCCTGTTCTGATAGAACTGGAATTCTGTAATCTCCCCTCGGAACATAAAGACAAGTTCACCCCCATTTTCAGTCAAAATCAGGTGCTTTTCTTTAGGCTACTATCTGTTATCATAAAAGTCAAGACGAACCAAAACAAGGAGGGTATGTTTATGATTCCAAACGCAAAATGGATTCGTCCGGCACAGACAACAGGGGACGTCTGCCCGGTCTATTCCAAACAGTTTTCTCTTTTTTCTTCTCCCAATCAGTCGTCATCTTCTGTTGCGTACGCAACACTTTCTGTTACAGCAATGGGAGTTTATGAAGCATCTTTAAATGGAAAACGCATCGGCGATTTCGTCCTTGCTCCCGGCTGGACATCCTATCGCCACCGTCTGCAGGTGCAGACCTATGATGTTACCGAGCTCCTTTCTTCGGAAAACGAACTTTCCATCCTCATCGGAAAAGGTTGGTACCGCAGTCCGCTTGCCTGGCCCGATAAAGCGCACCGTCAGCAAAAAGCACAGATTTCAGCCGGACTGATCGCACTTTTGACGATTACCTATACAGACGGCAACACGCAGCTTCTCCCGACCGGAGCAGACTGGTCAGCATATGAAAGCAATGTCCGTTTCAGTGAAATTTATGATGGCGAGACCTACGACGCGGCATTTGATCCGTCCTCTGCTCCAATTGCAATCGAGGAATTTGACGGTCCGTCCGATACGCTGATTGCCCAACAGGGCGAAAAAATTACCGAACAGGAGCGTATCGTGCCTGCGCGGATCTTCACTACGCCCGCCGGGGAAACTGTCATCGATTTCGGTCAGGAAATTACCGGTTATGTCGAAGTTTCTTTAGACGCCCACGCAGGCGACTGTGTTGAGCTTTCCCATGCGGAAGTTCTTGACAAACACGGAAACTTTTATACAGAAAACTATCGCGCTGCCAAAGCGAAATTTTTATATTTCTGTAAAGAAGGATTCCAGACCTGGCATCCGAAGCTGACGTTCTTCGGCTTCCGCTATATCCGTGTCGATCACTTTCCCGGCGGGGCAAAAGCAGTACGTCCGGACAATTTTACCGCAGTTGTCGTTTGCTCCGACCTGCAGCGCACCGGTTTTCTTTCCAGTTCAAATCCGCTGTTAAATAAACTGTTCGACAACATCATCTGGGGACAGAAAGGCAACTTTGTCGATGTTCCGACCGACTGCCCGCAGCGCGATGAACGTCTCGGTTGGACCGGAGATGCGCAGGTCTTCATCCGTACCGCCTGCTACAATTTCGATACGGAAACCTTTTACCGTAAATGGCTCGCAGACCTTGCCGCTGACCAGTATCCGGACGGTCACGTAGACCATGTTATCCCCGCCATACTCGAAAATCAAAAGAGCAGCGCAGCCTGGGGCGACGCAGCCTGTGTCTGCCCGTGGGAACTTTATCTGGCATTCGGCGATGCAAACATTCTGCGCAGCCAGTTTAACAGTATGAAAAAATGGGTGGGCTATATCACCTCCTCCACCACGACCAAATACCTCTGGACCGGAGGAGAACACTACGGCGACTGGCTCGGTCTGGATGCACCGTCCGGCAGCTACAAAGGTTCTTCTGACGAAGACTTAATCGCTTCTGCTTTTTATGCGCATTCCACGGAGCTGGTCATGAAAGCCGGTAACGTGCTTGGCGAAGATGTTTCGGAATATGAGACGCTCTATAAAAATATCGTTGCCGCTTTCCAGGAAACCTGGCCGGTTTACCACACGCAGACCGAATGCATCCTCGCCGCCCATTTCCACCTGGCAAAAGACTGCCAGGCTGCAGCAGATCAGCTTGCAAAGCTCGTTACAGACGCCGGTGTGCAGTTAAAAACCGGCTTTGTCGGAACGCCTTACCTGCTCCATGTACTTTCGGACTACGGCTATGTCTCCCTCGCTTGGTCACTTTTGCTGCGGGAAAACTATCCTTCCTGGCTTTATCCGATCACAAAAGGCGCAACGACTATCTGGGAGCACTGGGACGGTATTATGGAAAACGGCGATTTCTGGACCCGCGACATGAATTCCTATAATCATTACGCTTACGGCGCAGTCGCTGACTGGGTATATGGAAACGCCGCCGGAATCCGTCCGCTTGACGGCTATCCCGCCTATGAAAAGATTTCTGTCTCTCCGCTTCCCGACAAACGCCTCGGCTGGCTTTCCTGCTCCTATCGCTCCCGCCATGGTCTGATCCGTTCCGACTGGAAACTGCAGGGCGATCAATGGAGATACGAAATTGAAACGCCGGTTGATGCAGTCATCACGATTGCCGGGCAGAAACATGAAGTTGCTCCCGGAACATGGATCTTCTTCAGTGCGGTAGAATAAACAGTGAAACTCGCAGTCTGCAGCTGCGTGGAAAAAATGCCCCGGGCTAGCGATCGTGTCACCGCTGCCCGGGGCAATCTTGTACTCTATTCTACGCCTTCCAAGAGCTCCAGATAATTTCCCTTGTCGATATGCATCATTGAGATCTGGTTTTTGTGGCGGCGGAAACCATACACACAGTCCACGTTGCGGATCAGGGACTGTAAGCGTTCGTCAGGCACGCAGACAATCAGCTGAAGATCCATCTGCCGGGCATATTTTAAGCAGACCGCACTTCTCTCCTGATCCATTTTGGAAAAGGCCTCGTCCAGAAGCACCAGCTTAATTCGACTATCGCGGTTGGTTTGCTGCATGTAAAGCATCGCAAAACCGGCAAGCAGTGCGACGTATTTCGGATTCTGACCCTCACCGCCGGAATCGCGGCCTGCCATGTCATCCACGAAATTTTCACGGATCACGTTTCCATCTGCATCCGTAACCTGCTCGTACATGGAAAAGGACAGATAATTGCGGTAATCCGCATACTGCTCCATTTCCCGACGGTGCTGCTCCAGCACCCGCTCATCGTCGTCCTTTACCGGCATGAACTTGTCTGTCAGCAGCCTGATCTTTGCTTCGTATTTCTGATAAAAGCTGTCCTCTCCAAGGGACAGCTGCCCCTCGAAGCCGTCATTGTCCAGGTTCTTGCTGTCTAACTCCGGTGCCATGAGCATGTCGTAAAACTGACCGTTTTCATTGTAGGCAGGCTCGATTTTAATCTGGTAAATACTATCAGAGAAGTTCGTCTTTTTCAACAGGCGGTTGATCTCCGCAGCGTGCCGCTTTGCCGCCTTAATGTCGCCGTGAATCGTTGCGATCACATTCTCCCGCAGGCTGCGGTAAATGAAATCGCATTGTTTTTCAAACTCTGTCCGATACTGGGGCTCAAAATCTGTCTCATACTGGGAAAGCAGCTGCTCATAACCCTCATTGGATTTCTCCGAGCCGGAAAATCCGCTGGAGGGATACTGCAGGATATAGGCGTTTCTTGCCCGGGACAGCTCTTCTGTCTGCTCCTGCTCCTTTTCACAAAGTGCTTCTATCTCCGCATTTTTCTGGGCCCTGACCGCGCCGGAGGATCGTTTGGACAACGCCTCCTGCACCATTGCGGTGACCTCCGGCTGCTGTGTATAACCGACAGACGCCTCCTTTAATGCTACGTTTTTGGACTGCAGCTCCGTGCGGATGCGCTCCTGATTACCGGTCTGCTGTGCAATTTCATTCTGCATACCGGATATTCTCTTTTTCAGCTCGCTGCGTTTTTTGCGAAGCTCTGCTTCTTTTTCTTCCAGCTCCTTATATGCACCCATCCGCAGACTTTCGATGGTTGCTTTCGTCTCCTGTGTTTCCAAAAGCACGGCTTCCAGCTCCTGCGCTGCCCGAGAAAGGCTTTCCAGATACGCCGGCTCTTCTTTCAGGCTCTCCATCTCCCGGACCGCCTTCAGACCGTCCGCCATGCGCTTTGCCTCTTCCAGCTCTTTTTTCAGACGCTGCGCATCTACTTCATAGTCCTGCTGCCGTGCGCGGGAAACCTTGCTTCCGATGCACGCGCCGACGGTATAATCCCGTTTTTTC
>ENA-ORTQ01002626-ORTQ01002626.1-human-gut-metagenome-genome-assembly--contig:-NODE-2626-length-15323-cov-4.797026_pt1 | contig 15323 bp, 10 predicted proteins | sample MGYA00241912_ERZ509188 | MGnify/ENA primary metagenome ERZ509188 (study PRJEB26280, sample SAMEA2338849) | human gut metagenome | biome: human gut; feature: human-associated habitat; material: faeces...
GGATGAAGGGATGAAGGGACGCCGGGGAAGGGGATGCTGGCTGGTCTGCGGCTTCGTCGGGGGCTGGCTTCTAGGACGCCGGAAATCTGCTAAAAGCGTTTTTAAAAAGTCCGAACTCGCGGCCTGCTGCCGCTCAGACAGCGGACTTTTGAAAAACAACGCAGATTCCCACCGTCCAAGAATCAGCTCCCCTCCTGCAGAAGCAGAGCCAGACAGCATCCCCTTCCACGGCTGGTGCATCCAGCGAGAAATAAGGTCGTTTGACGGATAGGTTGTGGGTCGTCAGCGCTTCGCTGGACGACTGCAAGGGCTGAGTTTGCGTTTGTCTGACGGGAGGGTGGCGGGCATCGGCGCTGCGCTGGATGCCTGGAGTTGGAGGGGCTGAGTTTGCGCTTGCGTGGCGGGAAGGTGGCGGGCATCGGCGCTGCGCTGGATGCCTGGAGTTGGAGAGGCTGAGTTTGCGCTTGCGTGGCGGGAAGGTGGTGTGCGTCGGCGCTGCGCTGGACGCTTGGAGTTGGAGAGGCTGAGTTTGCGCTTGCATGGCGGGAAGGTGGTGTGCGTTGGCGTGCGCTGGACGCTTGGAGTTGGAGGGGCTGAGTTTGCGCTTGCGTGGCGGGAGGGTGGTGTGCGTCGGCGCTGTGCTGGACGCTTGGAGGTGTAGAAGCTGAGTTTGTCTGATGGGAGGGTGGCGCTTGGCTGGATAGCAGTGGTAGTGTGGCTTTGATATGGAGTAGTGTGGGAATATGTTGGAATTGTTGTGGTGAAGTTGACCTAAAAATATTGCATATTGCAGCTAAAAATAGTTCTCGTCATTTTTAATAGAAAAAAGATGGTAATATTGTACAATATTAGGGGTTGCGATTTGTGGGTTACGATGATATTATATTAAGCATAAAGAGCGTGTTCGGACACGCAAGAGGATAACATTGGGAAAATAAATCAAAAGGAGATCAAAACTATGATTAAAGTTGGTATTATCGGAGCAGGTAGAATTGGTAGAGTTCATATCACCAGTATCACAACAAGGGTGCCGGATGCAGTGATCAAGACTGTTGCTGATCCGTTCTTAAATGATGAGACTGCTGCATGGGCTAAGAGCATGGGTGTTGAGCATACGACTAAGGATTATAAGGAGATCATCAACGATCCTGAGATTGCCGCAGTTCTGATCTGTTCTTCTACAGATACTCATTCTCCGATTTCTGTTGAGGCTATCAAGGCTGGCAAGCATGTTTTCTGTGAGAAACCGATCGATCATGATATTGCCAAGATCAAAGAGGTTATCAATGCTCTTGAGGGCACGAATCTGAAATATCAGGTTGGTTTTAACAGAAGATTTGACCACAACTTTGAGTCTCTTCAGCAGGCTGTTGCAGCTGGTAAGGTTGGTAAACCGGAGATCATCAAGATTACTTCCCGCGATCCTGAGCCGCCTAGCATTGATTATGTTAAGGTTTCCGGTGGTATGTTCCTGGATATGACCATTCATGATTTTGATATGGCTCGTTTCCTTGCAGGCTGTGATGCTACTGAGGTTTATGTTCAGAGTGCGAACCTGGTTGATCCGGCTATCGGTGAGGCAGGAGATGTTGATACAGCTGTTATCACTCTTCAGATGGAGAACGGAGCCATCGCTGTTATCGATAACTGCAGAAGAGCTTCCTATGGATATGATCAGAGAGCAGAGGTATTCGGCTCTGAGGGTATGGCAGCTATTTCCAATGACAGCCAGTCTTCCACAGTGATCAGCAATGCTGAAGGTGTTACCGGTGAGAAACCGATGTTCTTCTTCCTTGAGAGATACATGGATGCTTACGGTAAAGAGGTTGCAGCATTTATCGATGCCATCGTTAATGACAAAGAGACACCTCTTAATGTTTATGATGGTCTGAAACCGGTATTAATGGGTCTTGCAGCTAAGAAATCCAGCGAGGAGCACAGACCGGTTAAGATTTCTGAGATTATGGAATAATTCAAATAATAAAGGAGAATTGACCAATGTTTGATAAGAATAAAGTAAAACTTGGTATTGCACCAATTGCATGGACTAACGATGATATGCCGGACCTTGGCAAAGAGAATACTTTTGAGCAGTGTGTCAGTGAGATGGCCCTTGCCGGTTTCACAGGTTCCGAGGTTGGTAACAAATATCCGAAAGATCCGGAAGTTCTCAAGAAAGCTCTTGAACTCCGCGGTGTTGAGATCTGTAACCAGTGGTTTTCAAGCTTCCTTATCACCAAACCATTTGAGGAAGTTGAGAAAGAGTTCCGTGCACAGCTTGCTTTCCTGAAAGCTATGGGGGCTAAGGTTATTGGCGCTTCTGAGCAGAGCTACAGTGTTCAGGGTCAGCTGGATACTCCGATCTTCGGCCATAAATATGAGATGAATGACCAGGAGTGGGATACTTTCTGCACAGGTATGAACAAACTTGGTAAGATCGCCAAAGAGGAGTATGGCATTGCCCTTACTTTCCATCATCATATGGGTACTGTTGTACAGAGTCTTGCTGAGGTTGACCGCATGATGGAGAATACAGATCCTGAGTATGTAAGCCTTCTTTTTGATACCGGTCACTTTACATACTGTGGAGAGGATCCGCTTGAAGTTGTTAAGAAGTATGTTCACAGAATCAAACATGTTCATCTGAAAGACATCCGTCCGGAAGTTGTTGAGCAGGTTAAGAAAGAGAACATGAGCTTCCTTGCAGGTGTAAGAGCTGGTGCCTTCACAATTCCTGGAGATGGATGCATCAACTATGATCCGATCTTCAAAGTTCTGGAAGAGGCTGGCTATGAAGGATACATGGTTGTAGAGGCTGAGCAGGATCCGGCTAAGGCTAATCCGCTTGAGTATGCGATCCGTGCAAGAAAATTCATTGCCGAGAAGACAGGACTCTAAATAATAAATAATATAAATCAGACGGAAAAAGCGGTATCGGCCAGAAGTGCGTGGACACCGCTTTTTCTGTAAACAGTGTACGATTAACAGGACAGGAGGATCAGTCATGGCACTTGTGAAAATGAAAGATCTGCTGAAGCGTGCCGAGGAGAAGAATATTGGCTGTGGTGCTTTCAGCGTTGGTAATATGGAGATGGTGAAAGGTGCGATCCGCGCCGCAGAAGAATTAAATACACCCATCATCCTTCAGATCGCGGAGGTTCGTCTCAAGAATTCCCCACTTCATCTGATGGGACCGATGATGGTGCAGGCTGCAAAAGAAGCCAAGGTGGATGTGGCTGTCCATCTGGATCACGGCCTTACTTTTGAGACGGTTGACAAGGCTCTGGAGTTTGGTTTTACATCCGTTATGCTGGATGCGTCCACTCTTCCTTTTGAGGAAAATATCGCCAAGGTAAAGACGGTTGTGGAGAAAGCCCGTAAATATGGCGCCACCGTTGAGGCTGAGCTTGGTCTTGTAGGCGGAAGTGAGGATGGAAGCTGTGACCATGGTATCCGCTGCACAGACCCGGATGATGCAGTTGTTTATGCAAGAGAGACAGGTATCGATGCTCTTGCAGTTGCCATCGGCAATGCACACGGTAACTATCCGGTAGCACCGACTCTTGCTTTTGATGTACTGGAGAAGATCCATGAGAAAGTGGACATTCCGCTGGTTCTTCATGGCGGCAGTGGTATCACGGACAAAGATTTCCAGAGAGCGATCTCTCTTGGTATCCGCAAGGTGAATATTGCCACAGCAAGCTTTAACAGCCTGACTGCTCATGTGGAGAAATATATGGCATCCACAGACAAACATAATTTCTTTGATCTCAATGAGGCTATGGTTCAGGGGACTTATGAGAATGTGAAGAGACATATTCTTGTATTTAACGAGCCATATCAGGCATAAATCAAGGATTTTCTTGTAAAAAAACATAAGGTCTGCTAAGATGTTCTCAGTGAAAATAACTGGGAACATCTTTTTTGTGCCCGTGAAAGAGGAGAGATATAAATGGAGCAGAAAGAAACAGTCTGTTCAGTTGCGAAGAAATGCGGAGGATGCCGTTACCAGGGAGTGCCCTATCAGGATCAGCTTCGCAAGAAACAGAAAATTACAGAAGGCCTTCTGAAAAAATTCGGTAAAGTTGAGCCGATCATCGGAATGGAAGATCCTTATTATTACAGAAATAAAGTGCATGCGGCGTTTGGCCGTGACCGGAAAGGAAATGTGATCTCCGGCATTTATGAGGAAAAGAGCCACAGGATCGTTTCTGTAGACGACTGTATGATCGAAGATAAAAAGAGCCAGGAGATCATCCGTACCATCCGTGGTATGCTGAAATCTTTTAAGATCAAGACTTATGATGAGGACACAGGTTACGGACTTCTCAGACATGTGCTTGTGCGCAGAGGATTTTCTACAGGGGAGATCATGGTAGTTCTGGTTACGGTTTCACCGATCTTTCCGTCCAAGAATAATTTTGTAAAAGCTCTCCGCAAGGAACATCCGGAGATCACAACTGTAGTACTCAATGTCAATGACAGACAGACCAGCATGGTTCTCGGAGACCGGAATATTGTACTTTACGGACCGGGATTTATCAAAGACCGTCTTATGGGACTGACCTTCCGTATTTCACCGTCTTCCTTTTATCAGGTAAATCCGGTGCAGACAGAAGTGCTTTACGGAAAAGCCATGGAGTTTGCGGCAATGACAGGGAAAGAGCGTGTGATCGATGCTTACTGCGGAACAGGTACCATTGGGATCATTGCTTCCAGAAATGCCAGAGACGTCATTGGTGTGGAGCTGAACCGTGATGCCATCCGTGATGCCAGAATGAATGCCAGAGAGAACAAGATTCGTAATGTCCGTTTTGTTCCGGGGGATGCCGGCTGGTTTATGGAAGGAATGGCTGCAGAAGGGGAAAAAGTGGATGTAGTTCTTATGGATCCTCCGCGTGCAGGAAGTGACCGTAAATTCCTGCATTCTCTTTTGAGCCTTTCCCCGGAGAAGATCGTTTATGTATCCTGTAATCCGGAGACTTTGGCCAGAGACCTTGCATATCTTACAAAGAGAGATTATCTGGTGAAGAAGATGCAGCCGGTTGATATGTTCCCGGTCACCGATTCGGTGGAAGTCGTCTGTCTCCTGGAAAACCGCAGAACCCGTCCGGGGAAACGAAACAGCGGGAGAGTTTGACAAAAAATACGATATTATCGAGGAAAAAGTATGAATAAGAGCAGGAGAACTTTATGCAGACATGTGGGGCTGGCATTATGTCTGCTGATGATCTTTACAGTACTTCCGGTTCCTGTGGCTGCTTCGGAAACGAAGACAGATACAGAATCGAAAACAGTCAGGGTAGGTTGGTATCCGGATTCCTATCATATTACCGGTGAAAATGGTGAACGAAGCGGATATGGTTATGAATACGAACAGGCAGTTGCCGCCTATACAGGCTGGAATTACGAATATATAAAAGGCGACTGGGGAGAGCTTGTGGAAAAGCTCCAAAATGGCGAGATCGACCTGATGGCTGCACTTTCCTATACCGATGAACGTGCTGAGACGATGCTGTTCTCAGATCTCCCCATGGGAAAAGAAAAATATTATCTGTATGCAGATCTTACAAATACGGATATTTCTCCGTCAGATCTTTCTACCCTGAATGGCAAAAGGATCGCGGTAATGGAAGAGAGCGTACAGGGAACTCAGTTTCGCGAATGGGAAGAAAAGCAGAATATAAAGACACAGCATTTGGATGTGGACAGCTTTGAACGGGCGAAAAAAATGGCCGGGAATCGGGAGATTGACGGAGTGATATCTACAGAGACTCCTGCCTGGGTTGAAGCCGGAATGTCAGCGGTTGTGACGATCGGTGGCTCTGATATTTATTATGGCATCAGCAAAGACCGTCCGGATCTGAAAGAAGAACTGGATGCAGCCATGCGTTCCATGGAGTATGATAAACTATTTTACGGCGATGAACTTTACCAGAGATATCTTTCTGCACAGTCTGTTGCCGTCCTTTCCAGTGAAGAAAAGGAATGGCTGGAACAGCACGGTGAGATAGGTGTGGGATTTCTGAATAACGACCAGAGTTTCAGTACTTTTGACAAAGAAAGTGGTGAAATGACGGGTGTGATCAACGATTATATTAAATATGCAGTGGACTGTCTGGGAAACAGCAGCCTGAAGTTTAATATAGAAGGCTTTGACTCCCAGGAAGAACTGATCCAGGCATTAAAAGACGGCAGGATCGACATGATCTTTCATACCAGCCAGAACCCTTATGCTGCAGAACAAAATGACATGGCCCTGTCCAATACGGTCCTTGTTTCCAGTCTGGCAGCAGTGACCGGTAAAAGATCCTTTGATGAAAATGAAGAAAACAGCGTTGCTATACCGAAAAGTGATCTGAATTTAAAATGGTTTATTTCCTATAATTATCCGACATGGAAAATTATGGAGTATGATTCCTTTGAGGATGCAAGAAAAGCCGTACAGGATAAAAAGGCAGACTGTTTTCTTTCCAGTTCAGGCCGGGCGACAGAGTATGTCAATGACAAAAAGCTTTACAGTGTTTTTCTGACACAGCCGGACAATATATCCTTTGCAGTCAGCCGGGGAAATTCCGTTCTTCTGTCGATCCTGAATAAGACTTTGAAGTCTATGCCTACATCCAAACTTACAGGTGCACTGTCTGCCTACGATAATGCTTCCCAGAAAGTTACTCTGCTGGATTTCATAAAGGAGAATCTGTTGGCGGTGGCAACTGTGTTTATCTGTGTATTTCTGGCAGTATTGCTGGTGATCCTTGGTATCCTGCAGAAAGCCAGGAGCGCAGAGACAAAAGCCAAAAAGGCAGCCAGACAGTCTTATGAACTGAACCAGAAGCTGAAAGAGAGCCATCATGAACTGGAAACTGCCCTGATGCATGCGGAAAGTGCAAACTCTGCAAAAACTACATTTTTGAATAATATGTCCCATGATATCCGAACACCTATGAATGCTATCATTGGTTTTACATCCCTTGCTGCTTCTCATGTGGACAATAAGGAGAAGGTAAAACAATACCTTTCCAAAATATCAACCTCCAGTGAACATCTGCTTTCGCTGATCAATGATATCCTGGATATGAGCAGGATTGAGAGCGGAAAGGTAAAGATCAATGAGAATCCGCTGCATCTTCCGGAGCTGCTCCACGACATACGTACTATCGTGCAGCCCAATATTACTTCCAAGCAGCTGGATTTTCTGATCGATACCGTAGATGTAAAAAATGAAGATATCATTGCGGACAAATTGAGGCTGACGCAGATCCTGCTGAACATTCTGAGTAATGGTATCAAATTTAACAGGACCGGTGGAACGATCAGTTTAAGGATCCGGCAGCTGAAATCTGCACCGACAGGATATGGAAACTATCAGTTTATTATCCGGGATACCGGAATCGGCATGAAGCCGGAGTTTCAGGAACATATATTTGAATCTTTTACCAGAGAAGAAACCTCAACGGTAAGCGGGATCCAGGGAACCGGCCTTGGAATGGCAATCACCAAGAATATTGTAGATATGATGGGAGGTACCATCACAGTAAAAAGTGAAGAGGGACAGGGTAGTGAATTTACGGTAAATCTGACCTTTAAATTATGTGGCGAAGCAAAAAGCTACGAAAAGATCGAACAGCTTCAGGGTCTTAAAGTTCTGGTCGCAGACGATGATACAGATACCTGTCTCAGCATTTCCGGCATGCTGACAGAAATAGGTATGCGGTCAGAATGGACGGTTTCCGGGAAGGAAGCGGTGATCCGGGCAAAGCATTCCATGGAAATGGGTGATGAATTTTACGCATATATCATTGACTGGCTGATGCCGGATATGAACGGAATTGAAACGGTAAGACGTATCCGACGGGTTATCGGGGACAGCAGCCCGATCATCATACTGACTGCATATGACTGGTCAGATATAGAAGAGGAAGCAAAAGAAGCAGGTGTAACTGCCTTCTGCGAAAAGCCACTGTTTATGTCGCAGCTACGCGAATTGCTTACAAATCCTGTTCCGAAAACAAAAGAACCGGAAAAAAGGGAATGGATTTACAATGGAAAAAGAATTCTTCTGGTAGAGGACAACGAACTGAATCAGGAGATCGCACAGACCATTTTGGAAGATGCAGGCTTTATGGTCGAGACAGCCAATGATGGTGTGGAAGCAGTCAAAAAAATGGAACAGGCGGTTCCGGGACAGTATGATCTGATCCTGATGGACATCCAGATGCCTGTTATGAATGGCTATGAAGCTGCAAAACAGATTCGTTCATTAAAAAACAGAGAAACAGCGTCTGTACCGATTGTTGCAATGACGGCAAATGCGTTTGAGGAAGACAGAGAAAAATCTTACGAAGCCGGTATGAATGGATATCTGGCAAAACCTGTCAGTGCGGAAGCTTTGATCAATACGATTGATAAGATTATGAAAGATAACTGACAGAACATTAACCGATATGTATATAAATGAATGTAAAAACTGACCAGGGGCCTGTTATACAGCCTTCTGGTCAGTTTTTACATACAAAGCAGAGAGATGATCATTTTAGGAATCAATCATATTTTGGGCAGTTCACAGTGATATGCGATGCCAAGGGGTGTAACGAGAAGAGGATGTACAGGTCTGTACACAGGAAGTTTCAGTTTCTTCTCAAAAACGGTTGTAAATTCTTTAAACATGGAAGATCCGCCTACAACGTAAACAGCCGGAACCTGATAACCATGGAGAAATTTTTCGGTAATAACAGCCATTTTTTCAACGGTTGCCTTGATTACAGGAAAAATTTCATCTTCTTTTTCCGGAGTGGTCTTTAAAATTTCCGCTTCCTCATAAGGGATTTTATAGTGTCCGGCCACAGTCATGGTCATATGGCTGCCTCCGGTAGCCTCATCGTCTGTGTAAATGACTTTGCCATCTTTCAGGATACTGATGCCGGTTGTACCGCCGCCCACATCTACAACGGCGCCGTCTGTAATTTTGAGGACAGCAGCGGCAGCGGTAGGCTCGTCTACGATATTGGTAACCTCAAAACCTGCACCTTCCAGGACATAACCGATGCTTTTGACACTGCCTTCCGAAACACCAGGAGGGATGGCAGCTGCACCGTAGGTAAGTTCTGTGCCAAGCTTTTCTTCCAGTTCATTTTTAAGCTTTGTTACAAGCTGGACGGATTCGTAATAATTAACGATCACCCCATCCTGAATGGCATGGGACGGTGCGGAAATTCCGGCGATGGGACGGTTGTTCCGGTCAACGACAGCAAGAACGGTGTTGGCAGTACCAAGGTCAATGCCCGTTTTCAGACGGCCGCGGAATTTTTTGCATTCACCGGTTTCCACAAGTTCTGCGAAATTGGACAAAGTTCTGTTTTTTAATTCCATTCAAAATACTCCATTTCTTTCGGACAAGGACAAAAAAGATTTTGTCCCTGATATGAATTTTAATAATTACGACCGGTAAAGATGGCAACGGATCTGGGCCGCATGCAGAAATCGTGCTCAATACGTGGCTCCTGGCTTTCTTCATAGAAATAACGGCCATCTCCGTCCCCAAATGTGTTGACACAGAGATACCATGCACCAGGGCGTGCAAGTTCCGGAAGCGTAACCGTTACATCTTCCCAGTATGCGTTGATAACGATGTAGATCAGGTCATCGGCGCCTTTGCTCTTATCATAACCTGCAAAGCTTACGGCGAAGGTGTGGGCATCTCTTGGGATGGTCACATCCCTTGCATCAATGTTATGGGTGTGTATGCTTTCCATACCGCATACTGCGTTTGGAAGCTTGCGGGAGATGACAGGGTGGTCTTTTCGGAACTGGATCATATATTTGAAAAATTCGAAAAGATCGTGATTTTTCTCCAGAAGATTCCAGTTGATCCAGGAAGTTTCGTTATCCTGGCAGTAGGTGTTGTTGTTTCCGTGTTTGGTGTTTCCGAATTCGTCACCTGCAAGGAACATCGGGGTTCCGCGGCTGGACATCAGTACCGCGCAGGCGTTTCGGATCATGCGGAAGCGGAGGGAAAGGACTTCCGGATTGGTGGAATCACCCTCTTCTCCACAGTTCCAGCTGCGGTTGTCGTTGGAACCATCTGTGTTGTTCCAGCCGTTTGCCTCGTTGTGTTTCTCGTTGTAGGAATAGAGATCGTACATGGTGAATCCGTCGTGACAGGTGAGGAAATTGACGCAGGAATTGTATCCTGCATAGTTGTCATTGTGATCGGAATAAAAACCGCCATACAGGTCACCGGAACCGGAAATGCTCCATGCAGCGTCCCAGGCGTTCCAGAAATCTCCCTTCAGGAAAGAACGGAGGCAGTCACGGTAACGGCCGTTCCACTCAGCCCATCTGCGGCTGGCAGGGAAAGAACCAACCTGATACAGTCCGCCGGCATCCCAGGCCTCTGCGATCAGCTTGACATTTCGAAGAACCGGATCGTAAGCAAGAAGTTCCAGAAGTGGCGGGTTGTTAAGAGGGGAACCGTCCTCATGACGTCCCAGGATACTTGCAAGGTCGAAACGGAAACCATCCACGCGGTAGTTGATGGTCCAGTAACGTAAACACTCCAGGATCATCTGACGCACGATCGGATGATTACAGTTCAGAGTGTTTCCACATCCGCTGAAATTGTAGTAATTTCCTTCCGGAGTCAGCATATAATAAACTTTATTGTCAAATCCTTTAAAGCAGAAAGTTTTTCCAAGTTCATTTCCTTCGGCAGTGTGGTTGAATACGACATCAAGAATTACTTCGATTCCATTTTCGTGGAGCTCACGGATCAGTTCTTTCAGTTCGGTTCCCTCACAGTTATGTTCTGCCTTGGAAGCATAGCTGGTGTTTGGGGAAAAGAAGTTAACGGAATTGTATCCCCAGTATTCCAGAAGACGCTTGCCGTTTACGGTACGGGCATTCATGTTTTCGTCGAACTCGAAGATAGGCATCAGCTCCACCGCATTGATTCCCAGTTCTTTGAGGTGAGGAATCTTTTCACGAAGACCGGCAAAAGTTCCCGGGTGTGTGACACCGGAAGAAGCGTCCTGTGTAAATCCGCGGACATGAAGTTCGTAGATGATCAGGTCACTGATCTTACGGGTGGACTGAGGCATGTCTTCCCAGTCGAAAGAATCGCGTACCACACGGGCGTGATAGCTTCCAATCTTCTGCTGTCCCCATTCGCGCTGACCGGCAACGGCTTTGGCATAAGGATCAAGAAGAACTTTTGTCTTATCGAAGATATGGCCTTTTTCCGGTTCATAAGGACCGTCGATGCGGTAGCCGTATTCCAGGTCTTCGATGTCCAGTCCCATGACGATCATGGAATAGACATCACCGATACGACAGGCATTGGGAAAAGGAAGAACTGCGAAAGGCTCCTCTTCTCCGGAGTGGAAAAGAAGAAGCTCGCAGGATGTACCGTGACGGGTATGTGTGGTAAAGTTGACTCCGTTGGAAAGGGGAGTAGCGCCATTTAATTCAAAAAAACCGGGACGTACAGGAAATCCCGCGATAATATCTGTGGGCCGGGATGTCAGTGTATTCTCAGAAAGCATAGTCTGATTCTGTGTTTTCATTTCCGGTATCCTCCTTGGTAGAATTTTTTACAAACAAAAAATATTATAACTGATTTTCAGAAAAAAGTACAGGCTGGTAACCTATGAAGTTCACGGGAGTTGACAGAGATTGCAGAAATGTGATAAAAACCTGTACAGAGATGAGGTGAAAAAGTGGAAGAAAAAAGAAGAGAAGAATGGGTGGCCATTTTAAGACAAAGCCGGCTCTGCAGAAACCTGGAAGAAAAAGAACTCCTAAACCTCATGGAGCAGGAAGGAACGGTACGGACTTATTCCAGAGGGGAGCGGATCTTTCAGGAAACAGACCGGCCGGATTCGGTTTACATGCTTCTTAACGGAAGTGTGATCATCGCAAAAGAGACATTTTCCGGAAAAAGGATCCTTCTGGCGCAGCTGGAAAATCCAGGGGCTCTGTTCGGGGAGGTTTATGCCTTTATGGAGAAAGCTTCCTATGATATGTATGTGGAAGCGCTGACGCAGGTTTCCGTTCTGATCATGAGCAGCCGGATCTTTACAGACAGGGAAGAAAATAGTTTAAGCCGGAAACTTCGGGAAAATCTTCTTGAGGTTTTTGCCGGGAAGGCTTACAATATGAACCGGAAGCTTCGGATCCTTGGAAGCGGCAGTCTCCGGGAGCGGATCGTTCGTTTCCTTGTGGAATGCCAGGACAGTGAAGGACAGATCCACATGAATCTTTCCAGAGAAGAGATGGCGGATTATTTAAACATTACCAGGCCGTCTCTTTCCAGAGAACTGGGAAAGATGCAGGAAGAAGGAATCCTGGAACTTGACAGGCGTCAGATCCTTGTGAAAGATCAGGAAAAAATGGAGTTATATCTGTAAGGTAACATATGTTACCGAAGAATCTCCGGGATTTTTGTATGATGTCAGTGAAAACAAAAACATTTGCAGAAATATAAAAATCAGGGAGAGATGATATCATGATAAGAAAGATCGTACACATTGACGAAGAGAAATGCAACGGCTGTGGTGCCTGCACAGCTGCCTGCCACGAAGGAGCTATTGTCATGGCTAGTGGCAAGGCGAAACTGATCCGGGATGATTACTGTGACGGACTGGGAGACTGTCTTCCGGCCTGCCCTGCCGATGCAATCCGCATTATAGAGCGGGAAGCCGCAGATTATGACGCGGAGGCAGTGGAAAAAAGAATGAAGCTTAAGAAAACAGAGGCCTCGATGCCAGCAGGGAAGCCACACGTGTGCCCCGGAAGTATGGCAAGAAGCCTTAATAAAAAGCAGGAACCGCCGGTGCAGGCAGAGCAGAAAGAAGTTCCCCAAAATGTAGGGGAACAGACAAGCCGTCTTGCCCAGTGGCCCGTACAGATCAAACTGGTTCCTGTCAATGCACCATATTTTGAAAATGCACAGCTTCTGATCGCGGCAGACTGTACTGCCTACGCTTATGCAGGTTTTCATGAGAAATTCATGAAAGATCATGTGACGCTGATCGGATGCCCCAAACTGGATGAGGGAGATTATGCAGATAAGCTTGCAGAGATCATAGGAAATAATTCCATCCGGAGTATCCGTATCGTCCGCATGGAAGTTCCCTGCTGCGGAGGTATCGAGAATGCAGTGATCCGTGCCATGGAGCGAAGCGGAAAGATGATCCCATGGCAGGTAGTGACCATTGCCTGTGACGGCACGATCAGGGAGGAGCTGTAAGGAAAGGAATAAAAACAGCATGAGTGAAGAAACACTGGAGATTTCTTTTGATGAAATAGAGAAGGAACGGGAAAAATATCTTCTGGTAGATACCCGTGATAAAGTAACTGTGGAATATGGAATGATCCCGGGAGCGATTTCTGTTCCGGAGCAGGAACTGGAAGAACGGGCAGAAGAACTGAAAGGGGATAAGATTCCGGTTCTTTACTGTACCAGAGGACTTTTCAGCCAGGAAGGGGCAGGGATGCTCCGGGAAAAGGGAATTCCCGCACGGAGTCTGAAAGGCGGATATACAGGATGGCTTTTTCAGCAGATGCAGAAAGAGTCCAAGAAAGGGGACAGTGAAGAAACGGAAAATGAGGCAATGGAACAGCGCCGGAAAGATATCGAGCTGAGCATCCGCAAGAAATTCCACAAGCAGCTGTTTTCCAGATTCGCCAGAGGGATCAATGACTATGAACTGGTGAAACCGGGAGATAAGATCGCGGTCTGTATTTCCGGCGGTAAGGATTCCATGTTGATGGCAAAACTGTTCCAGGAACTGAAACGTCATAACAAGTTTCCTTTTGAACTGGTATTTCTTGTGATGGACCCGGGATATAATGAGGCCAACCGTGCGGTGATCGAACACAACGCCAAACTTCTCGGAATTCCTATCACAGTGTTTGAGACTGAGATCTTTGATGCAGTTTACAATGTGGAAAAATCTCCGTGTTATCTCTGCGCCCGTATGCGAAGAGGATATCTTTACAGTAAGGCAAAGGAACTTGGATGCAACAAGATCGCTCTTGGCCATCACTATGATGATGTGATCGAGACGATCCTGATGGGAATGCTTTATGGAGCACAGGTACAGACTATGATGCCGAAACTCCACAGCACAAACTTCGAGGGGATGCAGCTGATCCGCCCCATGTATCTGATCCGTGAGGCAGATATCAAGCACTGGAGAGACTACAATGACCTGCATTTTATCCAGTGTGCCTGCAAGTTCACTGATACCTGTACTACCTGCCGTACAGACGGCACCAGTGTTTCCAAGCGAATGGAGATCAAAAATCTCATTGCGGAGCTTAAGAAGGTAAATCCCCATATTGAAAGTAATATTTTCCGAAGTGTGGAAAACGTGAATCTTCATACAGTCATTGCCTATAAAAAAGACGGCGTGAAACATTCCTTCCTGGAAGGATATGACGACTGAAAGATATAAATAATAAAAGCTGCCACCGGAGTTATGGGCCTGTTTGAGGCTTATGGTTCCGGAAGGCAGCTTTTGCTTTTTGAGTATATGGAATTATGGGGTAAATGCGTATTGAGAACATTTACGTAATCTATATGTTCTGCTTTGCAGAATGCTGGGCGCGGGCTTTTTCCCGCTGCCTGGTAAGATCATAATATTCATTAGAGACGATCCCACGGCTGGAAAGCGCTTCGTAAGTTTTCTGCTGTGCAGGGGTCATTTTCATTCCGATGGTGGAATTGACATCTGTCAGCACGCAGCCTGTTTTTTCTACCAGCCAGAAAAGAGCGGAATCATCATCCGGGATCATTTTCCAGATTTCATTTTCCGTATATGGTAAAAGGGCCATAAGGGTCTTCAAATGTCCGTCCTGGATTAGGCGGTAATCCCCATCCGGCATGATGATGCCGTCACCGTAGAGTTCTTTTTTCTTTTCCATTTCTTTCAGAAGTTCTTCTGTAAGTTTCATGATCGGCTCCTTGAGATTTGCTGCTTGGGGCAGCTTTTTTGTGCTGTTTTAACCGAATCAAGGAAGTCCCCTGCGGGGTTGCGAATATCCGTTTGACTACGAGTTAAAAAAATAACGAACAGCGCCTATATTGTATGAAGAGAAGATCAAAATGTCAATAGGTTAAAAAATATTTTTAGCTGTTTAACAAGAGTTACAATTGTGCAATATGGATATTTTTTCGGAATGATGCGTTAAATCTATGTAAAATTCGTCGTAAAACAGGGACTCCTGTGGTATAATAAGAATATTCAAAAAATTCGAGGAAGGACGATGCAGATGTTAAAAAACTGGAACCCGGAACAGATTCCGGAAAAAGAGGATAT